>VFQN01000153.1_pt1 | contig 145974 bp, 122 predicted proteins | sample 3512371 | NCBI WGS metagenome assembly VFQN01 (sample SAMN10412370, study PRJNA504923) | tailings metagenome | isolation source: Replicate 2 from Balatoc abandoned mine | place: Philippines: Itogon, Benguet | collected 2017-08-28 | reverse complement strand
CGTCAAGTTGCTGCCGGACACAGCGGCGGCGGGATCGGTTTCGCGCTGGCTCTGAACTGCGTTCCAGAATTCACTGGCCCGCTGCGCTACCCGGGTGGAGGCGGCAAAGCTCTCCCCGTCCTCGGTGCGGCTTGGCTGCAAGCTTTCCAGATGCGCCTCGGCCTCGGCCCTTGTCATGTTGTTCAGGCCGGCCAGCGCGGCATGCTGGCGATAGGCCTCGTTGATTTGCTGTTCCATGTGCACGCGCTGGTTCGGGGTGAAGACGGTGCGCCCCTCGTCAAAGGATGTGCGGCCGTCTGGCCTGATACGTGGCTCGCCATAGCGCTCGATGCGACCGAGATCGGAGTTGACCTCATCACGCACCCGGTGGCGCTGACTGACAGAGATATTGTTGGCCAGCGTCTGCCTGCGTTCGTACCCCAGGCTCGCATAGCGCGACGACGGCGCCTGGCCGATGATCATGTCGGCGATTTCGGCATCACGGCTGCGGGTGTCCGCTGGCCGCGCCTGAGGATCGACGCCGTTGCGCGACCACCATTCCCGCCCGCGGCGCAGGATATCCGGCACGGCGTTCGCTGATGAGCCGTTCACATCGGCCGCATTTACACGGCGCGGGTCGCCGGCAAGGACCGCGGCGTAGAGTTGGGCCGGCGTGGCAGAGCGTGGGTCGAGGCCGGCAATGCCGAAGCGGTCACGAAAGTACTTCACGACTTGGGTTATCTGTTCGTCAGGGCTCATGCCCGGGCGGATGTCGTAGCGCCGTTGATTCTCGGGGCTGAACTGGATCAGGCCGTAGTAGGCATTGCCATAGCCGCCGCGCTGATCGGGTGACATGGTCCCAGCCGTCTCGCGGTGGATGATGCCGGCGAGAACCTCGGGCTGAATGCCGAGCTGGGTGGCGCCCCAAGCAATAGCGCCGGCGATGGTGGACTCGCCGGGCCGTGCCGGCACCGTCGAGGCGGCCGGGCGCCTGCCCTCGGGGTTGGGCTGCTCGACGGCATCGATGCTGCCGGCGGCCATCAAGGTGCGCACGGCCGTCCAGTTGCCTTCGCGAAGGCTCGGCGCCAGGGCCTCCAGCGCATCGGTGCCGCGCAAGGCACCGTAGGTTACCAGCGCATCATGCTGCAGCTGGGTGGCACCTGACGGCAGGTTCTCCTTCACCCACGCGCTCAACCTCGCGACCTCCGCCGCCGGCGTGTTCGGGGCGATGCGGCGTAGGAAGGCCTGGCCACGCTCGGAGAATTCCCCGGTCGATTCGATGGTGCCGCGCGCGTCGCCGGACCTCAGCTCGGTCAACGCGCCGATCGGATCGCTCTCTGCATGGCGCTGTGCGTCCAGTTCCGGCCAGCGGCTGACATGGTGCTCCCGCAGCCTGGCGTAGGCGCTCTCGTTCATGCCACGCTGCCGACCGAGGGCGAGGACGCGATCGGCATCCTGGCGCACGCGCTCACGGGCCGCGTCGTCGGGTGCGTTGAGGTACATGTCGGTCATGCCGGACAGGGTGTCGTTGGTTTGCCCAGCCTGGAAGACCCCCATGTGGTCTCGCTCCGCATCAAGGGCGCGGCCACGGTGCGTCAGCATGTTGCGATAGAGTGTGCGGTTGAGGCTATCCATGGCGCGGTTGCTGTAGCCGCTGGCGCGCATGCGCGGCGCGAATTCGCGGGCCGCTTCCTCGTAGTCCGCCTGCATGCGGTCGGCGAAGCCAGCTGGGTCGCCCGTCAGCGATCGGCGGTTCTCATCCAAGGCCGCATCACGCTGCGCCTTGAACGCCAGGTATTCCATCTCCAGCCGCTCGGTCTCTTCCTTCTCGTTCTGAGCTTCAAAGGAGGCGCCGACCTTTGCCAGGTCCTTGCCCATCGACTCCAAGCCCTTGCCGATGGCGGAGGTGTCGAACTTGGCGATGGGTCGGTTGGTGCGTGCCGACGGCATTGCACCCAAGTCGTCTCTGCTCGGAAGCTTTGAGGGCAGTCTAGCCATGGGCTTGTTCCAAATGAAAAGGCCGCCTCGGTGGGCGGCCTTCAGATCGTCCGGTTGTTGATCTGCTCTAGTGCAACGACACGACGTTCGATGGGCCCTCGGCTCTCAGCAGGGCCTCCAGGGCAGCCTCCCGACTGTCGAATCCGTAGTACATGAGCCCCTGCTTACGCATGCGCGCCATCACAGCCTGTTCCGCGCGCCGCTTCGCAAACTGTGTTTTTATGTAGCTCTCCTGATGCGGGTACCGCTCCAGCATCTCCGCCTCGTCACGGTCCAGCTGGGCGACCCGCTCGGCCTCGAATGCCTCTTTCTCTTCCGTCGTCATCATGTGGAGTACCTCCTGCTGTATCGTATTCTGATTCCGGCCGGGACACCCACACATGGTAGATGCCACCAGCATGGACCAGCTTCGTGACCGTGTGCGATCAACGCTGCCTGAGAATATCCTCACCTTGATGGACGATCTTGAAGCTTTCGCTGAACAGAAAATTGCGTTCTCGGTGGCGACCACGGCGCCCGCCCCTAACGATCCGAACCCAGACGGTCCTGCTGCTCACATCACCCATCTGGGCGCCGCCATTGTTCTCGGCAGCACCGAAGTCATACAGCCGCAAGGCATCCTTCACGAGTTGCTTCACATCCAGCGGTACTGGATAGAGCAGCAGCCACGCCTGCTGCCTGCGTCAACGGACGCATCGAGGAGCAACGTGCAAATCACTTCTTCAATAGACAACGCCGTGGAACACCTCGTTATTGTGCCGAGAGAATCTGACTTTGGCTTCGAGCCTTACAGTCACTGGAACGCCACCATGGGCGCACTATGGGCGCGGTATCCTTGGCCAGACATGCTGACGCCTTTTGCCCGCCGGAAGAACACACTGATGGGATGGCTATCGACAGACCTGCTCACCGACGCATCCGTTGTGGAACACATGCGCAACTGCGCTGCTGAGGAGGGTCTGCTCTACGAAGCTGAGAAGTTCCGAAGCAAGATGCGGTTACTCTTAGCCGACAAACCTAGAATGCTCGCTTGCGTGGTGCGCTTTCTGGGCATTCCAAGAAGCGATGTCCGCTTGGTCTACATGGACGTGAAACGTCGTCAGCTGAGCGAGCAGGCAGTCCCTCACCACTGATCCACTCTAGGTCCGCAAGAGGGTTTGTATCACGTGTGCAGAACCCCGGCGCGAGCGACCTTGGTGTGGACCTGTCCACCAGGTCTTTCCGCCATCGCCCCGTGATTGTCGAACCAAAGTCAGTGGGCATGCGTCATCTCCCCGCGATGGAACGCAGCACACTCTTCAGCTGGTTCGGCGGCAGGCCGTGCAGCCAGTCCTGCGCCTTGGCGCGGTCCTCGGCTGACAATCTTTCCTCGATCATGCTGATGCGCGCCTGCACGTTGCCGATCTTCTGCGCTGCCTTGTTGCCCCACTCGGAGATCAGATCGGCGCCTTCCGGCATCTTGGCGAAGCGCTGGACCTCTTCCGCGCGCGCCGCACGCCACTTGCCGGCGTCGATGGAAAGGAACCCGTAGAGGTCGACCTGCACGGCCGTCGGAAGCGCATCCACGGACGCCGAAAGTTCCGCCTGCTCGGCCTCGTCGAGATCGTCAAGGGCCGCTTGCCCAGCTTCGCGCGCGGCCTCCAGGTTGTGCTCTACGCCGCCGGTCTCTTCCCAATTTTCCAGCAGCTTCTTCGGCAGGCCCAGCTCTGCCACCGGCACCTGCAACTCCTCAGCACGCGCCTTGAGCGCCTCGTCGAGGGCGGAGATCAGCTCGCGCTCGCGCGCCTGCAGCCTCTCGTCCCTGAAATACGCGGCACGATCCGCCTGGCGCTTCGCCTCGATCGCTTTCAGCTCGCGCTGGAGCGCGCCGACGGTAGGCTTCTCGACGGCCTCCGAGCGCCGCGTCGGCGCCGGCTTCTGGATTGCTTCCACTTCCGCGTCGGTGAGGCCATAGATGCGCTGTGCCTCATCGATGCTCAGGTGTCCGGAGGCGACACCCTGACGTGCAATGACCACAGTTTCGTCCTCGCCGTCATCCTGCTGATGTGCGAGGCCTTCATGGCTGCTGGCGCGGCCCGACACCATGTTGCGCGTGGTCTGTTGGTCGGTATCGAATACGCCCGCGTCATCTACGTACGACAGGTCTTCCTGGCTGAACGCCGGCTTGTCATCGACCGGCACCAACGCGCCGGCCGACTCCCCGCTCCAGTCGGGCCGATCGTTCACGACGGGACCTTCCGCGGGTATTGGCGTTTCAATCCGTCGATCGCCAAGCCTTCGCTTGCATGGCCTCCGGCAACCACGACCTTATCCACGCGCCGGCGCACATCGTACGAGCTGCCATTCCACGCGACCTCGTACAGCTCATCACGAAACAGGCCCTCGCTGACGCCGTCGAACGTGAAGATCTTGCCTATAGCGAGAATGACCTCGGTTCCCGATGCGTGCTTCACGACCGCTTCCACCGCCCATGACTCATCGTACGCCAGGACGAGAAGTCGATCGAGCTTGACGAGGGCGGACTGCGGCACTGCCTGCACCGCCCTCCAGATCTTCGGATTGCGGACGTCATCGGCGACGGCGCGCTGCGGCATCCGCACCACGATATGGCGAGTAAGCTGGCCGGCCATGTCGACTGTGACGCTGGTTGGCTTGACCAGAGGCACGTGGGCGTCGATCTCGGTCGCCGTCGGGGCCTCGTCCTTCTTCACTGTCTTGGCTACTGCTGCTGACATGTCTGATCCTTTTCGATGATGGGTTGCAGTGCTGACGCCACAAGCTTTTCTTCGGCTGCGGCCCAGTTTTCCTCCACGCTGTACAAGGTATGAATGGTTGGCCAACTGATGCTGCCGAACCTGTAGCGGCTCTGCGATTTGCGCATCGCGAGCATCACCGTGCTGAGCCGCTGCGACAGCCGGTATTCCACGTCCGGCAGACTGAATGCGGTCGCGCCCCGTTGGCCACCGGCCGCGTATGCTCCCTTGTTCAACACGGATGTCATCTCCAGTACGCGGTCGAGCGAAACGGCCAACAAGCGGGCCGCTGCCTCGGCGTCCTCGACGGCCGCAGCCCGCTGTTTCGCAAGATCGACCAGCGCCTGACGCTGGGCCCGCCGGCTGGCGGCGGCCGTGGCCGCTTCCTCAGCACGCCGCTTGTGTTCACGCGCACCCACCGCTGTGTCGATCTGGGCAATCTGGCGTTCGAGTTCGGCAACCTCGGCGCGGTGTTCGGCCAAGGCCGCGTCTGCCTTCGAGACCAGGTCGGCGACCTCTGGCGCGACACGGAGGTTGCGGAGCTTCGCCTCAGCCGCGGCGCGTTGCGATTCGAGACTGGCTTTCATTGCAGGTCCTCTGTTGGTTGTTGCTCGGGGATCAGGAACACCGCCCATCGCTTTCTTTTGCCGCCCTTCTTCGTGGGTTGCGGAGTGCGGTAGGTCTTGCGCTGGCCGCCGAGGTGCATTCGCAGCGCGTAAGAGACCCCACGCTGGCTGTGCCAGAACACGGGCTTCCATCGCCGCTCGCGACAGAGGCGTCGGTAGGCCGCTGCTGCGTCACGCACCAGGATGGCCTTGCCTCCGTGGGTCTGGCGCAGGATCGCGAGGAGGGCGGCGGCATGTTCGTGCGCAATCGTCGGCACCTCACTGGAGAGCAAGTGCATGGTCGTTCCGCTGTTGTTGAAGGGTTGTGGGAAGTTCTGCTGGAAAGACAGCCAGTTGGCCGTCGCTCGGTGAGTCCGATGGGAGTCAGTGGAACGGAGTCCTAACGGAGTCCTGTTCGCCGGTCCCAGACTCCACCGCAGGTGCCTGCTGGGATGATCCCTCACCGGCGCAGCGGACGGCGCCGATCGCCTTGAGCTGCGCAACCGCATCGTCGAAGCTGCCGCTGAGGTCGACCGGCGTGATCTCATCGTCGACGACGACCGTCAGTCCCCGCGTCTCACGCGACCACATCACGCCGTCGCGTGCGAATTTCTCAAGGTGAACTTCGACGCCCAAGCGCAATGCGCGCTCGCTCGCTGCGGAGCGTTTCATCTGTGTCATGGGATTGTCCCTTAGAAGCCAACCTCGCGAAGGGCGTTATCGCCCCAGCTCTCGGCGGCGCGCACGTACGCAGCGACTTGCGACGGGGTCTTGTGCCTGGACCGCGCCCTGATCTGGTATTCCGGAACCCGCTTGACGGCGGCCGTCGTGATGAAGCCGGCGCGCAAGCTATGTCCGCTGGTCGCCTGCGCTTCCTCGAAGGCATCCACCTTGCCGAGGCCCTCTGCCATCTTGAGCTGGGCGACACGCTTGCGAATGATCCGCTCGACGGATCGAGGCGCCAGGCGCCGGGTGCTGATCTCGCCGCGCTTGTCGACGCTCGTGAACAGTGGCGCCTTGTCGGCAACGCCAGCAAGGCGCACCCACCTTTTCACCCAGTCGACGGCGCTCGGCATGAACTCGGTCGGAATAGGAATATCTACCGGCTTGTCCTGGCTGGACTTCGATCTCACCAATTTCACGGCCAGTCCCTGTCTCGCGGTCGCGACCACACCTTGGCCCGTGCCAAGCTTCTTCCAGTCGAGGCCGACGAGCTCTGATCTGCGCCCGGCGAGGGCCCAGCCCAGCGATAGCAGGGCTCCGTCTCGCACGTCGGCGGGCCGGCTCGGATCGAGCTGGGCCAAGAGCTTCTGCAGCTCGTCGGCCAAGATCGGACGCGCCTGCTTCGGTGGTGCCCCGTGCAACCGGCGCATGCCTTTCGCCGTGTCGGCGAGTGCGGGCCGATTGATGCTGTAGCCGCGCAGCCGATGCTGTGTTGCAACTGCTGCCAGGTGGGCGTTGACGGTCGCGACCGCGCGGCCGGACTGGATCATTGCGAGCATGTAGGTCCGCAGGGTGTCTGTGCTCGCCGGCAGGGCGCAATCGCCGTTGTCGAAACACCACGCATGGAAGGTTCGCAGATGCGATTGATAGTTCAGCCACGTCGCGGCGCTCTTGCTCGCCCAGGCAAATGGGTTGGTGTCATCGCCCGATATCTCGGCGTAGGCCGCAGCGGCGCGCTCGTTGACGGCATCGTCCGTCATCGCGGAAGTCCCCATTTTTGCTGGCGTTCTGCGTTCGGCCGAAGCAGATCGTGGCCGATAATTTTTAGTTATCGGCCTTAGCCCGTGGTGAGGTCTTCACACGGCATCGACGGGGTCGTTGGCGGCATGGCTACCACCGCCCCCAACCCCGCCGATGCGTTCCGAAAGATCGCTGGCCACGCGGCCCGCAGGCCGCAACTCCGGTTGCCCATGGCCAGCTTTCCGCGTGGCCAGCGAAGTCAGGCAGCGGCCCTGTGAGCCAACGCGGCTTGTCGCACCGCCCAGGTGCTCACCTCGTCCTCAAGGTAGACCCAGCGACTGCCGCGCTTGAATGGCCGCGGAAGTGTCGAATCCGGCCTTGAGGCCCATTTCATCGATGTCGTCCGGCAGATGCCCAGCACCTTGTTGCCGGCACGCAGGCTCATCAGGCGCGCTTCCGCGCGCGGTTCATCGGCCGCGTTTGCCATGGTGTTCTCTGCGCGTTGAAATGCAAAACCCCGCTCGGCGCTGCCGGCGGGGTGTGTGGGGTTGCACGCAGACACGTGCGAATCTAGCAGTTACGCTACCTTGCGTTGGGTCAAACTGACCACTCGAAAATGTGATTCAAAGTGTCGCACCCGTCCGTGAACTGACGATGCATCATCAACTATCGCCAGCCTTCGGACCGATGCCGGAGATCGAGAACGCCTCGTGCGGGTTCCACCTGATGCGCTCGTCCTGCTCGACGGCCGGCTTTGCCGCTTCCGCATGCCGTGACGGTGTGCGGGTGGTGACACGCTGCCGTCTGTCTTCGGCGAGCAGCTTATCGATCGCAGCAGGGTCCTGCTTGAACGGGGAATGCTTCACCGGCACGTGCGGGGCGATGCCGCCGGTCGGTCCAAGCAGCGCGGCATAGCGCTGCTCTTGCCGATCTCGCTTGGCCTGCCTCAGCGATTGTTTTGGCGCAGCGTCGACGGCTGCGTCCTCGCCGGCGTCACTGGCAGTCATCTCGGCGTGAACCTGGGCGAGGAATTCCACTTCCTCAGCCGTCCGTTCCTCGGGCTCCTTGCCCTCGACGACCATGACGCGCACAAGGCGCTTGATCAGGTCTTTGTCGGTGGAAGGGGGCCTCCTCATCGCTGGCTGGCCTCCTGCTGTGTCGTACGCGACTGCTCGAGCCGAACCTCGCGCAACAACGCCAGCTCCTCCGCGGTACGGTCGACGGCAAGTTTCGCCTCGGCCACCCGGATCCGGATGGAGCGGGGGACGACCTGCTGGTCGATGGAGCGGAAGCGGGTCATAGGTCCCACTCCTCTGGCGCGCTCGGTACCTTCTTGATGCACGCGCTCAACCGCGCCATCTGCGCGGCCACCCGCTTCTTCATCTCGGGGTCATCACCATCTCTCCCCCCTTCCCGCCGCGAGCCATCGCTCTGGCGGGGGGGAGGGGGGAGAGATTCTTCCTTCAGATTCTCTCTTTCAGGTTTACCCACACAGGTGTGTGGGTCCTTTTGCTGTTTTTGTGTGGGTCCGCCCGCATTTTTATGTGGGTCCACACCCTCTTTTCGTGTGGGTCCGTCCTGGGTCTTCGCGTCGCGCTCGTCGATGATCTCCTGAGCTGCATTCACGAGGGCGGGGATAGTCGTATGCCACTGACGGGTCGCCTTGCCCGCGCCTGCCACGCCGCGTGATCGCCGAGCGATGTAGTCGCATCGCTCAAGTTCATCGAAAGCGGTCTCTACAGTGCGGTATGAGATACCGAGATCGGCAGCAATAGAAGCACTGCTGTGCCAGTCGTATCCGCGTTCGCGGTTCACGCAGTCGAGAAAGAAGCCCAGCACTTTGGCTGTCCCGGGACGCAAACGCCTGTCACGATCAGCCTGAGAGCGCACGCGCTGCCGAGCCGGATTCCACAAGCGCCGGTTCAGCGCGAGCCCACTAATGGCCTGCGCGACGGCTTGGAAATGCGCGGCGTCGCGCTCACTCTTACGCGGTGGCAGCGCGGGCTTTGGTGGCCTTCCCTTGCGTCGTGGCAATTGCACGACAACGGCGTCGCCTTGACGCTCGTCCCTCAGAGGTGGGCCACCATTGTGACCCAGCTGAGCGATCTTCATGCCTACCCCTCATCACCGCGTTGATCGCGGCTTGCTGTGGATGCAACAGCATCGAGGGTTGGACGGTCTGGACACCGACCGGCGAAGCAGCGTAGAAGCGCTGCACCCTCGACGAGCGCACGCGAGGAACTGATTCGTCTCCTGAACGGCCCCATGCCACTGGGGCCGTTCGACGTTTCAGGCCATACACAACAAGGGATGCAACACGGCCGCGCTACGCGGCGGCCGCCACAGGTATGGACGTTGGAGTCACGTCGGCCTTCGCATGCCGATGACGAATAGGCCGGACGGGAGTCGGCTCCCGAGCCGGCTCCCGAGTCGGCACCGGGATGGCGTACACGCAGAGGCGTTGACGCCGGCCGGAAGCCCCGACCACATCCCTATATGGCTTGGATCCGCCTAAGAGGCCGCGCAGGTGGTGTCCCACCCCATTCTTGTGCGACCACCGCACCGGCGCGCAGCCCCGCTTGTCGCAGAAGCCGATGTAGATGGCCTCGCAATCCCGGGCCAGGACCTCTTCGCCTGCATGCAAGTTCTGGAGATGAGCAAGCAGCTCGGCGGCGTGTTGGCGTGCCACCTGGGCGGCCTGTCGGGCCGTCACTGCCGATCCCGGTGCGAGTCGCATCGGTGGCTTGTGGCGAGTCTCATCGGCGACGTTGCGGCTGGTGCTGTGCTGGTGCTCCAGCATGAGCGCCTCGGCCAGTGTGAGGTCGTCAGCCTGCATGTAGGCGATGGCGTCACGCCTATCCTCGAACGCCAGATAATCAAGGTATCTCATCCACTCGGCGAGACTGCGGCCCGTACGATCCTCCAGGCTGGCAAAGAGGCTGTTCGGCTCTGCCGGCACCGGGATCGTCAGAAGGCCAGCCACGAGGCGCTGCCCGAGCCCCCACACCCATGCCATCAGCCCCCTCAAGCGCGCCTCCGACTGGCAGTGAGGTAGGGGTCAGGTTCCGTGAACCTATTATCCTGCGCGGAGGCGCTATCTGGTGGCGCAGGTGGCGCCTCTGTGGCGGAAATAGCCTTGCCAGAGTGTAGGTGCTGCTCTAACGCCTTTGTTGACATGGTAGGGGTCACAGGTTCGATCCCTGTCGCGCCCACCACCGCTTATTGGCATTCATATTTGCATGAACAGCAAATGGATCCCGCCCCTCGCTATTGCGCTCATTACGATACTCGCTGGTCTTCTGACCCTTGAGCTGGGCGTACGCATCATTGAGCCGAAGAAGGTCCTGCGAGAGGATTTCGAGCGGCCGCATGCAGTGTTCCACCACCGGTTCGTGCCGAACTCGAGCGGAAACTACAAAGCGCACGAATTCAACACCACCTACACCATCAACGCGTTCGGTCTCAGGGATCGCGATCTGGCAAGGCAGAAGCCCGCGGGAACCAAGCGGCTTCTGCTGCTTGGCGATTCATTCACCGAGGGCAACGGCGTCGAGGCCAACCAAGCATTCCCGGCCCAGCTGCAGGCTCTAGTCGACAAGGCCGGCCTTCCGTCACGATGGGAGGTGATCAACGCTGGCGAAGGAAGCTACTCGCCGATCCTGCAGTACCTGCTGCTTGAGAAGCAACTGTTGGAGCTCGAGCCGGATTTCGTGCTGCTGAACCTGGATATGTCGGATTTCTTCGATGACATCCAATACTCGCAGCTGGCGACGTTCAGTGCAGGTGGCGCGCCGACCGCGGTGCGTCCTGAACCCGAAAGAAAACCAGGGCCGTTCTACGTGGAGGCGGCCTACGCTCTAAAGGACTTCCTGAAGGAAAACACGCGTGCCTATAACTTCGTCCGCCGGCACGTCGTCTACTTCTTTTTGGAGAAGCCGAATGCGTCGGGTGATGTTCGCTTCGACAAGTATGCGATGCTACGCGACGGCTACGTCTTTGGCGATGGGCGCGACTTTGCTCTGACTTTCGGTTACCTGGAAAGGATACGCGATCTTCTCGCCGCACGCGGCGTGCCGTTATGGATCGCGGTCTACCCTTATGGGCATCAGGTCAGTCCACGCGAGTGGCATCACGGGCGCGTCTTCTGGAGCTTCGAGCAGAACCGGGTTTACTCGACCGAGGCGCAAAAACAGGTCGAGCGCCTCGCCAAAGAGAGACGTATCCCGACAATCAATATGACCGAAGATTTCCTGGAACGGTCAAAGAGCGAGTTTCCTCTGTACTTCCCCTACGACGGTCATTTCACGCCGGCGGGTCATGCCGTTGCGGCCCAGTCGCTCATGCGCGCACTGCAGTCATACCTCCAGGCAGCCAAATGAGCCGGCCTGAGCTATTCCGCTCGCACAAGGACGGCTAGCGACAAACACGTCGTGGCCAGAGCTGGGCCAGCGCCGTTGCTGTCGGTCTCAGCTCGATGTCCCCTGTGTCCCACAATGAACCAGGGCGGCGTTGCCAGCGTGCTCGGCGCGGTTGCTGAGCCCCCGAATTGACGATAACTTTCGCGATCCCTGGTTTCGACAGAGCATACGCGCGATCAATCGGTCACGCTCGATGAAACCCGCCCATCCCTGCAAAGCTTCATAGGCCAGTAGCATTTCTAAGACGTCAATGCGTCCCCAGGCACCGAGCTTCGGTCGGGTTGCATCCCCGAGTTCGAAGATGAGTATCATTTCGATTCCAATCGTCGCCTGCGCCTTCGCATTGATCGTGTCCCCCCTTTTGATCTTTCTCAGTTATTCCCCCGGTTCGGCCCCCGGGCTCATGGAGACCCGCTACGAGAATAGGATTTTCTGGCCGGCGCTGGCGCTTGTTTCGATTGTTTCCGTTGCTCTGAATCCCGCCGTTCGGGCAGGAATTCGTGTTCCTTCTCACATCATCTACCTTGCCTTGTACCTCGCCCTCGCAGGTGCAAGCACGGTTTGGGCCTTCTCCCCGGAGGCCTCGCTCACTCGGTTCGTGCAACAGATGATGGTCGTGACATCGATTATGGTGCCGGCCCTGCTGGCAGCTCGAGCGCCGGACTTGATGCGCGGCCTGTTCGCATGTTTTGCATTCGCCGTTGCCTTGAGCATTTTCTTCGTGCTCGCAGGCTATGAAACTGTCGTCGATGGAGTGGCGCTCGGCCTTCAGGGATACTTCATAGGCAAGAACACACTGGGCCAATGCGCGGCGGCCGCGCTGTTGCTGGCGGTTCACGAAGCGCTTTACCCCGGACGCCGGCGCATAATCGGGATCATCTTTGCGATACTGTCGGTATCGCTTGTTCTGTTCAGCAACTCCAAGACCTCGCTTGCCCTGGCGTTGCTGGTTCCGGCCCTCGCCGCACTGCTGCTGATCCTGCAACGGGCCACAGGCATTTCTCCTGCGGTGTTTCCGATTGCACTCGTAGCCGGCTATTTTGTGCTGTCTGCCGTGTCGGGCTACCAGATCAACCGATTGTCCTACTACCTGTACGGAGACTCGACGTTCAGTGGCCGCGAGACAATATGGGATTACGTATTTTCAGAGATCCAACGCAGGCCGTTCTTCGGTTGGGGCTACCAATCCTTTTGGCTGGTAGGGCCGGACGGACCAAGCATCGTTAATGCGCCAGGTTGGGTCAAGTTCATGCCGAACGCCCACAATGGATACTATGACACCATACTGGAGACTGGGTACGTTGGTCTGATCGTGCTTTTGGCCTTTATCGTCTCCACTCTGCATTCGATCGGACGCGTATCCAAACTGAATCCGAGGCGCGGCTGGGTGCTGCTATCGCTTGCCTTTTTTGTCATCATCTACAACTGCCTTGAAAGTCTATGGGTGCGTGGGTTTGAGTTCTTGTGGGTCATATTCTTGATTGTTGCTGCTGATGCCGCCCGCTACCAGCAGATCGCGCGTCGCGATGGTCGTGCGCCGCAGGCTCGACGGTATTCTCCCGCTCTCCGAAGACAAGGATCGTAGGCAAACGAGCCGTTGACGATGCGGGGCAGCCTTTCGCAGCTCTCTCATCGCCGCGGCGGCTCGATGCCCTGGCCGATGCCCACAGTCACCCGGACCATTCCGCAACTCCAAGCCTCCGAACCGGACTGAACCCAACCATCGCGAGTGCGCGGATTTGGAACACTCTTGGGGGCGGCAACCATTGCCGCCGGTACAAGTTGCCAAGGTAACGGGGTCGATTTAAGAGACTCGCGTGCCCAATTGCTGAACGCGGATCGGGTAGTTCAGCGGCAGCACGTGCAGATCAGTTGTACCGTGAACCAGTATTGGCTTGGTGCTGGAGGGCGCAGCGGAACCTCCCTTTCAATGCACGAAACGCGCACCGGCTCTCCGGCACTCCTCCAGGCGACATACCCGCCGGCACCGCAGGGTCTGGTCATCTACGCCGTTGGCGACATTCATGGTCGGTTGGACCTTCTTCTTGGCGCTCAGGATCGCATAGACCGGGACAAGCGCAAGTTTGCGACAGAAGAGGTGACCGAGGTCTACCTGGGCGACTACATCGATCGCGGGCCCGACTCCGCGGCCGTAATCTCTGCGCTGATCGATCGATCAAAGGTGGCGCGCACCAGATTTCTGCGCGGCAACCACGAACAGCTCTTGCTCGACTTTGTCCTCGGCAGCGACTGCCTCGAGCAGTGGAAGGCGGTCGGCGGGACAGCGACGCTGGTTTCCTATGGCATCGCACCCGAGCAACTCGGATATGGCGTGCCGCCAGACCTGGTAAGAGACGCCTTCAGGGGCAAAATCCCCGAAGGGCACTGGGAATTTTACCAGCAAACCGGCTCCTACATCGGCATCGGCCCATATCTTGCTGTGCATGCGGGCCTGCGGCCCGGCGTCGTCCTGGAGCAACAGGCGCCGCGAGACCTACTCAATATTCGCGGTGACTTCCTCAATTACGCTGGAGATTTTGGTCACATTGTCATCCATGGGCATACGCCGGTGCGGGAGCCGGATTTGCGAGAAAATAGAATTAACATCGATACGGGCGCCTTCGCCACCAATCGGCTGACCTGCATCCGGGTCGGTAAGGATGGTGTCAGCATCCTTGGTGACCATGGCGGCCCCTAAAGCTGAGCACCCTTGAAACGGAAAGTGTCGCGTGTGAAAGTTGCTATGTTCATGTCTTCATATTCTGTATTAACCGCCCGGGCGGCAATGTTGGCTCGGCATCATATTGAGTAGGTACATTGGGCCTGTTGACGCCGCATAGACATTGAGACCGAAGACCGCCGGGCGGACTTGCCCCGGGGAAAGCATCTATGATCCATATTTCAGCTACGTCCACGGGAGCCCACGACGTCATGTGGCGGCCCCTTCCTCGGTTCCTGTCTCACCGGAACATCGGGCTCACCACCGCGGTCGTCGATTTCCTGCTGATCATTCTCGGAAGCGTCGTAGCTGGCGTCGGCTACCATTTATCGGCGTTTGGCCACGTGGGAGACGTGCTGGGGTTCATCGGGGTCGGATGCAACGCGGCCTTCCTTTTCGTGCTCTTGGCCAAGTCACAGGGGATGTACCGGCCGGCAACCCTCCATTCCCACCCTCGTCAGTTGCGCTCCCTGGTCGTGACCTGGGGAGCGGTGGTGTTCGTGTCCGTCGCTCTGCTCTTCCTTCTCAAGGTCGCGCACAACTACTCACGCGTCTCGATCGTCGCCTTTGGGATCATCGGCCTCGTACTTCTGGCTGCGTGGCATACGCTCGTAGGCAAGTTGGTTCGCAGCGCGATTGCCCGCGGTAGCATCGCCGGCCAGCCCGCTGTCATCGTCGGAGAACCTCAAGAACTCAGCCACTACCCAACTCTCGATCTTTTGCAGGCCTACGGGGTTCACGAGATTGTCCGAATTGAATTGCCCGAAGGCGCGGAAGACGGGAGCGGTCTCATGGAGCACGCGCTCCGCAGGGCTGTCGACGTTGCCCAGGCAAGCAGCGCGGAGATGGTTCTGCTTGTGTTGAAGTGGACCAATTGGGAGCGGTACGAGGCCGTCCGTGAGCAGCTGCGGGTGCTCCCTCTGCCGGTCTTCCTGCTCCCGGATTTGCCGGTCCGGTCAATTCTGGCGCAACCCTTTGCGGAGATGGGCTCTCAGGTCGCCGTCGAGGTACAACGCCCCCCGCTGAGCACGATGGAGCGTGCGACCAAGCGGCTGCTCGATGTGAGCGCTGCGAGCGCGGCTCTGATCGTTCTTGCCCCCCTGCTGGCCGCGGTGAGCGTCGCGATCAAGCTGACGTCGCACGGCTCCGTGCTGTTCAAGCAGCGCAGGAAGGGGTTCAACGGCAAGGAGTTCACCATCTACAAGTTCCGCACCATGACGGTTGCGGAGGATGGTCCCACGATCCAGCAAGCTCATCTCGGTGACGCGCGCATCACGCGGCTGGGCGCAATTCTGCGCCGCACGAGCATCGATGAGCTCCCCCAGCTCATCAACGTCATACGCGGGCAGATGTCGCTGGTAGGACCCCGCCCCCATGCGCTGGCCCACGACAACGAGTACTCGAGGCGCATCGCGAAATACGCCTATCGCCATCACGTCAAGCCCGGCATCACCGGATGGGCGCAAGTGAACGGACTGCGCGGGGCGACCAAGCAGCTTGAATTCATGGAGCGGCGGGTCGAATACGACCTCTGGTACATCAGCAACTGGAGCTTCTGGCTCGACCTGCGCATCCTGGCCAAGACCTGCCTGGAGGTTCCCCGCGGCGACAACGCCTACTGAGCGCTTCCGCAAAAAGCAGATCTTTGCTGCCCACCCGCGGGTTGCCTGGCTTCGATAGTGGTCATTGCCAGGCGCAGAGAACCCGGTCCCCCAAGCCAAAAGAAAGGCATACCCCGCCTCCGCCGGATGGCGCCACCGCCCCTCGGCAACAGGATCTCCGCCATACGTCGATGGGTTAGTTGCCCAGCGCCCGGTTTGGATTGCGAAGGATCACGGCATCCGTGGCCACGCCCGAGGCCGTTCCACTGACACTGTTCACCAGGTCGAGGAACTTGATGATCTCAACGGAGTCGGCGTTGGACACGTAGATGATATCCTTGTGCCGCATGAGGAACGCCTGCGCGAAGAAGAAGCTCGACGGATCCCGGAAGTTGGCGCGATAGACGGTCGGAATCAGCTTCTCTCGGGCAGGGAACTTCTTGAGATCGACCTTCATCTTCTCAAGCGCGTCGCGGTACTCCACCCGATACAAGAAAACCTGTCCCGGGTTGGCCCTGGTATCGGTAAAGCCGCCAGCCCTTGCAACAGCTTCGCTCAGGGACAGCTTCTCCTGTTCAAAAGCAAACTGGCCCGTGAGGCCGCTTGTTTGACCGGTGCTGCCAAGGGCGCCGACGGCCACGAACTTTTGCTGCTGGCGATAGACGTAGATCGTATCGCCCGGAGCCACGAAAATGTTCTCGTCTGGAGAGTTGACGAGCGTGGGGAAGTAAACCGTCGTTTTCTGCCGCTCTCGCTGTAGCGTGACGAAGGCTTCGTAGCCGGGATACTTGAGACCGCCCGCCTTCGATATGACGTCCAGCACGCGCTCGCCACCCGGCCGCAGCTTGACCTTGTTGGCGGCATTGATCACGTCACCGACAACTGTCACTTCGCTGGCGTTTCTCTCAGGCAACGTGATGATCACCTGCGGCTCGATCGCCCGGCTGGAGATGCGCTTTTCGACGTCCCGCTGTATCTCCGGCAACGTCCGCCCAGCGGCCGTGATCTGGCCGGCGAACGGAATGCTAATCGTGCCTGAGCGATCCACTTCCTGAACGGGAAGGGTGACGAAGTTGCCGGGGCGAGTCCCTGCCTCTACAGGCACGAACAAGCCACCCGAGCTCGATTCAAATATCGTGACCTGAACGAGGTCTCCCACACCCACCCTGATCAGGGGTGCAGGTCTCCTTGCACGGCCGAAGCTCCTAAAGAAGGAGTCGGGGCTGACGTGCGGGACATTGTCCAGGACAGGTCGATTGATATCGACAAGGACATAGTCGAAGGCGATGTGGCGCCGCTCATTAAGGAGCGAGGCGGTCGCGCCGTCTTCAATAGCGCGATAGTTCGGCCCGCTTGCAGGCAGAACAGTGCACCCTGCTAACAGCAGGGCAACACCTGTGCAGACGATTCCGCCACGGGCTCTCATATCTTCTCCACACGGAGATACCGCCGCCGCGAGCACGCCGAACTTACTCGCGAATCAGCGAACGTCGGTTTTCCTCTCTGACGCAAACTGAACTACAGACCACGCTTTGGCATGTAACTCTAGGCGGTGCCTTAGGAAATGTTCTTAAGCAGTGCCGAAGAGTATGAATTCCATGGAGCCAAGGTGTCCGCCTGTCATTGCAAGGTACAGTCTGCGCACAGAGTCTGCTAGGGCACGCCAATGGGTTGACAGCAGACAACAGCGCGTTCCCCCCTCTACTGTGCCCCCTGAGCCACATGGCAACCTATTGATGTATGTCCACCTTGCTGGAAGCCACTCCTCAGGCTGCGCATGGTTAATCGCAAAGCGACCTCAGGTGCCGCAGCCGGGCCCGCATTCGTCGTCCCAGGGCGGAACAGCTCCACAATTCGCGGCACGCACGCCGTCAACGCTTTGGACAGAATTCCTCAAGGCACGGCCGCCGCGCTTGGTATGATCCCACGTGCAGGGAAGCGTGCACCCTGACCCTCTCGGGGGCGGTCCTCCAAAATGGCCCCCATCGTGCATTCCGGGAGAGCTTGTCGCAAGATGGGCTAGTATGTGCATCCCTTCTACGCGCTGCTGTCTCTGACGTGTTGGCGTATCTGGAGTTGGCTCAATGTCTCCCCGCGACGACAGCGATGGTTACCTCCGCGAGGACGGCTATGACGCACAAGCCGCCTATCGCCCCGCGGTGTCGATAGGCGATGTTCGTTTCGCGCTGCGTCGAAGCTGGTTCTATCCGGTGCTTGGTTGCCTGATCGGCCTCGCGCTGGCCATGTTCTATATCTCAACCGTCCCGTCGCTCTACCAGAGCAGTGCCACCATCCTCGTCGACAGAAGCGTTCATCGGTATTTGCAGACGAACAAGATCATCACGGAGCCAATTCTCGACCAAATGGAGTTGGCGAGCCAGATCCATATCCTGACCTCAGAGAGCATCCTTGTCCCGGTTGTCCGCTCGCTGAACTTGATTGATGATCGGGAGTTTGTTGGCCCATCCAATACGATTAGCCCCTTCGCCTCGTGGAAGATTGGCAACATCCTGAGGGCGTTCTTCGGCGGGGATAACGAAACCCCCAGCTCTGCTGCCAAGAACGACGCCGGGCTCGAGCGTATTGCGGTGGACGTGTTTCTCAAGCGCCTGACCGTCTACCGGGCGGATGTAGCGAACGTCATCACCGTCACATTCGCATCCGAGGATGCAAAGAAGGCCGCGACCCTCGCGAACGCGGTTGCCGACGCCTACGTCACCGCCAACCAAGAGGCTCGGACAACCTCGCTGAAGGTCGCAAATCAATTGCTCCAAGAGCGCCTGGTCGAACTGAAGGACCAAGCCTTGGAAGCCGATCAGGCTCTGCAAAATTACAAGGTAGCGAACAATCTGGTCACCTCCGGCGAGAAAGGCCTCCCGGTCTTTGACCAGCTTATGAGCGAATTGCTGAACGTCACCGGAGAGTTGACAAGGTCGCGGCTGGCCTCTGCCGAAGCCAAGGAGCGGCTGGATCGCATACGGTCCACGCATGACGCCGGCGAGATCCCAGGTGGAACGAATTTCCCTGCGGATAGCATCATCCACAAGCTCCGCGGCGAGTTGATGCAACTCGCCGCCAAGCAAACTGAGATCGGGCCGCGTGTGGCGGCGGGCCACAATGCGTTGCGGAAGATTCAAGAGCGCATGGAAGCGCTGCGGAACCTTATCCGAGCGGAAGACGAACGCTTGGCTGAAACCGACTATGAGAACGCCAAGGTAAGAGAGCGCGAGCTTTCGGCAAACGTAGACAGGCTGATTGCGGGTGCGAAGACGCGAACTCTGGCGCAAGTTTCCATGCGCGACCTGGAAAGCGCATCAGAATCCGCACGCGCCCTTTACGTCAGCCTCCTGCAGAAATTCCAGGAAATAAGCGCAGCGCATGCGCAGGAGATCGGCGTGCAGGACGTTCGCGTCGTCACGCGGGCCACGCCGCCGCTCCACAAGAGCTCGAGAAAGGCAATTCTGGTACTCGGCGGGAGTCTTGCTCTCGGGCTCTTCCTCGGCGCCGGAGCAGCTGTCGCGAAAGAATGGGCCGCTGCGGTTTTCCGCGCCCCGGAGATGGTCACCCAGGCCACCGGAATTCATAGTGTTGTCCTGCCGCTTGCCGCAGCTAGCAGGAAGCGGGCCGGCGGGTCTGCGCCAGACGTAGATGGCGTGGAAGAATTTGTTCTCGACGAACCCTACTCGCGCTTCACGGAGGCGCTGCGCACGGTCAAGACAATGATCGATGCCGCAAAATACCGAGACGACGTCAAAGTCATCGGTATCGTCTCTTCGCTGCCGAATGAAGGCAAGACCACGATCGCCGCCAACTTGGGCGCCCTCATGATCGCTGCGTCGGCGGCCGAGAAGCGCGTGCTGGTCATCGACGGCGACTTCCATCTCAGGCGGCTCACCGCCAAGCTGGCACCTGATGCGAGTGCGGGTGTGATCGAAGCCATGTCCGAGCCTTCCCGCCTTGCGGAGTTCGTTACGACGCGACAGCGCTCGAGGCTCGACGTGCTGCCGTGCATTCTTCCTGCTCGCCTCCCCAATGCTGCCGAGTTGGTTGGATCGCCCCAAATGGAGCAATTGGTGCTTGAAGCTCGCAAGAGCTACGACTTCATTCTGATCGAGGTTCCCCCGATCATGTCCGTCGTGGATATGAAGATGATGGAGCGCTTCATTGATCGGTTTGTCTTCGTCGTGGAGTGGGGGCAGACGAAACGGCGCGTTGTTCAGGAGACCCTTTCGGAAGCTCACACGATCCGGGATCGCATTCTGAGCATCGTACTCAACAAGGCGGATCCGAGCGCATTGCGCAGCATGGAGTCCTACAAGGGCGCTAGGTTCCACGACTACTACAAGTCGTGAGTTCAGTGGTCGTTTGCACGTTCGGCTGCGGCCGACGGGCACGTTACGCGGCGGCCGATAGAACCTGCCGGTAGAAGCCTTCCAGTTTCCGGGCGGCCTCGCTCCAGGCATATCGGTCCACGGCCAGCTGCCTTGCGGAACGGCCAATCTGTTCGGCGCGCGAAGGCTCAGCCAGCAGTCCGCTCACGGCATTCGCAAAAGCAATCGGTTCGTCCTCGATAAGGAGGTCTCGCCCGGGTAGAGCCTCAATGCCTTCGGCACCCAGTGAGGTCGAGACGACGGGCTTGGCCATGGCCATGGCCTCGACGATCTTGAGACGCGTGCCTCCTCCCAGTCGCAGTGGCACCACGACCGCTGCAGCGGCCGCCAGATGGGGACGCAGGTCAGGGACGAAGCCGGTCAGTTCGATGCGAGGCCCCGCCAGTTTCAGCAGCGATGGCGGTGCCGATCCCCCAATGATCTTGCAGCGCGCTTCTGGATGCTGGGCGGCGATGCGCGGCCAGATATCTTGCACGAAGTGGATCACGCCATCGACATTGGGCGTATAGGACAGGAGCCCGAAGAACACCATGGTGCGTCCATCCGGCGGCGGGTCCCCGGGACGGGGCTGGTAGTACTCGACGTCTGCCGCGTTGGGAATGACGGTCGTGCGAATCCCGGGTGCCAAGTCGAGAAGCCGGCGTTCGTCCGCCAGGCTGCACAAATAGACGCCGTCTGCATCGCGATAGGTGCCCAACTCCTCGTTGCGCAGCTTGGGCCAGTTGAAGGTGTGGTAGAGGCGGCGCCCGACGCTGCCGATGCGCGCGTACTGACGGGCCAGGTCGAAATCGATGTTGTGCGAATCCACCACCAGGGATGGACGCGCCTCACCTGGCGGCGCCTGGCGCAGGTTCAAATGCCCAAGAAACGTGGACTCCAGGTTGATGATGTCGAACCGCTTGGCGCGCAGAACGCCGTCCAGAGCCTCCTGCAAAGCCGGTGTCGTTGCCCGCAGCCGCTCGAAGCTTCGGGTGGAGGCAAGAGACTGGAGCTGCAGCAGCCGTTTGTCGCGGCCCGTTTGGCCATTGCGATTGAGCACGAGGACAACTTCTCGGCAGTACGCCTCCATGGCGGTACGGCACTCCTCGGCGTCGAACTCGTCATCGACCAGAATTACGGCCGTCACATCGTGACGTCGCGCGATCTCGGTCATCAACCCATGCATCCTCGCCTGGGCACCAAAACGCGGCGGGCTCGCTGGCATAGGGGAAACGAAAAGAATTCTAAGGCGCTCAGGGCTCATTGAAGCTCAACGTAGTATGCAAAACACGGGGAGATGGGCCGACTACTATCTCACTCTTTGCCGCTTTCCAAGGAACTCCCTCGCAGAGTCATCGTAGGACGTTGGCACCCGTTTGAGCGGAGGCATGTTCGCGTTGCACCTGGCAAGGTGCGCTTCCGTACCGCATCCCAAAGAGTAAAGTTGCGTGGCCACTTGGAGGCTCGCGAAACTTGCCTCGATGTTCGGCAACGGATCGTCGAACAGCTTTACCAAACAGGGCGTTTGGGCGCGATCGCGGGCGGAGAGTGGTCGACAAGCATTCTGGCCCGATATACGAGCTTGCTCAGGTGTTGGTTCCAAGAGCTCTTAAGGATGACCGCGCAACGTTACCTACTCATCTCCCCCACTCGGGACGAAGCCAAGCACCTCCGCAGAACACTCGAGAGTGTCGCGGCTCAGTCGGTGCCTCCCGCCTGCTGGGTGATCGTGGACGACGGATCGACAGACGACACGCCGGTCATTCTAGAGGAGTACGCCCGCAAGCTCCCTTACCTGCGCGTCGTGCGTAGGACCGACCGCGGGCGTCGGCGGGTCGGGCCGGGTGTCGTCGAAGCGTTCTACGCTGGTCTTGAAACTGTACGACTGGAAGACTTCGATTATCTCTGCAAGCTCGACGGCGACCTCGAACTCCCACCGCGCTATTTCGAACTTCTCATGGAGCGCATGGACCGCGAGCCTCGCTTGGGAACCACCTCGGGCAAGCCATGGTTCGTGCATCCAACAACTGGCGCGCTCGTCCCGGAAGTTTGTGACGATGAGATGTCGGTCGGAGCGTCGAAGTTCTACCGCGTCGCGTGCTTCAAGGAGACCGGCGGTTTCATTCGACAGGTCATGTGGGACGGCATCGACTGTCACCGAGCACGCATGCTGGGTTGGATCGCAGAAAGCGTCGATGTCGAACCACTTCGCTTTCTCCACCTCCGCCCGATGGGCAGCAGCGAAAAGGGCATCTGGAACGGTCGTGTTCGTGCCGGGTTTGGCCAGTACTTCATGGGTACGTCGCCGCTGTACTGCCTTGCCTCGGCAGTCTACCGCCTGCCCTCCCATCCACCTTTGATAGGCAGCGCCGCCATCCTGTGGGGCTACTGGACCAGCTGGCTCAAAGGCCTGCCGCGGTACGACGACGCCGAGTTCACACGGTTTCTGCGCTCCTATCAGTACGACTGCCTCCGCATGGGCAAGCGGGCCGCAGCAGCACGCGCCAGCGCAGAACGTGCCCAATTGTGGCATGCAAATCACCCGGCCCCCACACCGGAAGCGGCCTGAGGACATTCATCGGCGTAGATCACTGATGCGGGTGGCGCCGCGCGACGCCTTTGCGCTGGCTTACCGCACCTGAGCACGGTCTAGCGCGCGGCTCGGCCGCCTACACGCTGAACGCGCAGGCCGCCATTCTCCGTGTCAATTCAAGCTTTCATCACATGAGAAGCATGTGCTCCCACCCGGGCGCACACATTGCGCGTGTCGACCACCAGCTTGGCGCTGTCGACGAGGGCGCGATAGTCGATGTTGTCATGGTCAGTGACGATCAGAACAGCATCCTTCTGCGATATCACATCACGGGAAAGCGGAACCGATTGCCTGCCGGCCAAATGCGGATGCTCTCGCGTTTCCGGGATGCTGGCGATCCAAGGATCATGAAAATCACAAAGCGCCCCGCGGGCCTCAAGAAGATCAATGATCTTCAGCGCCGGGCTTTCTCGCGTGTCATCAACGTTCTTTTTGTAGGCCACGCCCACAATCAGGATTTTCGCGTTGCTTAGCGCCTTGCTCGACTGCCGATCCAATAGCTCGGCAAATCTTGCGACCACGCGGTTGGGCATGCTCGTATTGATTTCGCCCGCGAGCTCAATAAATCGAGTCGACAACTCGTACTCGCGCGCCTTCCAAGTCAGGTAAAACGGGTCGATTGGAATGCAATGGCCGCCGAGGCCAGGGCCGGGATAAAACGGCATGTATCCAAACGGCTTTGTCTTTGCCGCATCGATAACATCCCAAACATCTATTTGCATCGCTTCGTAAACGATCTTCAATTCATTCGCGAGCGCGATATTCACCGCTCGAAAAATGTTCTCTGTGAGCTTGACCGCTTCGGCCGTTTCCACACTGCTCACACGAACGGTGTCTCTGACAAACGCGGAGTACAAGGCATCGGCCAGATTGAGGGCGTCATCTCCATCACCCCCGATCACTTTTGGTATGGACACGGTGGAGAAATTGGCGTTCCCAGGGTCTTCCCTCTCGGGGCTGTAGGCCAAATAGAAATCCACTCCGCTCTTGAGGCCGCCACGCTCTAGGATCGGCTTCATCAAGTCACGTGTCGTTCCGGGATAAGTTGTTGACTCCAAGACAATAAGCTGCCCCCGCCGGAGGTGGTCAGCTATTGTGTTGGTGGTTTTCTCTACAAACCCGAGATCGGGCTCCCGATACCTTGTGAGAGGCGTGGGGACACAGATCAGAATAGCGTCCGCTTCCTTCAGAAGCGAAAAATCGGCTGACGGAACAAACGAACCCTTGCGAAAAGCCTCCTGAAAAAATGCCGCTGGTTGCTGCGAGATGTAAGATCGGCCGCTTTTAAGCGCCTCGATTTTCGACTCGTCGATGTCGAGACCCAGCGCCTTGAAACCGGCGTCAAGTAAAGCTCGTACAAGGGGTAGGCCCACGTAACCCAAACCGATAACGGCGACTGTGGCCTGGCGGGTTTTATAGCGTGTGAGCAGTTGCTCGATCATAATGTGTAATCCAAATGAAGCTTGCGCATGCTGGACAGTGGGGTTTGCCGATCGCGCCGTGCTGTCTTACCCCGTTGCACTCTATACGCCAATGCTGAAGCTTATCGCGGCGGCCCAGCCGGCAAACGCCGGTTAAGGTTGTTTCGCCTAGAAGTTCAGCACGGGCCCAAGCCAGCGACACCCTCGGCGCGATGCCGTGCAAACCAGGCGGTCAACCGCGTCCTTCCGGAGCGTACATAGTGATGCCGCGGCGGCATAGGCGGAGTAAGGTGGCGTGCAAACCTGCCGCATCCAAGACGATCGCCTCACCCTTGCCGACGGATCCCTTGACCATCACGCCCTCCGCCAAGAGGTGAGGTTCCATTTTGGTGCATTGGCGCGCCCTGGCCCCTTCCGGGCTGTGCACGCGCACCAGCAATGAAAGTTCCTCGCCATCCGGCGATAGTACGCGGAAGGTCTTTCGGCCGGGGTTGTAGACCTCGTAGGGGAACGGCGTGATCTCGTCCTCGATGGTATGGAAGTTGGTCAAGTACTCCAGGGAGACCCCGAGGAGCAGGATCTTTCCCCGTGCACCAACCAGCTTGCTGTAGGGAGATCGCGGCCCCACCGGCGTTTCATCCAGGTGGTGCTCGACGGTCAGATCGCGGGCGAGCGGCCCCACGAATGTAGCGCTGTGGGTGGGGTGCAAGCTGCGCACGGCGCCCGGCAGCTGGCGTATGCGCTCGGAGATGCCACCCAGCTGTGACTTGCCGTTGACGGCATCGAACAGCGTGCCGTCCTCTACCGCGTTGGGATCTACGATCCAAAACGTCGGCGCGCCAAGCGTACCGCTGGGGCCGACTGCGTCTTGCAGCGCCTTCACCACTGCATCTGCGCCCCCTTCCACGAAACCCAGCCGGGACAGGGAGGAGTGCACAATAAGCGTGTCGCCTGACCTGATGCCGAGGTCGCGCAAGGCGTTGACGATGCCCGCTCGGTCTAGAGATTGTCCCTTCTGGCGCTGGATGCGGTTGCGCAAGTCCCGGATACTCTTGAGCGACACACGGGCGAGGTGACGGACCGAGCGGGGCGCCAGATTCTTCAGGGTTTCTTGTACTGTGCTGAGGTTCATACGCAGGAATTCCAAATGCTCTTGATAGTCCAGAGTGGGCGCCGAGGATGTCAGGCAAGTCCCGCCTTGCGGTAGTGCGAGATTGTCAGGCGAAGGCCTTCCTCCAGCCCCACCTTGGGCGAGAAATTCAAACGCGAGCGCAGTTTCTCGGATGAGAAACGCCGGCGGTTGGCCAGGATCGCCAGCCGGCTGTGCGCGCGCGACGCGGCACGAAGGGCGAAGCCCGGCAAAGGAACCCGGCGCACGTTAATCGCGAGTTCCTTCGCGATCTGGCCGAACAGATCGTTCAGCGTCATCGTCTCACTGCAGATGAAAGCCTCCCCGACAGCGAGCGGATGGGTACCGAGATCGCGAAGCGCTGCGGCCACGTCTCCCGCGTACACGTAGTTCGCCCAGGAGCGATCGCCGACCGTATGGGGGACGAAACCCGAGCGCGCGACGCGAATGTGCGCCATGAGATTGGGCTTAGTCACCGTTTGCGGCCCGCCAAGCACCACCGGCACCTGCAACACACTCCAAGGCAATCGCGTCGGGTCCTCGCCGGCAACCAGCTCCTCCGCCTTTGTCTTCGTGATGTCATAGGGATGATCCAGTGGAGCGTGGCGGGCGGTCTCGTCCACTATCTCCTCGTCGAGGCCGTGAAGGCCATAGACACAGCACGTGCTGAGGTACACGAACCTGCGAACACCGTGCACCTTCGACAATTCCACGAGGTTGCGCGTACCCTCGACATTGACCGCCTGCGCCGCGGCGGCGTCGTTCGCATCCTTGCCCACCAGCGCCGCGAGATGAAACACGGTGTCCGCGCCGTCGATGAAGGCACGCAACTCCTCGGGCTTGCGCAGATCGCCGCGGTAGACAACCGCGTTCTCAAAACTATCCGGAACAGGCTCGGAAGGCAGGAGGAGGACACGAACCTCGCCCGCCGTCGATTTGAGTGCCTCGAGGAGATGACGGCCGATCATCCCTCCGGCGCCCGTTACAGCCACCACGTTCATTGCACCTCCAACGCGGCAGCGTCGTGTCTGGGACGCTGACGGTACCCGGGGAGTAACTCGACGACCTATTTCTTTCTAACTTAACGTAAATTGCCGAGAGGTTGATTGATCCATATCGCCATTGCAACTATCATTCCCTGAACTTCGATGGGCGGGCGCGCGGTTCGCGAATTCTTGTAGGCCACACTTCATGTTTGCGCATTTTGCCGTCGAGAGCGTTCGCGATTTTTTGCGCGACAAGTTGCCGAACAAGAAAGACGTCAGCCGGCCGAGGTCCGACCAGGTCCACCTCGATGCGGCAGTCACATATATTCGCCGCTCCATCGAGAACGGCGGAGGGCAGGCCTCATCCAAAGCATACATGGTCGGCAAAGGATGGATGCCGCCCTATCGGGAGACGACCGGATACATCATTCCCACGCTGCTCGATCTGGCCGACGAGTTCGGTCGCCCCGACCTCGCGACCACAGCGGAGCGCATGGGCGACTGGCTGGCGCAGGTGCAGGAGCCTGACGGCGGCTTCATCGAGCGCGATTTGCGCCAGGACACCCGGCCGGTCGTGTTCAACACGGGCCAGATCCTGCATGGCTTCAATGCATTGCTTATGCGCCGGGGGAGGCAGGGCCTCGAGAGCAACGCGCGGCGGGCGGGTGATTTCCTGGTCTCCTCTGCCGACGGTACCGGATCGTTCGTCCGCAACGAGCACTACGGGATTGAGCACGCGTACAACGTGAGGAGCGCCTGGGCCCTGCTGACGCTGGGACGGTTGCTCGGCGAGCCGGCGTACGAGAAGGTTGCTCTCGCCAACGCCGACTGGACGGTTGCGCAGCAGACCGATACCAGCTTCTTCCGAAACAATATCTTCCAGCCGGGCAGGAATGCCAACACGCACGGCATCGCCTACGTCCTGCAGGGACTCCTGGAGATACACCGCATCTCGGGGCGAGAAGTCTATCTCGCAGCCGTCCGCCGCAGCGCCGACCGCATCGTCTCCACATACAACGCCGAGGGTCGCGTGGTGTCGGAGATCGGCGAGAACTGGGAGCCGTTATCGAGCCATTTGTGCCTCACGGGATACGCGCAGATGGCGATCGTGCTCTTCGGGCTCCATGAGCTCGGCGGCGGCAAGCAGTACTTGGACACCGGGCTGAAGCTGCTCGATGACGTTGCCGCCACGCAGGACGTGACGTCGCCGGACAAGCCGTACTTCGGTGGCATCAAGGGCTCCAGGCCGATCTACGGCCGCTATGCCCCGCTGCAGTACCCGAACTGGGCGACCAAGTTCTTCATCGACGCGCTGCTCGCCAAACGAGCAGTGCTCAGCCCCTCCAAGAACCGCATCCGACCTCAATTGTCCGCTGGTTGACGATGCCCGCTCAAGGAAGGGCTTTCGATACGACCACGGCTTGCGCGATAGCCAAGCCAAATGAGCACCTTCTCTACGTCTCTACCGTGTGGGTTTTCGAGTAAGTGTCAGCCGCCCCGGACAAGGCTCCAGTGAAGCATGCGGAGAGGGTCGAGCTGCTCGGCCTCTCGTTCGATGCTGTGACCATGGACGCCGCCGTGACCCGCTGTGTGGAGCTTTGCCGCGCGCCACGAGCCTCGCAAATTGTTACCACGGCCAACGCTTCCCACCTCTGCATGATGCGCGCGGATCCAGAGCTGGCGTCCGCCTGCAAGGCGAGCCATCTGACCGTGGCCGATGGCATGTCGGTCGTGTGGGCGCTGCGGGCGTCGGGCCAGCGCCTGCCGGGCCGGATCGCCGGCGTGGACCTGATGGCCAACCTTCTGGAAGCCGCGGCAGCGCAAGGGTTGAGCGTCTACTTCCTCGGCGCCAAGCGTGAGGTCGTCACGGCGTTGGCTGCCCAGAGCCAGGCGCGGTACCCTGGCCTCAAGATCGCGGGGTTCCGCGATGGCTATTTCAGTGCGAGCGAGTACCCGGACATCGTTCAGGAAATCCATGCAAGCCGCCCGCACATGCTGTTCGTCGGCATGCCGACGCCCTTCAAAGAGACCTGGTGCGCCCGCTACAGCGAGGCTCTCCAGGTGCCCGTCATCATGGGCGTCGGCGGCAGCTTCGATGTCCTCGCCGGTTATATCAAACGGGCCCCGCTTTGGATGCAATCGCTGGGACTCGAGTGGAGCTGGCGGCTCTTGAAGGAACCACGCAAGCTCTGGAAGCGCTATCTGACGACTAATACCGAGTTCATATGGCTTGCCGGCCGCGAGGTTTTAGCACGCCGCCTCGGGCGGCTGCCGGCGTCACAAAGTCAGGATCGTGCCGGGCCGTGACGACAGTGCGCAATATCCTGGTTTTTATGGGAACCCGTCCGGAGGCGATCAAGCTGGCCCCGGTCGTTGCCGCGCTGCGCGAGACGCGCGATTTCCGCTGCACGGTGGTGGCCACGGGACAGCACAAGGAGATGTTTCAGCAAGTTGCCGAAACCTTCGGTCTCGAGGTCGATGCGGATCTCGAGATCATGCGCCCCAACCAAACACTGGCAGGGCTCACGGCGCGGCTGATCGACGGCATTGATGGCTGGTTGGAGGCGGCCAAGCCGGACATGGCTCTTGTCCAGGGCGACACAACGACGGTACTTGCCGCTTCCCTCGCCTGCTTCTACCGGCGCATTCCCATCGGCCACGTCGAGGCCGGTCTGCGAACAGGCAATATTTGGTCGCCGTTCCCTGAGGAAGTAAACCGCCGGCTGGCCTCGCCACTGATGGCGCTCCACTTCGCGCCCACCGAGGCGGCCCGCGCCGCGCTGCTTCGCGAGAGCGTGGCGGAGGACACCATCCTTGTGACCGGCAATACCGTTATCGATGCGCTGCGCATCGAGGTGGCCAACCAAGCCGGTGATCCGGCACTCCGCGCCGGGATTGACGCTACCCTCAGTCAGGCGGTCGGCGAGGATTGGGCAAAGGTCCCGATGGTGCTCATCACCGGCCACCGTCGCGAGAACTTCGGGGACGGCATCGAGCAAATTTGCGCAGCGATCGCGGCGCTCGCCGCACGCTTTCCCGATCACCGGTTCGTCTACCCGGTTCACCTCAATCCCAACGTACTCGTCCATGTCAACAGGCTGCTCGGCGGCCTGCCGAACGTGCGGCTGATCCCACCTCAGGGCTACCGCACCTTCGTGGCGCTCATGGCGAATTGCCGGCTGGTGTTGACCGACTCCGGCGGTGTCCAGGAAGAGGCTCCGTGGCTGGGCAAGCCCGTCCTCGTCATGCGCGATACCACCGAACGTCCGGAAGGCGTGGCCGCTGGCACGGCCCTCCTGACCGGTCCGAAAGCACAAGCGATCGTCGAGCACGCCACCCGCCTGCTTACGGATCAGGCTTCCTATCAAGCCATGGCGAGCGCCACGAGCCCATACGGGGATGGTTACGCCAGCGAGCGCATTGTGGAGCGTATCCGCCAGTACTTTGCCAAGGCGACCTGAGCCCGCGCATAGATCGACGTCACAGGGCGCCAGCCGGACTGGGTTGTTGCCTAGCGCCGATCACCCTCTGCCGGCGCCTCAGCGGAAAACCCGGTTGCGGTGACACCAGCGGATCAAGACGTAAATGGACCAGACGCGGGACCAATACATGCCTGGCGCGCCATCGAGATAGGAGCGCCACAGCCTTGCCACCGCGTCCGGATCGAGGCCAGCAGGTGCAACCGCCTGTGGGTCGCGCAGCGTCTCGTCCATGGCGTCCCTCAGGCCGCGCCTGATCCAGTGATCGATCGGCAGCACAAATCCGCTCTTGCGCCTTTCAAAGAGAGCAGGGTCGAGCCCGCGCAAACCGACGCGCCGCAGCGCTGCCTTGCGACCAAGCGGTTGATAGCGTGCCGTGTCGGACAGACGATCGACGCTTTCAAACAGAACATGGTCCACCAGCGGCATCCGCTGCTCCAGCGAACTCGCCATGCTCGCCGCGTCGTTGTCCCGCAGCAACCGCTCGCCCAGGTACAATCGTTGCTCGAAGACGCTGATGGCCGACAAGGGCGTACGTCCACGCGTCTCGGTGACGAGCCGTTCGCGCATGCTCCGAGGCAGCCCATCCGCCAGCGGCTCCGCGAATCCCGGCGCCAACAAGTCGCGCTGGAATCCAGGAAGGAAGAGAGCGTAGGCGAGTTGATAGAGTCCGAGCAGATCATCGCCGCGATGCACCATGTCGGGCAGCTTGGCCCAGCGGGTCTGCGGCGGAACGCTGGTACTGGTGCGGCGCAGCGGCCAGGTCGCAGCACTGGCTGCGCTCACCTGGAGACTACGCGGCATCCAGCCGAACCGCCGCAACATGCGGTGCAGAAGCGGCAGGTCGCGGAAGGACGTGTACCCTCCGAAAAGCTCATCGCCACCCGTGCCCGACAACGCCACCGTAAACCCGGCAGAGCGGATCGCCTGCGAAATGCAGTAGGCGTTGAGGCCATCGAAGGTGGGCTGATCTATGCTGTTCAGCGCCGTATCCAGACTGGCCGCGAAGCGCTCCTCCGTGAGCACGACCTCGTGATGTTGCGTGCCGATGGCATCGGCGATCTGCCGCGCTATCGGGCCCTCGTTGAACTCCTGCTCATTGAACGCCAGCGTGAACGTGTGAATGCGATCGCCGGCTGCGCGCTGGGCCAGGTTAGCCATTGCCGAGGAATCCACCCCGCCGGACAGAAAGACGGCGAGGGGCACATCGCTGGCGAGGTGAAGCCTCAATCCCTCCTCCAGGAGGGCGGCCAGCATATCGTCATCCATGTCCGGCTCAGGGGCACGGCCCGGGATCTGCCAGAAGTCCTCCTGGCGCACTTCCGTTCCGGCCCCGTCAAACTCCACGAGCCGTCCCGGCCAAAGCAGCTCAACCCCTTTGACCATGGTGTTCGGCCCCATCGCGAAGCCGTTCCACGCGCAGCTGGCTACCGCTTGCGGATCGAGACGCGGCGTGCCGAGCAACCCCGATGCCAGCAGCGCGCGAAGCTCGGACGCGAAAGCCACCGACCATCCCCCAGCAGGGTCCGGCGATCGGGCGACATAGAGCGGCTTCATGCCGAGATGATCACGAGCCAGCAGCAGCCGGCGCTGCTTCGGGTCCCACGAGGCGAAGGCAAACATCCCGCGCAGCCAGGCCACCGCGCGGGGTCCGTGCAGACCGAGCGCACGTAGCATGACGGCGGTATCGCCGGTCGACTGGAACGCCTGCCCCTCCGCCTCCAGGCGCTGCCGCAGGTCGCGGAAGTTGTAGATCTCCCCATTGAACACGATGGTGTGCCCCGTCACGGGGTCGATCATGGGCTGGGCACCGGCCGGGGACAGGTCGAGGATCGACAGCCGCCGGTGGGCTAGGAGCGCCCCCCAGCCGCGGCTGTCCGGGTCCGAGGACCAAACGCCTCCGGCATCCGGACCGCGGTGGAGCATGGCGTCGTTCATGCGTGCCAAAGCGGCACGATTGGGCTCGTCGAGCCGTCCAATGATCCCGGCGATGCCACACATCGACTAGAGCCCTTCCAGAGCCGCGGCAGGGGCATCAGTACTGCAATAACAGGGCCGCGGGAACTGATGCCCGATCCGGCCGCGATCCTTAACCAAGCCCCCCAGAATATTGAGTTTCTTAGAATAACAGGAGATCATGTGTACAGCTCCAGCGGCTCATTTATTGCATCGGCTGACAAGAGCGAACCGATCGGCAGGGCAGCCCGAACATTCGCTTGATACAAAGCTGAGCTATGCGGATTACCCATGATCGGCCTGAAACACCGGCAACGGCAGCAACGGCTCTCACGCTGGAACCCTTCCGGCGGTAGCATGCGCGCAACCGGCAACAAGGACTTCGTGGGCGCCATGCCGAGGCACGCCACATCCACCCCGCGGGAAGTACCGTCATGAAGGTTGTTCTGTTCTGCGGCGGCTTGGGCACCCGCATCCGCGAGTACTCGGAGAACATTCCCAAGCCTATGATCCCGGTCGGCAACCAGCCGATCCTCTGGCACGTGATGCAGTATTACAGCCAGTACGGGCACAACGACTTCGTGCTGTGTCTTGGCTACAAGGCCAACACGATCAAGGATTTCTTCCTCAGCTATCGTCCGCACGCGTTCGCCGACTGCGTGGTGTCGAACTTCGGCTCCAAGGTGGAGCTGCTCGCCGAGCCGCGAGAGGACTGGCGCATCACCATGGTCGACACGGGTGTGTGGCGCAATATCGGGGAGCGCCTGTGGGCCGTGCGCGAGCATGTGCGCGGCGAGGAGATATTCCTCGCCAACTACAGCGACGGGCTGACCGACGTCAATCTCGACGACATGATCGACAGGTTCAAGAAGAGCGGCAAAGTTGCCTGCTTCCTCGCGATCCGCCCACCGCTGACCTACCATCTGGCCGACATCGACCAGACGGGCCGGGTGCGCGAATTCCGGACCTCGGACCGCTCGGAGATCTGGATCAACGGCGGATACTTCCTGTTCCGGAAGGAGATCTTCGACTACATGCGCGAGGGCGAGGAGCTGGTGATCGAGCCCTTTGGCCGGCTGATCGCCGAGAACCAGCTCATGGCCTACAAGCATGAGGGGTTCTGGCGCTCGATGGACACGCTGAGGGACCGGCAGAGCCTCGAGGACCTGGTCGAGCACGGCAAGATGCCTTGGCGCCTCAGCGATCATCCCGCAAGTCGCGACGTAAAGTAGTGGGCACCGAGCGATGAGAGCGCTCCAGCTTGCACGCCCTGGCGAACGCCTTTCCGTTCTCTGCCTGGGCGCGCATTCCGACGATATCGAGATCGGGGCGGGTGGCACGATCCTCGGCTGGATCGCAGCCGGCATACACCTCGACATCCATTGGTGCGTGCTGGGCGCAAGGGAAAGCCGCGCTACCGAGGCCGAGGCTTCCGCAGCCGCCTTCACGGCGGGCGCTGCCAGCGTGCACATCGAGCTGGGGCAGTTCAAGGATGGGTACTTCCCTTACGAGGGCGCGGAGATCAAGACCTGGATCGAGGGCTTGAAAACCAAGGTCTCTCCCGATGTCGTGCTGACGCACCGCAGGGACGATGCCCACCAGGACCATCGCGAAGTCTGCAAGCTCACCTGGAATGCCTTTCGCGACCACCTGATCCTTGAATACGAGATCCCCAAGTGGGACGGCGATCTCGGCCGTCCGAACTTTTACGTGCCGCTGGACGCGACATTGCTGGATCGCAAGATTGAGTACCTGCTCCAGCACTTCGCCACGCAGCGCTCGAAAGACTGGTTCGACGCGGAGACGTTCCGTGGGCTGGCGCGCCTGCGCGGCATGGAGTGTCGCTCGCCGAGCGGGTATGCGGAGGCGTATGTCGCTCCAAAGATACGGCTGGCTTGATGCCCCGCTGCACCCCTATCCGGCTGACTTGATCACGTGCCGGCCGCCGCCGCGATCTGATTGAGCAGCTGCTTGCGAGTCACCATTTTCTCGGTCGGTGCCAGCCCAAGCGTCTCGAACACCACTTCCATCCGATGCAGCCAATCATGCCTCAGCGCAGCCTCGCGCACGTTCCTGCGACGCGCCGCCTGCATGCGCGCAGGATCGCTATCGAGCTCCGCCAGGATGCGCGCGGCGTCTGGACTATCGAACGGCAAGCGGAACATCGCATCCTCCCAGTCGAACTGCCGCTTGAATTCCTCGATCCGCGGCGCTTCGCCGATCATCACCGTGCCCGAGGCAGCGCCTTCATAAAACCGCGCCGAAATCTCGTCCCGGTCAGCCGTCCAATCGGGATTGTTCACGTAGCTGCGGTTGGCGATGAAGTAGCGGCTGTTTTTTAGGATTGTCGCCAGCATTCGGCGGTGCTCCTGCGCACTCTCGACGCGGAATGTGCGATCGCGCAGGTTGCTGCCGCTCGCTGCGACCGTGTCGTAGTAATAGAAGCTCTGGCTCTTGTCAGCCTGTTCGAGCAGCGCCTGATGCGTCACGTGCGAGCGCCGGCCGATATTGCACACGCTGATCGGACGCGGCTGATCGAGCGAAGCGGGCGCAAAGCGCAGGACGTCCGCGGCATAAGGCAGATATGTGCAAGGCCGGCCCGTGACACGCGCAAATTCTTGTACGCTATGGCGGAAGCCGACGAAGACGTGGTCGAAGCCCGACAGAAGTTCGACGAGATAGGGCGGCAGCGGATCGGTCCAAACCTCGGTGATGAAGCAGGCGGCCTTTCGGCTGCGTTCGCGCCAGTTGGGAACGACTTCCAGGGAGTACAGCTCATAGCCATTGCTGAACACCGGAAAGAACAGATCATAGTCCCGATCGAGGAGAAATCTGTTCGGCGGCCGTGGCGCAACCTGACGGGCAAAGCCCCGCGAGCGGGTGGCCAGATGCGCATACTTGTAGACCCGACGTGAAATCTCGAGGGCAGGCCGATCCGTTATGTCGATGCGCTGCGCATCGGTGACTGCTGCGACCACATCCTCGAATTCGTAGGCGAGGCAGAACGCGACGAGATCCGCAATACGGCGCTCGGACAGCAGTAACACATTGCCTTGCACGGGTCTGCGTCTCCGATCAATGCGGTGGTGTTTGGGCGCCGTCTCGAACACATCGCTCTGAATTCAAAGTCAACGCTATGTGTTCTCGCCTTGAGATTGCTGGATCGACTCTGATGAGCGCACGTTGCGCCAGATCAGGAGGCCTATCCCACCGCCGACCAAGCAGAAAAGCATGATAGCCAATTCGCCGTTCCTAAGACCACCGCCGTTGCCGACCGCAAACAGCAGCACCCCGAGCCCGATCCAGAACAGCTTCTGCCACGCGTAAGAATCGTACTCCTTGGAAAGATTGCGGCGCGCACCCCAAGTCGCCTTTGCCTCGGGAGAGAACGGCAAAGTATGGCGCAGCAACGCAGGCACGACCCGCAGCGCAACCAGCACGCCGAGAAACAGCATCGCGCTTATGAGAAGCGAGTCCTCAACACCCATGAGAAAATGCAGCTTGGGTATGACAAAACCTATCGCAGCCAAATAGACCGCGGCCCAGGGATCGCCCCCGATCCCGACAATGAAACGCTCGATCGACGTCATAGGCAGTGGCCTTGGCACGGGTTAATACGGTCTAGGAGGTCTTCGGCGATTGCCAAAGTCCCAAATCGCGCAACAGGGATCGGGCAAGATGTATCGGGCCGGTTACGCGAAACACGCCCACTGCCACAACGAGATACGTCGCGACACAGACTAATCCCGAGATAAAGAACCTCGCAAGCTGATTGAGTTCACCCATGAACAGGTGCTGCAGACCGAGACCAACCGCGGCAGCGCAGACAGCGGCCACGGTCGATGGTCCGGCCGCAGCCAGCACATCCTTGGCTCCGATGCCGAAGGGACGCCCGGAGTAGACAAGTGCTGGAATGAACAGCACGAACATGACGAGAGCGTATGCAGTCGCGATGCCGATGGGGCCGAACGGAATCCCCACTGCCAGTGCCAGCAAATGGCAGACCGCGCTGAACACGCCCCATCGCGCCCACCGGTCGGACCTTCCGGCGACCACATGGAGCCATCCCAGCGTGCGCTCGGTTCCGTGAGCAATCCCGCGAATGGCGAAAAGGCAGAGAATTGGCCCGGCCGGCCCCCATTTCTCGCCGAGGAGCAGCACTACGAAATCCCGTCCGGTGACCGCGAGCCCCGCGAACGCCAAGCCCGAGACGAAGCTCACCGTCGTCAGCCCCGCAGACCAGGAGCGCCTCAGCTCATCGAGGTTGTCTTTGAGCTTGCTCAGTCCGGCCACGGCAACGTTGTGCAATGACTCGGTCAGAATGCTGAGCACGTTCGCGTAGAGCAGAAAGGCGTTCTGAAAATAGCCGAGCGGTCCCGGCCCATAGAAATAGCCGATGGCCAGGCGATCAGCTGATTTCGTAATGGCATCCATCACCGTGAACCCGGTGATGCCGAGACCAAAGCGGACCATCCCGCCTACATCCCGCGTGAACCGCGGTCGACCGGGCAGCCACGGGCAATAGAGCCAGGCGCCGGTCGCGCTGAAGGCCAGGCCGAACATCGGCTTCGCCACGAGGGCCCAGTAGCCCCAGGAGGAAAAGGCCATGGCAATGGCTATGATACTGCTGAGCAGGTTCGACGCCGTCTCGATCGTCGCCAGCTGACGGAATTCCATGGCGCGCCGCATCAGCGCATAGTGCTGTACCGACGCCGCCGTTATCACGAACGTCAAAGATGAGACGAGCGCAATCTCTGCCAGCTCCGGCTGGTGGAAGAGCCTGGCTATGAGCCAGCTGCTTGCCGCAAACAACACGGTCAGCAATGCGCCGATGCCCATGTTGAGCCAGAACAGGGCGCTGATCTCCTCGCGCGTCGTGCGCGCCTTCTGGACGGCCGCATCGGTGGTGCCGAGATCGACAAGGATCGGCGCGAACCCCACCAGGGCCGCCACGACCGCCACAAGGCCGAACTCGTGCGGGCTCAACATGCGGGCCAGCACCACCGTCGTGGCGAGTTGTACGATGACATTGACACCGCGCGCCGCCACGAGCATGGCGCCACCACGCGCTGACGCCCGACCGAGGCCGGCAAATGGCTTGTGTTCCTCGAAGTACCTGTCGGCTCTATTTGTCATTCGAGACAATCGGCGGCTGTAGAGCCTGATCTGTCTGCTTAGTGCCGTCGGGAACCCGCTCGAGCCAGATCTCCCGCCAATACGGCACAATCGCGCGCGGGCAGAAGCGACGGCAGTACGCGTACCGCCCCTCGCAATAGACGTTCTCGAGCACAATCGCATCCGATGTGAGCTTGATCATCTTGCAGGTCCGCTCGTCGATGATCCGACTCACCCGCCGCACGACCTTGAATTCCCGCTCCGTGTAGGGAACGTAGTCGGGATCGAAGTACAACCCCCTGTTCCGATACCGGGAGTCCAGCGTCTTGATGATTTCGCTGTATGGCTTCACACGCACGTGCTCTCCCACCTGCAGGTCGAGCAGCGCTTTCGGCGTCGCCACACCGTTCGGCACACCATGGGGCCGCACCGGATAAGGCGAGCCGCCTGTCGCGCGTTGGAACGTGTCGTAGGTCCACAGCATGGCGGAGCGGAGACCGACGCCCGCATCAACGAGCGTGCGCCAAAAGGTAAAGATCCCCCCGGTTGCGAACTGTCTGAGGCGCACGTTCCCGGAGGTGTAATCCTCGATGTACTGGCGTGCGTCCCACCACTTGAGCGGCCGGGACGCGTGCTTGACCTGCGTGTTCTGACACATGTAGCTCGGCTCGCTTTCACCCGACGGCGGAGGGATTTTCGAGCAGGCCCTAAGTGTCTCTTCGGTGCACCGTGAGGCGTTGGACGGCGCGCTGTGCGGCGCAGGCGGTTGAACGTAGTCGGTTGCCGACGGATCAAGCCTCTTCAGCCACGCTTCCTTCCAGAAGATCAAGCAATCGGCCTGACACCCGTCATGCTTCGACCCGTCGCAACGCATATTCTCGAGGTGAACCGTGGCGTTCATACTTCGGCCGATGATGCCGACCGCCGGATCGCACGTCTTGTGGGCGCGCTTGCTGACCTGGAAGGTCTTGCCGCAGTGCTGCAGCATCTCCTCCATGAACGGCATCTCATCCAACCGGCCGTTGGCGTCGAGCGTCGCGAGCACCTCCTCCTTGGACCGGACCTGCACCCATTCACCGGCACGCAGTTCTGACCCGGATGTCGATTTTCCACTCATCGGAGCCGCCGTTCCTAAGGAACCTATTGAAGTCTCGCGCCCGAAGAAGCGCCAGAACATGACAAGACATCAAGTGACACGTACGGACAATAGTCAGGCCGTAGATTGCGTTAGCGGTCCGGCCAAGGCCAACCCCGTCCGTACACCAAGGCCGGTTAAGAGCGTCAGATACGACCCGTTCCTCGAACGAGTCCATCAGGAACCTCGGTCAAGCGGGCACGACGAGAGCCTACCGCCCTATGCCCTCGTAGCGCGCGAAGGCGCCCGGATCGAGCACGCGGCGGCCATCGACCACAAGCGGGCGCCGGCCCAGCTTGTTGAGCAAGCCGGACAGCTGCGAAAACTCCGCCCAACGCGTGACGAGGACGACAATCTCCGCGTCTTCGACCGCGGCAGGCAGCGAGTCGACCAGTGTGACACCGGCCATATCCGCGTGATCGACCGGACGCGCCACAGTATCGTAAGCGCTCACCCGGGCGCCTTGGGCCTTAAGTGCTCGGATGATGGGAAAGGCCGGGGATTCGCGCACGTCATCGGTGTCGGGCTTGAAGGCTAGACCAAGCACGGTCACGGGAACGCTCTGCAGCGAGGCAAAGTGACGGCCGATCAACCGCATCACCTCACCGGGCTGCTCACGATTGATATCGAGCACACTCTGCAGCAGACCGAGGCCCAAGCCCATGTCCCGGCCTTGGCCGATGAGTGCCGTCACGTCCTTGGGCAGGCAACTGCCGCCGAACCCGCAGCCCGGCTCGAGGAAACTGGCGATTGGAGCGGTCAGCCGCTCTCCGTCGCGCCGCATGGTGAAGTACGCAGCCTGGTGCACGCCGCGCATCACCTCGATGGCATCGACGCCACCCACTGCGGTGCACAGGCGCGCGATCTCGTTCGAAAACGAGATCATGGTCGCCAGCACCGCGTTGGAGGCATACTTGATCATCTCGGCAGTGGTGGGATTGGTGAAGATGCGAGGCACGGCTTCGTCGAAGCCGGCATAGAGCCGGGCGAGGACGTCGTGGGTCTGCGCATCGACGCCACCGAGCACCAGCCGGTCGGGATAAGAGAAATCCGCAACGGCCGTCCCTTCGGTAAGGAATTCGGGATTCATGCCGAGGCCGAACCCTTTCCCGGCCGCCTTGCCCGACGCGCTTTCCAGCGCCCGGCGCACCACGCCGACTGTCGTACCAGGCACCACCGTGCTCTTGACGATGACGGTGTGGTGTCCAGGCTTGTTGCGCAGTGCGGCGCCGATCTCGGAGGCGGCACGCTCGACATAGGTGAGGTCGATACGGCCGTCGCCCGCCGGCGTTCCAACAGCGATGAAGGTCAGGTCGGTGGCCGCGACGGCGGCAGCCAGGTCCGTCGTCGCGGTGAGCCGCCGGCCCGCGTTGCGCTTCAACAGGTCGGGCAGACCCGCCTCGTGAATGGGCGCACGCGCCTCGTTGATCATGTCGACCTTGCGTTGGTCGACATCGACGCAGATCACATCATGCCCGGTCTCGGCAAGGCAGGCGCCCGTGACCAAGCCAACGTAACCTGTGCCGACGATTGAAACCTTCATTACGCTTGCGCCGCGGTCTGGTTGTGGCTGTACCAGATGAGGGAGCGGTAGATACCGTCCTCGATCGTCACCTTCGGATCATACTCCAGCTCCGAGCGGGCCTTGTCGATGACAGGGCAGCGACGGTTCGGATTGTCGACCAGGTAGTCGGTCTCGCTACTGCGGCCCAGCACGACCTTGCCGCGGTAGCCGCAGACGTCGGCGGCGGCGCGCACCGTGAGCTCCGCCAGCTCCGCCATCGAGATCTCGGGACTGTCGATGCCAATATTATAGGCCTCGCCGTCGCGCCCGCGCGCCAGCACCTTGAAGTAGCCGGCAATGGCGTCGGTGGCGTAGCAGAATGTTCTCTTGGGACTGCCGTCGGAGAGCATGACGATGTCGCGGCCGGCGAAAACATCCCTGGCAAAGTCCGGGATCACGCGCCCGTCGGTGATCTTCAGGCCGGGGCCGTAGTTGTTGAACGGCCGCGCCATGCGCACCGGAACACCCTCGTGCTTGGCGTAGACAACGCACAGCGTTTCACCGAAGCGCTTCGACTCGTCATAGCAGGCCCGAGGGCCGGTGCACGACACGTTGCCCCTGTAGGTCTCGGGAGTAGGAATGGCATCGGCTGCGGGATCGCCGTAGATCTCACTCGACGAGTAGAACAGAAAACCCTTCAGCGGACGGCCGGCGGCACGCTCCGCCACGGCATAGTCGAGGAGATTGCGCAGCCCGTTGATGTTGGCGTCGATGCATTTCAGCGGCTGCGCACGATAGTAGATCGGCGACGCGATGCCCGCGGCGTGAACGATGTAGTCGAAATGCCCCATGTCCTTGGGCAGCGGCTCGATCATGTCGTGACGGCGGAGTTGCAAGTCGTCACGGGCAGAAAGCTCCTCCAACCACGGCGCGACCCCGCGAGCGTAGTTGTCGTAGACGACGAGGTCGATCTTGTTGCCGGCCGCGCGCGTATCGTTCCAGTGCAAGACGGCCTGCACGAGGTAATAGCCGAGGAATCCGGCGCCGCCTGTCACCAAAAGGCGGCCGCCGGACATGGCACCGAATTCGGCCTTGAGATCCGAACACACGGCGTCCAGGTCCTCCTCGAGGAGCTGTCGCTGCGGGATCAGTCGCCTGTGCTTCTGCATTACTGGGGCCTTGTGCGTGTGACAGAACAATGAGCTTGAGGGGTTAGGCTTGGATCACTGCATCGTTGCCCTTGCTCAAGATCCAGCGAGGAGCTTTTGAAGTGCGTTCTCTCCGCTGACGAAGGATTGATCGGTCCAGATGTAGGCCCAGTCTCCGTAGCGACCGCAGTAGCCGATGCCGACGTCGTTCAGAAAACCATGCACCAGTGCGGCAGCCGGAGCCGTCTCCAAATCGAAGATCACGTTGGCATAGGGTATGTGCATGGCGTGGCGGAACAGGACGCGATCCGTCTCGCGCAGAACGCCGCACCGCTTCAGATCGGCAATGACCGGCTCGATGCAGTCTTCCGGACGACGGTCGAGCGGCCGGTACTTGCTGGAATAATAGCACTCCACCTGCAGGCTGCCGCATCCCGGCGGAACGTTGTTGGGAGACTGGAGGTGCGGTGTGCTGACCCGGGTAAAGAAGATGTCTCGGTCGTAGAAGTAGGTCCAATGCGCGTCGATGAGGTCGGGCCGGTCGATGCCGAGGCTGACGATAACCGCTTCACTGCAAGCCAGCCGGGCCGCCGCGTCGAGGACGTCGCGCGGCGCCCCGTCAATCATCGGCACCAGCTCAGGCAGCGGGATCGACGAAACGACGCCGTCGTAGGGGGCGCTGGCACCGTTCCTGAAGTGCAGCACTCTCTCTTTGTGATCGATCCTGACAACCTGATGGCCGAGCTTGATGTCGGCGATCTTCCGGAATGGTTCCAGGTAGGCGGCGAACCCTCCGTGCCGCGGGTAGCGGAAACCGCTGATGTAGTGCACGTCATCCGACTTTGGATGCAACGCGCCGGCGAACACCTCCTCGAGCTTGGGCCGATAGAGGCGCGGCCCGATCCAATCGGTGTTCAAATTGGCGGCGGTCGTGGTGTGATACTTAACCGTGTACTCCATCGGAAAAGTCTCGGCGAACGTGTTGCCGAAGCTCGCGCGCAGCCAATCCTCGTAGTTGCGGATCGCAGGCGTTTCCGTGCGACGCGCTACGTCGACGAATTCCAGAAGAATCTTGGTCACAAGCTCGGCGGGCAGCCCGTGCAGGTTGATCTGGGCCGGGTGCTTGATCCAGTGCCCCTTCCAGTAGTTGTTGACTTTGGTTCTGGCCTCCACGTATTGCCCGGCGACATTGGCCGCCAGCAAGTCCTTCACCCGGTCATTGTCGGTGAAGGAGACATGCGGCCCCTCGTCGAACGTCCAGCCGCCAGGAAACTCGTACGACGACGTATGGCCGCCGATGTGGTCGTGCATGTCGTACATGACGGGGCGGACGCCTGCCGTGTGCGCAGCGTGCGCAGCGCCGAAACCGGCCATCCCCGTACCCAGTATCGCAATTCGTTTCATCGTGAAATCAACCTGCGGAAGCCTGCAATTGCGCGCGCCACCAATCCACCGTGGCCGATAGTCCAGTCTCGAGTGTGAGCTTCGGTTTCCAGCCGAGTTCGCTCGCCGCGCGGCGAGTATCTCCGAGCACCAGCGGTGCATCATTGGCACGCGCCGGCAATGCGCCTATCTGCAGCAGGTCGCTGCGGCCAGTGATGCGTCCCAGGTGCTCGACAATGTCGCGGATCGTAACCGCCGAACCCGCGGCTATGTTGTAGGCGCCCTTGGCCTCGGACGCGAGCAGGGCCACCATGCCGTCGGCAACATCCTGAATGTGCAGATAGTCGCGTACCTGAAGGCCATGTGAGGATTTGGCCACCTGCCCTTTCAAAAGCGACAGGATCACGGACGACACCAGCCGCGCCGGATTCTCGCGAGGGCCGTACATAAAGAACGCGCGCCCCCAGGCTCCCGACAAGCCGGAGACATTGCAATAGGCGAGAAAGGCGCGACGCAGGGCATCCTTGGACGCACCGTACAGCGTGTCCGGCTCGCAGGGCGTCACGTCCTCCACGCAATAGCCGTAGCGCCAGTCGTATTCGTAGCACGAGCCGCTGACCACACAGCGTTCGCCGCCGAGTTCACGGAAGGTGCGGATCAGGTCGAGACTGGCAGCAGTCCAGGCCAGGTTCCGGGGGTCACTGATGAGCGCGCCCGGCTCCACGAACCACGCGAGATGCAGGAGACGCTGAGGCCGATGCTCTTCGAGCAGCGCGCGTATCCGCGCGCGGTCCATAACATCGCCGCGCACCCATTGCACGCCGGGCACATCCACCGGAACGCGCTCGCGATGAAGCGCAAGCACCTCGAAGCCGAGCGAAACGAGCGGTGCCAGGCAGTGACTGCCTAGAAATCCGCTGGCGCCCGTCACCAATACCCGTTGAGCCGTTGACGTCATGCGGGAGCCGCGGCCGCAAAGCGTGGCCAATTCTGATCCTGGGCGGAGATGACGTTGACCGGAGCTGGCCAGGCAATGTTGAACGCCGGATCGTCATGGCGCACACCGGTGGCACTGTCGGGGGAATACGGCACCGACGCCTGATAGGCGAGGTCCGTCGCCGGTGCGAGCGTCAAGAACGCATGGCCGCAGCCCTCGGGAATATAGAGCATCCGACCAGACTCGGCATCGAGCTCGGTACCGAACCACTGGCAGAAGGTCGGGCTGCCGGGGCGCAGGTCAACGGCCACATCGAAAACTGCACCGCGCGTACAGCGCACCAGTTTGACCTCGGCGTGCGGAGACTTCTGATAGTGGACACCACGCAACGTGCCCGCCGCAACGCTATGCGTCGTATTGATCTGAGCGACCCTGGCATCGAGCCCGGCACGCTTGAGCTCGTCGGCGCACCATTGTCTGGCGAAGAACCCGCGCTCGTCACGACGCGGCTCCAGGTCGATCACGAAAACTCCGGAAATGCCAGTTTCCGTGAAAATCATACCAAGGACCCAGATACCAACGTCATGTCACTTATGCCGCGAAGGCAGTCTCAGCGGGCCGCTTCGCGCTAAGGACAACCTCAACACTCGCAGCAGGCCGGACGTCTTGAATTGTACCCCAAACCGATGCGGTGAACGGTGCCTGAGCCCCATTTCCCTGACAACAGGTTTCCGATGATTACGTTAGTGGAAAGGAGCGCTCAGCAAACCAGGGTTGCATCTGCCGATTGCTCTCGCCGCAATAATAGGCACGCAAAGCGACAGGCGTGTAACCCTCGCCCTTAACGATGTCCGCGCCCCTTTGCTTGCAGGCCTCGGTGGGCGGCGCCGGAAGCGATAGGCTCGCTGTGCTCTATTGCCACACGCCTCTTCTTCATTGGCCAGAGCGGCCGCCTCCACCCGCCGGCGGCAAGGCAAACGGGGTTCCGGCATCGAACCGCGCCCGGGCGGGGAGCGTGTGGAGTTTCTTCGACGAGGTCGGGTTGACCCATGGCCACTCGTACGCGCCAAAGAATTCCGGCTTCGAGGCGAGGTACAGCGATTTGGGCAGATCGTACTCGCGCAAATTCTCCCAATGAACGCGGTTCGTCACATAGTCGTAGTTGCCCCCGCGAATGAGCGTTTCGACGACCTTGGCATCCGGCGGGCCCCAGTCCTTGCTGATCCCCAGCACCCACAGCGGTGAGGGATCTTCCTCCCAGGGATGGAAGCCCTCGTACGCGAACTTCTTGGCCCGCGGCTGCGGGCTCATGCCCTCATAGCCAAGAACATTTCCAACCAGCGTGTGCCACCACGCACCCTCCCACAGACTAACGGTGCGCCGGAACTGGTCCGAAGGCAGTTTAAGGGGCGGCGCAGACCGTCGCTTGCCGGTCAAATGATTGCGGAACACAGTGATGTAGATCGGGCTTCCCCAGACGTTTTCCGCGTCGTAGTTGAACGACTGATTTCCCTCGAACAGCGCGAAATGCGTACCGGTCATGTGGCTGGCGTTGATGCCGGACTCGGTCCATTCGGGCTGGTACTCGATCAAGCCGTCATCCATGTAGTTGTAGCCGATGACGTTGCCGCCGCCGGCGGCCTGCATCACCATCACTTTGTTCATCCGCAGGACGATGTTGTTCTCCACGAGATTGTCCGACGAGTAGTCGGATACGGCGATGCCGTACGCGCCTCCGCCGGGCACAGGAGAATGTGCCGTATGGATGTAGGAGTCGCGGATGACGCTGCGAAAGGTCTTCAGCAGGCCGACGCTGCTGCCGATGTGATCTGTGGATTCGATGCCTTTGATCCAACTGTAGGCAGCGGCCTCCATCTTTATGTTTCCGTTGCCACCGCCGGAAAGATGCAAGTCCTCGACGCCCGCGTGGCTCACGCGCGCAAGCACGCGATTGTTCGAATTGTCGATGAAGCGTGAGAGTTGCGCCGCCCGCGACGTCTTGAAATCGATGTGAAGTGGCGTCGTGAAGGTAACGATGCTGCTGTCGACGGAAGCGACCTCGAGGATCTGACCCAAAGGACGATCCGGCCGCGTGTTCCAAGTTCTGCAGGCATCGCGCGGCCCGCATCCATAGCCCCAGAAGTTCAGCCCGCTGTCGGTGAGCTGATCCAGCAGCACAATTTCTCCAACCCCCAGCTTCAAGTCTCTTGCAAGCGAAAGACGGCTGCTGCCTCTCACACCGGGCGCTGACAAATCAACGGTCTGGCTCGGCGTTGCCCAGCGTACGCTGCCGATCGTGATGAGATTGTCGTTCGTTCCGCGCGGCATCTTGAGCCTTGTCAGAGCGGGGCCCCGGCCACGAAGGGTGATCGACTTGTTGAGCAGGATTGTATTGTCGATCCGAAATTCGCCCTCGGCGAGCTGCACGACCTGCCCGCTTGGGCATGCGTCGATTGCTGCCTGAATGCCGGCCGCTGCGTTCCTGGAGCCGTCGCCGTATGTCGCTGCGCTGACGGTGGCGCACACGGCGGTGCGGTGGGGGATGCCGCCAACGGCGTTCAAGCCCGGCTGCCAAGCCGTCACGCGATCGGCTGGAATGCCTGCGACCGGCTGTTTGCCTGGCTCTGCGTGCAGCGTGCCGCCTACAAAACAGACAAATAGTAGCAGCAGACCTGCGGGCGCCGGTGCGAGACGGTGGCGTACGGCACGCATGACTATGCCTCCTGGCCCGTGCGATATGTCAACGCTGGCACCTCTCGATTATTCCCGAAGTGCCTTAGCGCCCATCCGAGTATGCCTTGGGAAGAAGCCCCAACTGGGTTCACCCATGGCAGGTGTTCGGCACGACTGTCGACGCTGCTTGGGCGAACACGTCCAAACGCACTCAGATGGCATCTCTCTACTGCGTCGCGGCGCGTAAGGCAGAGACAGTAGTGGTCACAATCGTCCCCGTCTCCGGGCTTAGTCGCGACGGCAATCACCGCCTGGTCGATCAACTGGTAGGCCGCTTGAGGACAATAGCGCCGCGGGATTGATAGCCGGCGACACTTGGCGATGACATCCAAGGCCCGCCTCGGGGAGGCCTTGCTTCCAGCCGTTGCGGAAATCCTCAGTACGCGTTGACCTGACCGGCCCGCCAGCGCCGAAAGCTGCGCCTTTCGCGAACAAATAGAGAACTTACGAAAGTTGCATGGAACCAGTCCGAACTAGCCGCATTTTAGCCTTCTGAGTTGTGGAAATTTTAGTTCTCCCCTTGGAAAACACTCAGGTGTCTGCTCGGTATGAGCAATGTGAGTCGTCGGCAGCACCGTGAAACGGTTGTAAGGGCCCGCGAATGCACTGGGCGTTGATTTCGGCTGTGGCGCTAGGCCTGATCTTGGGCCTGCGATTCAAGGTGCACGCCATAGCCATCGGCTCGGCGGCCATCCTCGTGGGTGGCACGCTCGTTGGCGCAGCGTCCGCTTGGCCACTCGGTTGGGCTTTCCTCCTATCGTTCGCGACCATGATTGCCTTCCAGTGCGGCTATTTTCTGGGCGTAGGGCTGATGTGCGTGGCGCGGCGGCAGCAGCCGCTCAAGGGCGTGCACGCCAAGAACGAAAGCCTGGACAACGCGCTCGCGGACGGCAGCGTGCGGACGGGCCGACCACTCTCCCCAACAGCCTAAGTTAACCAAGAGAACGCCGGGCTACTGCTTGCTCTTGCGGAGCGCGCTGGCGTGTATCTCCTCCTCACTGCAACCTGCCGCCCGGAGAAGGTCCGCGGTGTCGGCGCCCAGCAGCGGCGGCGGTAAATCCGGCACCACCTCGACCCCGTCGACCGTCACGGCCTGACGCAGAGCGCGGCGGATGGGTGTGGGGTGCGAGAAATTCGGCTTGAAGAAATCGACATCGTTGAGATGCGGATCTGCCATCAAGTCGTTCGGCAGCCTGACCGGCTGGGAAGGAATGTCCAGCCGCTCGAACGTGGCAAGCCAGTCGGCCGTCGTGCGCGCGGGCATGGCGACAGCAAGAATTTCATACAGCTCGTCGACCCTGGCGCTTCTTTGCGTTGGGTCCTTGAACCAGGCGAACTGGCAGACGTCCGCGCGATCGATCTCGGCCAGGATCTTGGTCCAGTTGCGCTCCGAGTAAGGCAGCACGCCGACCCAACCGTCCTTGGTCTTGTAGGGACGGCGCGAGGGCGAAATAACCCTGACATAGCCGACCTTTCCCCCCTCCTCGAATGTTGCGGAGCTCATGTGCTCGGAGAGGCTGAAGGCCGCCATCAGCTCGTACATCGGAACTTCGACGTAGCCCGGCACCTCGCCAGTGCGCTCCCGGTAGAGCAACGCCGCCATCATGGCGTAGGCGAGATGCAGGCCTGACACCTTGTCGGCTGCGATGCTGGGCGCATAGAGCGGCGCGCCATCGCGCATCTGGAACAGTCCGGCGAAGCCGGACGCGGACTGAATGACATCGTCATAGGCCGGCTTGCCGGCGTAGCGCCCGTGCCGGCCAAAGCCGATGGCAGCGGCGTAGATGATGCGTGGATTGAGCGCGCGCACGGCATCGTAGGCAAAGCCGAGCTTGTCCATCGCCTCCTGGCGCATGTTGTGCACGAACACGTCGCCGGTTGCGATCAGTTTGCGCAGGGCCTCCTTGCCCGCTTCCGACTTCAGGTCCAGCGCCACTGAGCGCTTGTTGCGATTGAAGTTGGAGAAGATGGCGCTGAGGCCGGGCGCCGCCAGCGGCGCGACAGGACGCATGCTGTCACCTTCGGGTGGCTCGACCTTGATGACCTCAGCGCCGAAGTCGCCCAGGATCTGCGTGCCGTACGGTCCCAGGATCACGGCAGTCAGGTCGATGATGCGCAGACCTTTGAGCAGGGGAACCATGCGAACCGCCGGAGGGATCGAGCTGAAGAGAGCACGGTTGCTTTAGCACGCACGTACCCGAGCGACCACCGCGCGGCTACGCGCATGCACGCAAGACATCGCGCGGCGAAAAGAGCCCGCACTTCACACAACTTTACTTCCCGCATGACACTGCGAAACGCCGGCCAGCGACGCTCACTCTCCTGATGCGGACAACGAAGGGGGTGCTCGCATGCAGTCAGGCACGCGGCCGCTTTGGCCGAGGGATTGGTCCGACGGAGCGCACACCCCCGCTACGCAGTCTCGATCACGGCGACGTGATCGAACTTTGCACGGCCTTAACACTCCGGCCTTGACTTGGCCCACCTTCTATAAAATAAAACGTCCGTTCGTTTTTTTTGCTGCATCGCAAGATCGGCAAGACGAGCAGGGAGGTCACGGGGATTTCCCAGACATCGGTGAAACGTCCATGCCCAAGCTCAAGCCAGAGGTCCAGCAGGCGCGCAGGGAGCGCATCCTCGACGCGGCCCAAAAGTGCTTTGCCCGGTCAGGATTCCATCGCACCTCCATCCAGGACATCTGCCGCGAGGCCAGCATCAGCCCCGGCGCCCTGTACGTCTATTTCGACAGCAAGGAAGCCCTGATCGCCGGCATCTCGGAGCGCGACCGCGCGGAGTTCGCCGAGCGCCTGTCCTACCTCTCCGGCGCGGCGGACTTCATGGGGGCCCTGCGCCAGCTCGGCGAGCAATACTTCCTGGAGGAGCCAGCCGACACACATCGCATGTGCATCGACATCGGCCTGGAGAGCACCCGCAATCCGCGCGTCGGTGAAATCCATCGCCGCTTCGACAAGTTCATTCTGGAGGGCTTCGAGAAGCTGTTCCAGAAGCTCGAGGACGAAGGCCGCATCGCCCCGATCTTCGATATCCCGACTGTCGCCAGGACGTTCATGGTCATCTCGGACGGGATGTTCTGGCGTCGCGCCGTGGACCCCGACTTCAACCCGCAAACCGTTATGCCGGCCACGCTGCGGCTTGTGGAAGAGCTGCTGAAACCTGTTTCCGCCTCAGACAATCAACGCACAGCGCGTGAGGAATGATCATGAGAAAGATTGCCATCGGCCTCGTCCTGACGGTCGCCTTCGTGATGGTCTCGCTCACACTGGTCGGGAAGTCCCTGCCACGCGCAACGGGACCAGCCGACAGCAACGCCGCGACCAAGGCCACCGGCGAGGACGCCTTCGCCGCCGTTGTGACGGTGACGCGCGTGACCCCGGCCGACTTCATTGAGACTGTGGTTGCCAGCGGCTCGCTGGTGGCTCGCGAGGAAATTCTTGTCGGACCGGAAGTGGAAGGCCTGCGCGTCGTCGAGGTGCTGGCGGATGAAGGCGCGCGCGTGAAGAAGGGCGATGTGCTTGCCCGGCTGGTCGCCGATACGCTCGACGCCCAGCTCGCTCAGAACGATGCCGCCATCGCGCGCACCGTTGCCGCCATCGCGCAGGCCAAGGCTTCGATCGTGCAGGCCGAGGCCCGGCTGGTGGAAAGCCGCAATGCCTACGAGCGCGCCAAGCCCTTGCATACCGCAGGGCACATGACGGAAGCCGTGTTCGACCAGCGCCGGCAGACGGCGCAGACGGCGGAGGCGCAGCTCGCTGCATCCCGGGACGGCTTGAAGGTTGCCGAGGCCGAGAAGGCACAGGTGGAAGCGCAGCGCCGCGAGCTGAACTGGCGACGCGGCCGCGTCGAGGTGACAGCACCGGCCGACGGCATCATCAGCCGCCGCATGGCGCGCGTGGGTGGCTATGCGGCCGGCGCCGCCGAGCCGATGTTCCGCATCGTCGCCAAGAGCGAGATCGAGCTCGACGCCGAGGTGACGGAAGTGCGCATGCCGCTGCTGAAGGAAGGCCAGAAGGCGCGCGTGGACGTCGCCGGTCTCGGCCAGGTGGAAGGCACCGTACGCCTCGTCTCGCCGGAGGTTGACAAGTCGACCCGTCTCGGCCGCGTGCGCATCTTCCTCGGCGACAACCCGGCGCTGCGCGTGGGGTCGTTCGCGCGCGGCGTGATCGTGACGGCGAACGGCAACGGGCTCGCCGTGCCCGCGTCGGCCATCCTCTACGGGCCTGACGGACCGACCGTACAAGTCGTGCGCGACAACCGCGTGGTGACGACCAAGATCAAGACCCGCCTTGCCGCGGGCGCGATCGTGGAAGTCCGCAGCGGGCTGTCCGATGGCGATCTCGTGGTGTCGCGCTCGGGGACCTTCCTGCGTGAGGGCGATGCGGTGCGACCGGTTCTCGCCGGCGGCTCCACCAAGTTGAGCGAGGCCCGCTGATGAACATGAACATCTCCGCCTGGGCGATCCGGCGGCCGGTGCCGTCGCTCGTCCTGTTCCTGGTGCTGATCGTGCTGGGGTGGGTGAGCTTCAATCAGCTTCCCGTCACGCGGTTTCCCAACATCGACGTGCCGCTGATCCAGGTGCAGGTGACGCAGGCCGGCGCCGCGCCGTCCGAGCTGGAGGTGCAGGTCACCAAGAAGATCGAGGACGCGGTTGCGGGCATCAACGGCGTCAAGCACCAGACCTCAGCGATCACCGAAGGCGTCTCTCTCACCAAGATCGAGTTCCGCCTCGAGATCCAGCAGGATCGTGCGCTCAACGACGTGAAGGATGCGATCTCGCGCATCCGCGCGGAGCTGCCGCGCACCATCGATGAGCCGATCGTCACGCGCATACAGGTCGAGGGCCTGCCGATCGTGACATACTCGGCGCGCGCGCCCGGCATGACGCCGGAGCAGCTGTCCTGGTTCGTGGACGATACCGTCGCCCGCGCCCTGCAGGGCGTTAAGGACGTGTCGCAGGTCGAGCGCATCGGCGGCGTCGACCGCGAAATCCGCGTGGCGCTCGACCCCGACCGGCTGCTGGCCTACGGCATCACGGCCGGCGACGTGAACCGGCAGTTGCGCGCGACCAACGTCGACCTTGCCGGCGGGCGCGGCGAGATCGGCGGACGCGAGCAGGCCATCAGAACGCTGGCCGGCAAGCAGACCGTTTCAGACTTGGCGGCAACGACCATCACGCTGCCGCGCGGCCGCAAGGTGCGGCTGGATCAGCTCGGCACCGTCACGGACGCGACGGCAGAGCCGCGCACGTTTGCCTCCCTCGATGGCGTGCCGATGGTGGCGTTTGCGATCTCGCGCGGCAAGGGCGCGAGCGACACCGTTGTCGCCGCCGATGTGGCCAAGGCGGTTGCCAAGCTGCAGAAGGCCAATCCCACGGTCGAGCTGAAACTGATCGACACCATGGTGACCCACACGCTGGGTGCCTATCACTCGACCATGACGACGCTGATCGAGGGCGCCATCCTCGCCATCATCGTCGTGTTCATCTTCCTACGCGATCTGCGAGCGACCATCATTGCAGCGGTGGCACTGCCGCTGTCGATCATACCGGCGTTCTGGGCGCTCGACGCGGCGGGCTTCTCGCTCAATCTCGTCAGCCTGCTCGCGATCACCATCGTCACCGGCATTCTGGTCGACGACGCGATCGTGGAAATCGAGAACATCGTGCGGCACATGCGCATGGGCAAGAGCGCCTATCGCGCAGCGCTGGAGGCCGCCGACGAGATCGGTCTTGCGGTGATCGCCATCACGCTGACCATCGTCGCGGTGTTCGTGCCCGTGAGTTTCATGGGCGGCATCGCCGGCCAGTACTTCAAGCAGTTCGGCCTGGTGGTGGCGTTCGCGGTGCTGTTCTCGCTGCTGGTGGCGCGGCTGATCACGCCGCTGCTTGCGGCCTACTTCATGCGCAATTCCGGCCATGAGGAGAAGGAGGGCCGCGCGCTGCGCGCCTACACCTGGCTGGTGCGCTGGTCGGTGGCGCACCACTACAAGGCGGTGGGCCTGGGCCTTGCGATCTTCGCGGCGTCCGTCGGCAGCTTCTATCTGTTGCCGTCCGGCTTCCTGCCGGCCGACGACACCTCGCGCACGCTGATGGCGGTCGAGCTGCCGCCGGGATCGCGCATCGACGACACCAAGGCCATGACCAAGGCGCTGGCCGAGAAGATCGGTGCACGCGCCGACGTCAAGAGCGTGTTCGTGAGCGGCGGCAAGATCATGGGCGGCGGCGCCGAAGTGCGCAAAGCCACCCTCGTCATCAACCTGGTGCCGCGCAAGCAACGCAAGCTGAGTCAATCGCAGGTCAAGCAGCAGATCGGCCGCGAGGTCGCCTCGACGCCCGACATGCGCTTCTGGTTCCTGCAGGACAACGGCCAGCGCCAGATCCAGCTCGTGGTATCGGGCCGCGACGCGGAAGCGGTGACGCACGCCGCCGCCGCCATGACCAGCCAGGCCAAGCGCATTCCGCTGATCGAGAACGTGGTGTCGACGGCGGAACTCGACCGGCCGGAACTGCGGGTGATGCCGATCACCGACGTCGCCTCTGAGCTCGGCGTCTCCACGGAGGCGATCTCGGAAGCGGTGCGCATCGCCACCATCGGCGACATCGGTGCCAATCTCGCCAAGTTCGACGTCGGTGAGCGCCAAGTGCCGATCCGCGTGCAGCTGCAGGAGGCGGCGCGGGCCGACCGGCAGATCCTGGAATCGCTGAAGGTGGCGACCACGTCCGGCACTCCGGTGCCGCTGACGGCCGTCGCCCGCTTCGAGCCGGGCCAGGGCCCGACGGCGATCGACCGCTACGACCGCATGCGCCGCGTTCTGATCGGCGCCGATCTCGTCGGCAATGCACCGCTGGGTGCGGCCGTCGACAAGATGCTGGCGCTGCCGGCTGCCAAGCAGCTGCCCGCCGGCGTGGAACTCAAGCAGTTCGGCGATGCCGAGATCATGGGCGAGGTGTTCGAGAGCTTCGCCAAGGCCATGGGCGCGGGCATCATGATGGTGTACGCGGTGCTGGTGCTGCTGTTCGGCAGCTTCCTGCAACCCATCACCATCCTGTTCTCGCTGCCGCTGTCGGTGGGCGGCGCCATCGTCGCGCTGGCGATCACGGGCCAGCCGGTCAGCCTGCCGGTGGTGATTGGCATCCTGATGCTGATGGGCATCGTGACGAAGAACGCGATCATGCTGGTCGATTTCGCCATCGAGGAGATGCATCGCGGCGTGCCGCGCACGGAGGCCATCGTTGACGCCGGGCGCAAACGGGCACGGCCGATCATCATGACGACCATTGCCATGATCGGCGGCATGCTGCCCTCGGCCATCGGCTCCGGCGCCGGCGGCGAGTTCCGGGCCCCGATGGCGATTGCCGTGATCGGCGGCCTGGCCTCATCCACGTTGCTGTCGCTGGTGTTCGTGCCGGCGGTGTTCGCCGTGATGGATGACATCGGCAAGGGCGTGTGGCGCGTGTTCGGCCGTTTCGTCGGACCGACCGACGAGGTGCAAGCCCCGGCCCCAGCCGGGCCGATTGCCCCGCCCCGCACGCTTCCAGCTGCCGCAGAGTAGGCCACGGTTCACACCAGCACTGAAGTGCAATTGCACAAGCGCCCCCCGCACCCTAGATTCGGTGCGGGGGGACGCCTGCGTTTCACCGGAGGATCCCGACGATGTTCGACGCGCGCAGCATTCTCGACGCCCTGGTCCGCGGCGGTGGCGGTGGTCCAGGCCCCCGTTCCTCCGGTCCTGGCCAGGCTGACGACATATTCCGGGACCTCCTGGGCAGGCTCGGTGGTGGTGGCGGCGACGTGCGCGCACCGACCGAGTATCGCCAGCCCCCGGCGGATGAGCGCGGCCCATACAGCGAGGGGCCAGCGCCGCGCGGCGGCACGGTGCCAGAAGAGAACGAGGCCGAAGGCGAAGGCGAGGATGAGGGCGAGGAGCAGGACCAGGCCGCGGATGGCGGCGGCGGTCGGCCACCGGCGCCCGACTCACAAACCGGCGGCATGAGCCTTGAGGATCTCCTGCGCAGCGTCCTCGGTGGCGGTGGTCCGGGCGGCGGTGGTCCAGGTGGCGGAGGAGGCGGCGGGTTACAGGATATCCTGCGCGACATCCTCAGCGGCGGACAGCCGGGTCAGGCCAACCGCATGTTCGGCGAGGGCGGGCAAGGCGGCGGCGGTTCCGGCGCACTGCTCGATACCTTGCGACAAGTTCTCGGCCAGGCAACGTCCGGCGTACGCGAAGGCGCGGGCCGGCTCGACGAGATGACAGGTGCGTCCGGACGCGCGCGCGACGCCCTGGGCCAGGCGACCGGCCAATCGCCGGATGAATTGATTGCGAAGCTGCGCGACCTCATCGCCAACAACAAGCTCGCATCGGGCGCCGCGCTCGGCGGTCTTGGAGCGTTGATTCTCGGTACGGGCGCAGGCCGCGCCCTGGCCGGCACGGCCGCCCGCCTGGGCGGGCTCGCGCTCATCAGCGGCCTCGCCTACAAGTCCTACCAGAACTACCAACAAGGCTTGCCGCCGCTGACTGGCACACGGCCGACGCCAGGCGGGCAGCAACTGGTGGCCGCGCCATCAGGCTCCGGCTTTGAGCCCGATGCAGTTTCCCATGAGCAGGCGCTGCTCTACATCCGCGCGATGATTGCCGCGGCAGCAGCGGACGGGCGCATCGACCAGAAGGAGCAGCAGCGCATCGCCGGCAACCTGCAGCAGGCGGGCCTCGGCCGGGAAGCGCAGCAGTTCCTGGAAGGCGAGATCAACAACCCCGCAACGGTGGAGGACCTCGCGGCCAGCGTCGCCTCGGAGCAGGACGCGGTGCAGGTCTACACGGCCGCGCGCATCGCCATCGACCTCGACAGCGGCGCCGAGCAGGACTTCCTGAAACGCCTCGCAGATGCGTTGGAGATCGACCCCGCACTGGCGGCACAGGTGGATGCTGCGGCCCGTTCCGCGGCCTGATCGAGGCCGGGGCGCTGGCTGACCCGCGCCCCGGCCCTCTCACGTCACATCGGCGTTACCTGCAGATTCAACGGACCTCGCCGCTTGACGCCCCACCACAATGCCCGTATGTAAATGTTATAAACATTGACACTGGATCATGATCTGGAGAGGAACGGCAGATGTCTGAGGTAGTCGCCCGCATCGACGATTTCGGGAGGCCGGCTTGGATCGCATTGATGGTGATCGGCTTCATCGTCTTCTGGCCGGTCGGGCTCGCGATCCTGGCCTACATCATATGGAGTGGACGGATGGGATGCTCACCGCGATACGGAAACAACATGCAGGATTGGCGCGACCGGGCGATGACCCGCTGGGAGAGGAAGCGTGAGCGCTGGGAGCGGCACATGCAGCGCTGGGGCGATGGCCGCGGCAGCCATTTCCGGCAGACCGGCAACCGCGCGTTTGACGAGTACCGCGACGAGGCCCTGCGCAAGCTGGAAGAGGAAGCCAACGAGTTCCGCGGGTTCCTGGAGCGGCTGCGCATGGCGAAGGACCGCCAGGAGTTCGACCAGTTCATGAACGAGCGCCGCAACCGGCCCACGGGCTCGCCACCTTCGGATGATCCCGCGCCACAGCCGCAGGCCTAGCGCGCAAACAAGCGACTGCAACTGAACGCTCCCCCGGTGAGAACCGGGGGAGTTTCTTTTACTGAGTCCAGCAACGGCGATTGCTCATTGAGGGGAGGAAAATGCGCACGTAGTCTTCGCCCATGTTTTTCCGCAAAGCGGGGATCCACATGCAGCGCTCGCGACCCGGACCCAATCTCCGCGCGGTTCTCCTGATCCTTGCACTTGCGATGCCTGGCGCGGAGGCAGCGGAGCGGAATGTACAGGCCGGCACAGACCCGGCGCTTGCCGTGACGCCCGGCTCGGGCGCAAGCTTTCGAGACAGGTTGGTGGACGGACAGCCGTGCCAGGTATGTCCTGAGTTCGTGGTGGTCCCTGCGGGACAGTTTACGATGGGTTCCCCGGACGGGGAGGCCGAGCGTCTCGGGGGTGAGGCGCAAGTCGTCGTCTCGATAGCGCGACCGTTTGCAGTCGGTAAGTTTGCGGTAACGTTCGACGAATGGGATGCGTGCGTGGCGGACGGCGGCTGCAACGCTTACCAGCCCGGCGATATGGGTTGGGGCCGCGGCAAGCGCCCTGTCATCAGTGTCAGCTGGGACGATACCAAGGCTTACGCCGCATGGCTCAGCGCGAAGACCGGCAAGGACTATCGCCTACCGACGGATGCCGAGCGCGAGTATGTCGCCCGCGCCGGCACGACCACAGCGTTCTGGTGGGGCGCTTCGATTTCTCCAGATCAGGCAAATTTCAATGCTAACCACGTCTATCTTGGTGGTGGAGCGAAGGGCGAGTACCGCAAGCGCACGTTGCCTGTCGACAGCTTCGCGGCCAACGCCTGGGGGCTCCACCAAGTGCACGGCAATGTCTGGGAGTGGACCGAGGATTGCTGGATCGACAGCAACATCGGCAATCCCGGCGACGGCAGCGCGCGCACGGCTGCAGACTGCAGCCGGCATGTCGTGCGCGGCGGCTCGTTCTACAACATCCCTTCGTGGATTCGCTCGGCGCGGCGGCACTGGTTCTCTACGGTCATTCGCAACCCGGTGATCGGGTTTCGCGTGGCGCGGACGCTAGAGCGCTGACGCCGCGGGCAGCTACGCCCGCTCCATTGCGCTTTCTAGGCGCTTGCTGAGGAACCAGGAAAGGCCGAGGAAGGCAACCAGCGTAACGAGGCCGAGGCCGGAAGAGGCATCGTTCATGACCTTCTCGGAGACCTGGCCGAAGGCGTAGCCGGCGGACACGACGGCGGTGGCCCACAGGCCGGCGGCGATGAAATTGAGACCGAGGAAGGCCGGCCACGACAGGGATGACATGCCGTAGGCAAAACCCGCGACACCCCTGACGCCGTGCGGGAAACGATGCAGCATGATCATCCAGACGTAGTGCTTGTCGGCGAGCTTGGCGGCAAGCTGCACGGCGCGTTCCAGGCGCGGCCAGCGGCCGAGCCAGCGGGTGCCGAACTTGCGCCCGACCCAGAACCGGACCGTGTCGCCAAAGAAGCTGCCGAGCCAGCACACCACGATCAGGGTGACGAGATCGAACGCGCCGGCACTCGCCGCATAGCCGCCGAACAGGCCGAACAGCAATGCGTGCGAGGCGGAGTAGCCGAACATGATGCTGTAGGCGGCATCGCCGTTCTGGCGGATCAATTCGAGGAAAGACGCAAGATCGGTCGGAAACACGTGTCACACCGCCAGAAAAAACACCGCACCCTGCAAGGGGAACCGGCAAGAGACGCCCTTGCTACAGGTCTGGCGAGCGCACGCCAAGCCCAAGATTGACGCTGGCTAAACGAGCTTTGCGATCTCCGCCTTGAGCGCAGATGCGAGATCAGGCCGCGCCAGGGCATAGGCGATGTTGGCGGTCAGGAAGCCGATCTTGGAGCCGCAGTCGTGGATGTCGCCGTCGAAGCGCAGGGCGTAGAAGGGCTGCGACCGCGCGAGGCGGATCATGGCATCCGTGATCTGGATCTCGCCGCCGGCCCCGCGCTCGCCCTTCTCCAGCACTTCGAAGATCTCGGGCTGAAGGATATAGCGGCCTGTGATGTGCAGATTGGATGGTGCGGTGCCCGGCTTCGGCTTCTCGACCATCTGTGTGATGCGCGAGGTCTTGGCGGTCGCATCCTCGACGCCGGCGATGCCGTACATATGGGCCTGATCAGCGGGCACGGGCGCGACGGCGATGTAGTTGCCCGGCGCCCGCTCGCAGGCCTGGATCATTTCACCGATGCAGGGCTTGTCGCTGAAGTGCAGCACATCCGGCAACAGGAGCGCGAAGGGCTCGTCGCCGACGATGTCGCGGGCACACCAGACCGCATGACCGAGACCGAGCGGCGCCTGCTGGCGCGTGAAGCTGGTCTGGCCGGGCTTCGGCAGCTCGGCCATGAGCGTGTCCAGCTCCGCCGTCTTGCCGCGCGCCTGCAGCGTGTGCTCGAGTTCGAACTGGCTGTCGAAGTGATCCTCGATGACACCCTTGTTGCGGCCGGTGACGAAGATGAAGTGCTCGATGCCGGCGGCGCGCGCCTCGTCGACGACGTGCTGGATGACCGGACGATCGACGACGGTAAGCATCTCCTTGGGCATCGCCTTGGTGGCGGGGAGAAAGCGGGTGCCGAGGCCGGCGACAGGAAATACGGCTTTGCGAACGCGTTTGCTCATGGGGAGGCCCTCGATCGGATCGTCAAACTAACACGGGAACCCTTACTTGGTTGCGGCAGGCGCCTTGCGGCCGATGGCCTTCTCGGCGGCGAGCGCATCGACCTCGCCGGCAGAGAAGCCCCAGGCCTTCAGGGTTTCTTCCGTATGGGCACCGAAGGCGGGCGGTCCGAACTTGACACTGGAGGGCGTGCGGCTGAAGCGCGGCGCCGGGCCCGGCTGCACGATGCCATCGACCTCCACGAAGCTGCCGCGCGCCTTGTTGTGGAAGTGGCCCGCCGCTTCGCCAAAGCTCAGCACCGGGGCGAAGCAGATGTCGGTGCCTTCCATGATCGCGCACCACGCGTCGCGGGTCTTCTGCTTGAACAGCGTTTCGAAGCGCTCGTGGATGGCCGGCCAGCCGGCCTTGTCGAACTGATCGGGCAGCGACTTGGGGTCGATGCCGAGCGTTTCCAGGAGCAGGGCGTAGAACTTCGGCTCCACGGCACCAATGGAGATGTGCTTGCCGTCCTTGGTCTCGTAGCAGCGCCAGTAGGGGGCACCGCCGTCGAGGTGGTTGGATTCGCGCTCATCGACCCACTCGCCGACGGCGGCGAGACCGAAGCAGGCGAGCGCCAGGTAGGCCGAGCCCTCGGTCATGGCGACGTCGATGACCTGGCCCTTGCCGGAGCGCTGGGCTTCCAAAAGCGCCGCCAACAGGCCGGTGAGCAAAAACATGGCGCCGCCGCCCATGTCGCCGATCACGTTGAGCGGCGGGACAGGGTGCGAGCGCGGGCCGATGGCGTGCAGCACACCCGAGAGCGAGATGTAATTGATGTCGTGGCCCGCGGACTGCGCTAGCGGGCCGGTCTGGCCCCAGCCTGTCATGCGGCCGTAGACAAGGCGCGGGTTGCGCTCAAGGCAGACGTCAGGCCCGAGGCCGAGGCGCTCCAGCACGCCGGGCCGTAGCGGATCGATGATCGCGTCCGCCTTCTCAACCAGGCGCAGGACGGTATCGATACCTTTGGGATGCTTGAGGTCGACGGCGACGGACGGGCGGCCGCGGCGACGCACGTCGGCCTTCGGCCCGGCAAACTCGAAGCCGAGACCGGTGGGGCTCGGCCGGTCGATGCGGATGATGTCGGCACCCATATCGGCGAGGAGGGAGGAGCACAGCGGGCCGGGGCCGATCCCCGCGATCTCAATGATCTTGATGCCGACCAAGGGGCCGCCCTGCGGTTTGCTCATCGCGCTTTCCATCCCAGAAATTTCAGCTTTGCCGGGTGGCCTATAGCAGCCAAGGTGTTGGGGCGACAACCGGATCGGCCAAATTGTCGGCGCAGAATCGCTTTATCTGCGCCGCCGGACAGGGAACGGAGCAGGCGTGCGGATCACATTGAGGAGCAGGATGGCGGTTGCGGCGCTCCTTGCGGCACTGCTGTGCTCGAGCACGGCTGCGCACGCGCAGGCAAACTTCCACGCGTTCGTGGAAAGCCTTTGGCCGGACGCGCGCAGCGCGGGCGTGTCGCGCCCCACATTCGATGCGGCATTCAAGGGCGTGCAACCCAACCTGTCGCTGCCCGATCTGGTGCTGCCCGGCAAAACCGAGCGCGACGTGAAGGGGCAGGCGGAGTTCACCAAAACACCGGCCGAATACATCGACAGCGCCTACCTCGCGCGGCTGGCGACGCAGGGCAAGGCGCTCGCCGTCGAGCATCGCGCGACGCTCGACAGAATCGAGCGCGAGATTGGCATCCCGCGCCAGTACGTGCTGGCGATCTGGGGACGTGAGACGGCCTACGGCCATCACAAGGCCACGCACTACGCGATCCAGGCGCTGGCCACACAGGCCTATCTCGGACGGCGCAAGGACATGTTCCGCGGCGAGTTGATCTATGCTCTCAAGCTGCTGCAGGACGGCGTGCGCACGCGCGAAAACCTCAAGTCGTCGTGGGGCGGCGCAATGGGCCTGACGCAATTCATGCCGTCCTACTACTACCTGCTCGCCTACGACCTCGACGGCGACGGCCGCAAGGACATCTGGAACTCGATCCCCGATGCGCTGGCCTCCACCGCCAACCAGTTGCGCGACAAGGGCTGGGTGGCCAAGCTGCCGTGGGCCTATGAGGTGCGCCTGCCGCCGCAGGTCTCCTGCCAGCTCGAAGGACCGCCGCACGCGCGCTCCGTTCGCGAGTGGGCCAAGCTCGGCGTGAAGCGGGTGCGCAACGAAGCCTTTCCGCAGCACGTGCTGGACGCGGAGGCGTTCGTGCTGACACCGGCCGGGGCGAACGGCCCGGTGTTCCTGGCATTCGAGAACTTCATGGTGACCAAGCGCTACAACATGTCGGACTCCTACGCGGTGTTCGTCGGCAACCTTGCCGACCGGATCGCCGGCGGCGGCGATTTCGAGGCCCCCTGGAGCAATGTGGTGCAGATGTCGGCACACGGCATCGCGGAAATCCAGGAGCGCTTGCAAGGCGCCGGCTACCCTATCTCCAAGATCGATGGCAAGGCCGGCATGAACACGCGGGCCCTGATCGGCGCGTATCAGCATGCCAGTGGGCTCAAGACCGATTGCTGGCCGTCAGAAGCCACGCTCAAGCATCTTCGGGCTGCGCAGAGGACGCCGGAGAAAAAGCAGTCCCTGGGGACGAAATAGGCCACCCTCGCCGACTTGCCGCTGTCCGCAAACTGGCTCATGGTGACGAGCATGCGCGCCCTTCTTGCCCTCTTTGCCCTACTGGCCGTGCTGGCCGCGCCCGCGGCTGCGCAGGCCCCATCCGGCGCGAGCTACATCACGCCATTCCCGGAGGGCGACGTCTACAAGCTGCAGGTGTTCGGAGATGCCTTCGCCGAAGGCATGCTGGCGGGTCTGATCGAAGCCCTGGCGGACGACACGCGCGTGCAGATCCAGCGAAAGCATCGCCAGCTGATCGGGCTGGCGCGCCCCGAGTTCGAAGACGACATGCGACTGGAGGAGATCACGCGCGAGCCGCTGCACATCGCCGTAGTGATGGTCGGGCTGAACGACCGCTATCACATCCGCTCAGGGCCGCGCGACCGCATCCTGCTCGGCTCACCGGAATGGCGCGAGGAATACGGCGTGCGCGTGGACCGTTTCATCAAGGTGCTCAAGAAGCGCAACGCGGCGGTGTACTGGGTGGGTCAGCCGATCATGCGGCGCCCCGAGATCAACGAGCCCGTGCAGGCGATGAACGACATCGTGCGCGAGAAGGCCTATCTCAACGGCGTCAAGTATATCGACATCATCCCGCACTTTGCCGACGACGCCGGCAACTACGCGCCGTTCGGCCCCGACATCACCGGCAAGCCGCGTCAGATGCGCGACTATGAAGGCGTGCTGTTCAGCTGGTCGGGCTATCGCAAGCTTGCGCATTTCGTCGAGCGCGAGATCCGCCGCGACCTGACGCAGGCCCGCAGCGAACGCTCGATCCCGCTGGCGGGCGCGGAGGCAGAGCAGAAGCGCATCGTGCCGACGCGTCCAGCGCCGGCCGGCGACCAGGACTGGAAGGGCACCGTGACCAGCGCCAGGCCCGCTTCCCGTGGCCCGGCTGCCGGCCCCGACAGCCGCGGCGAGCAGAAGGCCGACAACGGGCGCATTGCGCTCAAGATCGTCACCGCGTCCGGCCGCGATGAGACCGTGACGCTGGAGCTGCCGCGGCCCGCCATACCCGCCGCCGTCGTGCAGCTCATCACGCGCAAGGACACGGGCGAGAAGCCCTCCAATATGGGCGACGTGCTGGCCGACGATGTGGGCGGCGGGCTCGTCGTGCTGAGCTCGGTGACGCCGGTGACCAGTGCCGCCGGGGTGCCGCGGCGCGCATCACCCGACCAGCCGTTCTACCAGGTGTGGATCAAGGGCGAGCGCCTGACGCCGCGGCCGGGCCGCTCCGACGACTTCAGCTGGCCGCGCGCCGATCCGGAGGTTGCCGTGGGACCGATGCCGCGCCGGCCGGCGCGGCCGCCAAGGCAAGGCGCGGTCAACTAGCCCTCACTCGTCGGCTGCGCCGTTCAGCAGGGCACGGCGCGGGCGCCGCCGGCCGCGCTCCAGCCGCGCGCGGGCGCTGATCTGCGTTTGCGTGCTTTCGATCTTGCGCTGGGCCACAGCAAAAGCATCGCGGATGGCGAGCGACAGCTCCTCGTTGGCGTGGCTGCCCTTGCGCTCGTGGCTGATGACGATCGGCCTGCGGCGCGGGACGCCGATCTCGATCTTGATCTGGAAGACAGTGGGCTTTTGCGGGGTGCGCTGCGGCGCCTCGATGCCGACGCGGCAGCTCGTCATGCGGTCGAACTGCTTGGCCAGCTTGGCGACCTTCTCGCGCACGCGCTGCTCGATGGCGTCACTCTTCTGAATGCCGTGGAAATGAACCTCGACCGGTGCATTCATGGCTGCCCTTTCTGCTGTCTAAAATTCCCTCCCATTCAAGCCACGTGGTGGCTCGTGCAGCGAGCGTCAAGGCACGCGTGCCTCCTGCGCTCCGGCACAGGTTCGAACAGGGGGAAGCATCCCGTCAAGCGCCAACGCGGGCAGCGCGGTGGACACCTTACAGTTCGCTGTCGGCGGCGCACCTGAAGCCGATCTGGCGATGCCCGGTCGCCGGATTGCGCCAGGCGACCGTGCGGTTCCACGCGACCAGCTTGTCGGGCGTATCGTCGAATATGTAGTTGCCGCCACGCACGATGCGCTCCCCCGGCCGGGTCAGGTCCTCGCGACCGTCATCGGCGCGATAGGGATAGGGCCGGTCGAGCGAACTCGTCCATTCGAGCAGACTGCCGCCCATGTCGAGCAGGCCCTGCGGCGTTGCCCCTTTCGGCCGGCTGCCGACGGGAACGGTGGTGCCGCTCGGCAGTCCGATGACAGCCAGCTCCGGCGTCGGCATCGCATTGCCCCAGGGAAACAAGCGGCCCTGGATGCCGCGCGCGGCAGCTTCCCATTCGACTTCGCTCGGCAGGCGCGCGTTACGCCACCGGCAATAGGCGAGCGCCCCGGCCCAGGTCGTTTCCGTCACCGGGTGGCGCTCGAAGCCGGGGTTGGGCGCGAAGCGGCCGTCGCGCACGCCGATGCGCGCTTCCCCGTCATCCAGGTCGATGATGGTGTAGGGCGACGGGCGGCTTGAGAACTCGAGAAACAACGGGTGATCGGGGGGCGCGATGTTGTCGGCGGTGACCTTGCCGCCCAGCGCCGTTCCCACCGCCTTCACCGGCAGCGCGTTCAGGAACTCCGCGAACTGCGCGTTCGTCACTTCGGTGCGGTCGATCTTGAAGGCGCGGAGCGAGAGTTCGTGGGCCGGCATGGCGGCGCGGTTCGCCAGCTGATGCCGGGCGGGCGACCCGATCGGATAGTCGCCGGCGGGGATCGCCACCATCGCGGCATGCTGCGCCGCTGACGCGGGATGCAGCGTTCGCTCGAACTTGGCCGCCTGCGGAAACGTCGGCGGCGGCGTGTCGGGCGAGGCCGTTTGCGCCGTCAGGCTGGAGGGAACGAGCAGGGCTGCCAGAAGGGCGAATGCACGCGCGAAACCGGCGACGCCACACATATGACCTCCGAAGCCCGAAGCCCCGGAGACCACACTAGTGTGCCGCCCTCCGCATCGTCCACCTTGCCGGTGTATGAGCGCTAGCGCGGCAGGTCGGACTTGCCCATCAGGAAGCGGTCGATGGCATGCGCCGCCTGGCGGCCTTCGCGGATCGCCCACACGACGAGGCTCTGGCCGCGGCGGATGTCGCCAGCGGCAAACACCTTCTTGTGGGTCTTGAGCCGATAGTCCTTCTCGTTGGCGTCCAGGCCCTTGAAGCGGCCGCGAGCGACGACGGGCAGCTCCATCTCCTTGACGACGTCGTCCTCCACCGGCCCTGAGAAGCCCATGGCGAACAGGATAAGGTCGGCGGGCAGCTCGCCGCCGCTGCCGGCAACGGGCTTCAGCGCGTTGTCGACGCGCGTGTAAAGCAGCTTCTCGACCTTGCCGTTCCTGCCGGAAAAGCCCGTGGTGGAGATTGAGTACTCCACCTTGGCGCCCTCGGCCTGGCTGGAGGAGACGCGCAGCTTCAGCGGCCAGTGCGGCCAGGAGAGCGCCTTGTTCTCCTTCTCGGGCGGCATCGGCATGATCTCGAGCTGGGTGACCGACTTGGCGCCCTGACGGAAGGAGGTGCCGATGCAGTCGCTGCCCGTATCGCCGCCGCCGATGACGATGACGTGCTTGTCCTTGGCGGAGATCTGCGGCTCCTCCTTCTGCGCCTCGCCGGAAACGCGGCGGTTCTGCTGCGGCAGGAAGGCCATGGCGTAGTGGATGCCGTCGAGGTCGCGGCCGGGCGACTTGGCGAAGAAATCGAACGGCTCCTCGGAGCCGCCCGCGAGCAGCACGGCGTCGTGCTTGGCTTCCAGCGCCTTGGCCGTGATGTCCTTGCCGACGTGCACGTTGCAGTGGAAGGTGACGCCTTCCGCCTCCATCTGCTTCACACGGCGGGCGACGATATCCTTCTCCATCTTGAAGTCGGGAATGCCATAGGTGAGGAGGCCGCCGGGGCGCGCGTTCTTCTCGTAGACGTGCACGTCGTGACCGACGCGCGCGAGCTGCTGCGCGGCGGCAAGCCCGGCGGGACCCGAGCCGACGATGGCGACGCTCTTGCCGGTCTTCCTTTCCGGAGGCTCAGGCGCGATCCAGCCTTCGGCGAACGCCTTGTCGGCGATCGAGCATTCGATGGTCTTGATGGTGACCGGCACGTCATCGATGTTGAGCGTGCAGGACGCCTCGCACGGCGCGGGGCAGACGCGGCCGGTGACCTCGGGGAAATTGTTGGTCGAGTGCAGGTTCTGCGCGGCCGTCTTCCACTGGTCCTTGTAGACGAGGTCGTTCCAGTCCGGGATCTGGTTGTTCACCGGACAGCCGGTGTGGCAGTAGGGGATGCCGCAATCCATGCAGCGCGCCGCCTGCGTGGTCACTTCCTCCTTGGACAGGGGGACGACGAACTCGTTCCAATGCTTGAGGCGCTCGTCCACGGGCCGGTAGTGCCGGTCCTTGCGGTCGAACTCCATGAAGCCCGTGATCTTTCCCATCGTCCCGTCTCTATTCCTGCGCGTTCAACTTCAGCTCCTGCTCGCAGCGTGCGATCCACTTGCGCAGGCTTGCGCGCGAGGCGAGGTCGAAGCCACCCTCGGGCGCCAGCCGCGTGTACGGCAGGAGGCAGATGTCTGCAATGGTCATTGTTTCGCCGGCGAGCCAATCTCGCCCCGAGAGCGCGCGATCCATGAGGTCGAGGGCAGCTTCGCCACGCTCCACGCGCCAAGCCTCGCGCGCGTCCTTGGTGCGGCCGAGGTAGACCATATGAAAGCGGCACACCGCGACGTAGGGCTCGTGGCTGTACTGCTCCCAGAACAGCCATTCGTCGACCTTGGCCTGGGCGAAGGCATCGGGCGGCAGCAGCGAGGAGTCGCGGGCGATGTAGCGGATGATGGCGTTGGACTCGGCGAGCCGGCCACCGTCGGGGAAGCCGACGGCCGGGATGCGGCCCATGGGGAACGCCGCCAGGAACTCCGGCGTCTTGGTCTCGCCCTTCATGGTGTCGACCGGCACCCAGGTGTAGGACAAGCCGAGATAGTCGGCCGTGTACTTGACCTTGAGGCAGTTGCCGGAGTTGAGGTCGCCGAAGATCTTCATGGCGCGCTGCGCGCGAGGCGCGCGGTCGAGACCACGCGCCGTCGCGGGTTATCCTTTGCTAGCTCGGATGCCGATCTCGATGACGTCGAGGCCGCTCGGATCGGCCGCCTGATGCTTGGCGATCTCGGCCAAGGCGCGGGCGTATTCGACCGGCATCACCTTCTTGAACTTCGGCAGGTAGACGGCCCAGTTGTCCAGGATGGTCTTGGCGCGTGCCGAGTTGGTGTAGCGCGCGTGGCGGGCGATGAGCTGATGCAGACGCTCGGCGTCCTGCTTGGTCATGTCCTCCATGACGTCCACAAGGCCATGGCTTTCCAGATCGCCGCCCTGGTTGGAAAGCCGCCGCATGACCTCCTCCTCGGCCTCTACGGGGGCGAGATCGATCATGGATTGGTTGCAGCGCTGCTCGAAGGTGCCGTCCTCGTCGAGCACGTAGGCGATGCCGCCCGACATGCCGGCCGCGAAATTGCGCCCCGTTGGCCCGATGACGGCAACAACACCGCCGGTCATGTACTCGCAGCCATGATCGCCGGTACCTTCGACGACGGCGACGGCGCCCGAGTTGCGCACGGCAAACCGCTCGCCGGCAACGCCGTGGAAGTAGCACTCGCCGGAGATTGCGCCATACAGCACCGTGTTGCCGACTATGATGCTCTCCTCCGGCACGATGCCGGACTTGGGATCGGGCCGCACGATCAGCTTGCCGCCCGAGAGGCCCTTGCCGACGTAGTCGTTGCCCTCACCAACCAGATCGAGCGTGACGCCGTGCGCAAGCCAGGCGCCGAAGCTCTGGCCGGCGGTGCCGGTGAAGGATAGCCAGACGGTGTCCTCCGGCAGCCCCGCGTGGCCGTAGCGCTTGGCGATCTCACCCGACAGCATGGCGCCGGCAGTACGGTCGCGGTTGCAGATGGTGAGCTCGTGCTTGACGGGCTTCTTCTCGTCGAGCGCCGGCTTGGCGAGGGCGATCAGCTTGTTGTCGAGCACCTTCTCCAAGCCATGGTCCTGGCGCTCGGAGTTGTAGATGGCGACCGTGGCCGGCACCTCGGGCTTGTGGAACAGCTTGTCGAAGTCGAGCCCACGCGCCTTCCAGTGGCCGATGGCGCGTTCCTTGTCGAGGAACTGCGACTGCCCGACCATCTCGTTGAAGGTGCGGAAGCCCATGGCGGCCATGTACTCGCGTACTTCCTCGGCCAGGAAGAAGAAGAAGTTGATGGCGTGCTCGGGCTGGCCCTTGAACTTGGCGCGGAGGATCGGATCCTGCGTGGCGACGCCGACGGGGCAGGTGTTGAGGTGACACTTTCGCATCATGATGCAGCCGAGCGCGATCAGCGGCGCGGTAGAGAAGCCGAACTCGTCGGCGCCCAAGAGCGCGCCGATGACGACATCGCGGCCGGTGCGGACGCCGCCGTCGACCTGTACGGCGATACGGCCGCGCAGACGGTTGCCGACCAGCGTCTGGTGCGTCTCGGCGAGGCCGATCTCCCAGGGCGAGCCGGCGTGCTTGAGCGAGGTCAGCGGCGAGGCGCCGGTGCCGCCCTCGAAACCCGAGATGGTGACGTGATCGGCGCGCGCCTTGGCGACGCCGGCGGCGACCGTACCGACGCCGACTTCCGACACCAGTTTCACCGACACGTCGGCCGCCGGGTTGACGTTCTTCAAATCGAAGATGAGCTGCGCCAGGTCCTCGATGGAGTAGATGTCATGGTGCGGCGGCGGCGAGATGAGACCGACGCCGGGCGTGGAATGGCGCACCTTGGCGATGGTGGCATCCACCTTGTGACCTGGAAGCTGGCCGCCCTCGCCGGGCTTGGCGCCCTGCGCCATCTTGATCTGCATGACGTTTGAGTTGACGAGGTATTCCGCGGTCACGCCGAAGCGGCCCGAGGCCACCTGCTTGATGGCCGAGCGCATGGAGTCGCCGTTCGGCATCGGCTTGAAGCGGTCGGCTTCCTCCCCGCCCTCGCCGGTGTTGGACTTGCCACCGATGCGGTTCATGGCGACAGCCAACGTCGTGTGCGCCTCGCGCGAGATGGAGCCGAAGCTCATGGCACCGGTCGAAAAGCGCTTGACGATGGTGGACGCCGGCTCGACCTCCTCGAGCGGCACCGGCTTGCGCCGCATCTCCTCCGCGCCCTTGATGCGGAACAGACCGCGCAGCGTCATCAGCTGCTCGGACTGGTCGTTGATCTGCTGCGCGTAGGAGCGGTACTTGTCGGGCAGGTTGGCGCGCACGGCGTGCTGCAGGTCGGCGACCACCGACGGCCGCCACACATGCGCCTCGCCGCGGATGCGGTAGGCATACTCGCCGCCGACATCGAGCGCGTTCTCCAGCATCGGCACGTCGCCGAAGGCCTGGCGATGACGCTCGGCCGTCTCGCGCGCGATCTGGCGCAGGCCGACGCCTTCCACCTGCGTGTGCGTGCCCGTGAAGTACTTCTTCACGAACGAGGAGCGCAGGCCGACGGCGTCGAAGATCTGCGCGCCGCAATAGGACTGGTAGGTGGAGATGCCCATCTTGGACATCACCTTGAGGATGCCCTTGTCGACGGCCTTGGTGTAGCGCTTCTTGGCTTCCTTCAGCGAGAGCTTCTCGTCGAGCTCGGGCAACAGCTGCTCCAGGGTCTCGAAGGCGAGATAGGGGTTGATGGCCTCGGCACCGTAGCCGGCAAGCACGGCGAACTGATGCACCTCGTGCGCCTCGCCGGTCTCCACCACGAGCCCGACGGACGTGCGCAGGCCCTGCCGGATCAGATGGTGATGCACGGCCGAGGTGGCGAGCAGCGAGGGAATCGGGATGCGGTCCGGGCCGGTGGCGCGGTCGGACAGGATGACGATGTTGTAGTCCTTCGAGCGGACGGCCTCTTCCGCTTCCGCGCAGATGACGTCGACGGCGGCTGTCATGCCGGCCGCGCCGCGGTCTGCCGCGTAGGTGATGTCGATCGTCACCGAGGAGAACTGGTTGTCCTTGACGAGACCGATCTGGCGGATGCGCTCAAGGTCCTCGTTGGAGAGGATCGGCTGGTAGACCTCCAGCCGCTTCAGCTTGGCGGTGCCTTCCAGGTCGAGCAGGTTCGGCCGCGGCCCGATGAAGGACACGAGGCTCATGACGAGCTCCTCGCGGATCGAGTCGATCGGCGGGTTCGTCACCTGCGCAAAGTTCTGCTTGAAGTAGGTGTGCAGCAGCTTCGGCTTGTTGGAGAGCACGGAGACGGGCGTGTCGGTGCCCATGGAGCCGACCGCCTCCTGGCCGGTATGCGCCATCGGCGCCATCAGGAACTTGAGGCTCTCCTGCGTGTAGCCGAACGCCTGCTGCAAATCGAGCAGAGCGACGTTGGAGCGCTTGGGCACGATCGTCTTCGGCAGCGGCAGGTCGCCGACCTGGATCTGCGTGCGCTTCAGCCACTGCTCGTAGGGGTAGCGCGCCGAGAGATCGGCCTTCAGGTCCTCGTCGGAGATGATGGTGCCCTTCTCCAGGTCGAGCAGCAGCATCTTGCCGGGCTGCAGGCGCCACTTCTTGACGATATTCTCCTCGGCCACCGGCAGCACGCCAGCTTCCGACGACATGATCACGCGCCCGTCCTTGGTGACGAGGTACCGCGCGGGCCTCAGCCCGTTGCGATCGAGCGTGGCGCCGATTTGGCGGCCGTCGGTGAAGGCCATGGCAGCGGGGCCGTCCCACGGCTCCATCAGGCAGGCGTGATACTCGTAGAAGGCGCGGCGCTTAGAATCCATGAGCGGGTTGCCGGCCCACGCTTCCGGGATCAGCATCATGGCCGCGTGCGACAGGCTGTAGCCGCCCATCACCAGGAATTCGAGCGCGTTGTCGAAGCAGGCGGTGTCGGACTGGCCTTCATAGGAGATCGGCCACAGCTTGGAGATGTCGTCGCCGAACAGCGGCGAGGAGACGGACGCCTGCCGCGCCGCCATCCAGTTGACGTTGCCCCTCAACGTGTTGATCTCGCCGTTGTGCGCGACCATGCGGTAGGGATGCGCCAGCTTCCAAGACGGGAAGGTGTTGGTGGAGAAGCGCTGGTGCACGAGCGCCATGGCGGAGGCGAGGCGCGGATCGGACAGGTCCTTGTAGTAGGCCTTCACCTGGTAGGACAGGAACATGCCCTTGTAGACGAGCGTGCGGCTCGACAGCGACACGGTGTAGTGGCCGATGTCGCGGTCCTTGTAGGCGAAGTGGATGGCGTTGGAGACGACCTTGCGGATGAGATAGAGCCGGCGCTCAAACTCCTGTGCGTCCTTGATGGACTTCGGGCGGCCGATGAATATCTGGCGGTGCACGGGTTCGGCCGCGATCGTCATCCCGGAGAGACAGGAGTTATCGACCGGCACCGAGCGCCAGCCGAGGAACTCGAGGCCTTCCTCGCGGATGATGCGCATCCACACGCGCTCGCAGTGCGCGCGCAGACGCTCATCCTGCGGCATGAAGAGATGGCCGACAGCATAATCGCCGGGCTTGGGCAGCGTGACCTTCAGCTTCGCGCACTCGGCGGCGAGGAATTCGTGCGGAATCTGGATGAGGATGCCGGCGCCGTCGCCTGCGAGCGGGTCGGCGCCGACGGCGCCGCGATGCTCGAGGTTCTCCAGGATGAACAGCGCATCCTTCACGACCTGATGCGACTTGCCGCCTTTCAGATCGGCGATAAAGCCGACGCCGCAGGCGTCGTGCTCGCGCGCGGGATCGAACAGGCCAGCCGGCTCCGGAAAGCCGAGGGCAGCTTCGTCGTGCTGCTCAGTCGTCATCGCTCCAACCTCTCTGCCCGAGGCGGGTGGGTCCCGTGGCAGGCCTCGACTGCATGCAGTCTCGACCGCCCAAGGACGGCTAATCGTTAATGTGCGCTGTGCGGCCCGTCTGCCGGTTCGGACGGGTTGCACTGCACCATGGGAAAGTCGCATTGTGCGGCCTCGCCTGCAATCGGCGACGCCTAAGGCGGCACAGCCAAACGGCCAAGCCAAAAACACCCTGCGCTGCGCTACCCGCGGATAAAGGACAGCATAGCTGACCTATTCCGATGTGCAAGATGATTTCGCGATTTCCCCCGGCCCTTTCGTAGAATTTCGGATGGCTGTGGCCGGCCGCCAGAATATGCCACTTTCGGCGCCCGCGGCCCGTCAGCCTGCCCGCTGGAGAACCATGGCCAAGAAGCAAAGTGCGTCTCCGGGGACATGGGTTTCGCCGATCACCCCCGCGCTGGTGGCGCGGGCCAGCCGCCGGTTCGGCTCGGTGCAGGCCGCGGGTGGGATCGTCTACTGGTCCGAGGGCCGGCCCGAGGAGAACGGGCGGCAGGTCATTGTGCGCGCGGGAAGGGCCCGTGAGGGGGCGCGGGACGTGCTCCCTCCCCCGTACTCTGCGCGTTCACGGGTGCACGAATATGGGGGCGGCGAGTTCCTGGCGACGGAGACGGGCGAGGTCTTCTTCGTCAACGACCGGGATCAACAGGTGCACCGGATCGGTGCCACGGGCCGCATTGACCGGATCACCAATGCGCCGCGCATGAGGTTCGCGGACATGACGCCGGACACAGCGCGCGGGCGGCTGATTGCGGTCGCCGAAATTCACGGGGGCGGCGCAGCACACGGCCAGCCGGACAACGCCCTGGTGTCGATTGCCCTGAGCGACGGCGCAATTGCAACGCTCGCAGACAAGGCCGACTTCTATGCAAGCCCGCGGCTGTCGCCGGACGGGATGATGCTGGCGTTCACATCATGGAACTTGCCGGACATGCCGTGGGACAGCGCGACACTCGATGTCGCAAACATCGGCGGCGACGGCGCGTTGTCGAAACCGCACACCATCGCCGGTGGCAAAAACAGCTCCGTGTTTCAGCCGCAGTGGTCGCCGGACGGCCACCTCTATTTCACCTGGGACAAGGGCGGCTGGGGCGGCCTCTATCGCTGGGACGGCAAGCGCGTCAGCAAGGTGCACGGCAAAAACGGCTGGGAGCTGTGGCGCGCGCACTGGGTCTTCGGCACGCGCTGCTTTGCGATCGGTGCAGACGGCACGCTGGCGACCAGTTCGTTCGATGCCGGCATGCCGCAACTGGAGATCGGGCAACTGTCGCGCGGCCGTGCCAAATCGATGGAAGGCGTGCCCACCAGCGCCGCGCGCATAGACGATCCTATCGCGGCGGGAAAAACGTTCGTCGCGCTCGTCAGTCCGCTGACCGGTGCGCCAGCCGTGATGCGCATCGGGCGCAGCGGACTGAAGCCGATCCTGAAGCCGCCGCCGACGATGACCGATGCCAAGCTCATCAGCCGCGGCGAGGTGATCGAATTCAGGAACAGCCGGAAGCAGCGCGTCTACGCAATCCACTACCCGCCGCGCAACCCGGGCTTTCGCGCGCCCACCGGCAGCAAGCCGCCGGCGCTGATCCTCGCGCACGGCGGGCCGACCAGCATGGCGGACGCGAGCTTCAAGCCGCGCGTGCAGTTCTATACCAGCCGCGGGTTTGCGGTGGTGGACGTCAACTACGGCGGCAGCACCGGCTTCGGCCGCGCCTACCGCGAGCGGCTCGACGGCCAGTGGGGTGTCGCCGACGTGGACGACTGCGCGGCGGCGGCGCGCCACCTCGCGACTTCCGGCCTCGCCGATGCGGGCAGGATCGCCATCGCCGGCGGCAGTGCGGGCGGCTACACGACGCTGATGGCGCTGGCGACGAGCAAAGTGTTCGCTGCCGGCGCGAGCCACTACGGCATCTCCGACCTCGGCCTGCTGCTGGCGCACACGCACAAGTTCGAGTCCGGCTACCTGCACCGCCTGCTTGGCACTACGCCCGCGAAATGGAAGAAGGTGTTCGAGGCGCGCTCGCCGCTGACGCTGATCGAGGGCATCGCCGCGCCTGTCATCCTGTTCCAGGGCCTCGACGACAAGGTGGTGCCGCCGGAGCAGTCGCGCCTGATCGTGGAGCGGCTCAAGGCACGCGGCATCGAGGTGGCCTATCACGAGTTCGCCGGCGAGGGTCACGGCTTCCGCCGCGCAGAGACGATCATCGCCGTACTCGAGGCGGAGCTGGCGTTCCTGCAGCGCGTGCTGCGGCTCGGCACGACCTAGTCCACCCGTCTCTCTTCAGAACGGGTCCTCCTCGGACTTGTCCCGAGGACCCATCCATCAGCAGGCTCGGGCGTTTGTGGATGCTGGATCCTCGGCCCAAGGCCGAGGATGACGACTTAGATTGGCTCCGTCGCGGCCTTCAGCCACTCGCGGTCGCCCGCAGATAGGTCAGGACCGATCTCCTCACGCACGCGGGCATGGTAGGCGTCGAGCCAGGCGATCTCCGCCTCCGACAGCAGCTCCGACAGGACCAGGCGGCGATCGATCGGCACCAGCGTCAGCGTCTCAAACGTCATCGTCTCGCGCTCGCCGCCCGGCACCTTCTCATGCTCGGAGACGAGCAGCAGGTTCTCGATGCGGATGCCGTAGGCGCCCGTCTTGTAGTAGCCGGGCTCGTTGGAGACGATCATGCCGGGCTCCAGCCCCGCCATGCCGGCCTTAGAGATCGACTGCGGACCTTCGTGCACGGAGAGATAGCTGCCGACGCCGTGGCCGGTGCCGTGGTCATAGTCGAGCCCCGCCTCCCACAGCGGCCGCCTTGCGAACGGGTCGAGATCGATGCCGCGCGTGCCTTTCGGAAAACGCGCCGTTGCCAGTGCGATGTGACCCTTGAGGACACGCGTGAAACGGTCCTGCATCTCGCGCGTCGGCTTGCCGATGGCGACGGTGCGTGTGATGTCGGTGGTGCCTTCCAGATACTGGGCACCGGAGTCCACAAGGTAGAGCTCGCCGGACTTCAGCTTGCGGTTGGTCGCCGTCGTCACGCGGTAATGCACGATGGCGCCGTTCGGGCCTGCGCCCGAAATAGTGTCGAAGCTGATCTCCTTCAGCGCCTGCGTCTCGCTGCGCACGGCCTCGAGCTTCTTCGACACCGAGATTTCATCGAGCGCCCCGCCCGGGGCTTCGCGGTCGAGCCAGGCGAGAAAGCGCGCCATCGCCGCGCCGTCGCGCTTGTGGGCGACGCGCGCGCCCCTGATCTCGGTGGCATTCTTGCGCGCCTTCGGCAGCGTGCACGGGTCGGATGCCCTGACCGCCTTGGCACCCCTGAGCTTCTTCTCGAACCAGACGGCAGCTGCGGGGCCAAGACGCACGGTGCGCCTGGCCTTGCCAAGCGCGGCAAGCCGCGCCTCGACGGCCTTCGGCTCGTTCACTTTCGCCAGAGGCGCGAGATGAGCCTTGGCCTCCGGCCCGATCTTTGCGGCATCGACGAACAACTCGGGCTTGCCGCTGACAGGCACGATGGCCGTTGCAAGCACGATAGGATTGTGCGCGACGTCGGCACCGCGAATGTTGAACAGCCAGCAGATCGAGTCCGGGCTCGTCAGCACCACGGCATCCTGGCCGGCCCTTTTCAACTCGCCTTGCACATCTTTTACTTTCTCGTCCGCGCTCTTGCCGGCGTAGCGCATCGGATGCGGCACGACGGCGCCCTGCGGCAGCGCCGGCCGTGCGCGGCCCCAGATGGTGTCGACCGGGTTGCGGGGCAGCGCCTTCAGCTTGATGCGCTTGCCGTCGAGGCCCTTGGCAAGCTCTTCGAGCGATGCCGGAGAGATCAGGCGCGGGTCGTAGCCGACAACGGCGCCTGCCTTGAGGGCTTTGGCGATCCACTCCGCCGGCTTCGCAACCGGAATCTGTAAGATTTCAAAGGCGCTCGTATCAACCTGCTGCGGCGCCTGCAGGATGTAGCGGCCGTCGACGAACAAGGCAGCCTCCTTGCGCGCCACCACGGCCATGCCGGCCGAGCCGGTGAACCCTGTCAGCCAGGCAAGGCGCTGATTGGACGGGGGCAAATACTCATTCATGTATTCGTCAGCGTGGGGCACCAGTACGGCATCGACGTTCAAGCGCGCTATCAGCTCGCGGAACCGCGCGAGGCGTCCGGCATTGTCTTGCTGGCCCTGGGGCCCGTCGTAGGTCTGGAACATGGCGTAGTCATAATGCGCGCCGCGGGCCGCAGGCAACTCGCAGGCTGCTCCAGCCGGAAACCAATGATTTCCACCCAAGCACCAACCGGACACTTGTCATTCCCGCGAAAGCGGGAATCCAGCTGCACGCACCAGCTCCGAAACTGGATCCCCGATAGCCTCACCCGGCTCGGCTTCGGGTTCTGAAAAGTGAGGACGACCATGAAGGACGCCTTCCGCAGATTAGCCGAGCATACCGCAGCGCTGGTGGGCTCGCACTGGGCCTTCCTGCTCGCGGTCCTGACCATCGCGGTCTGGGCCATCACGGGACCCTACTTCGCTTTCTCGGATACGTGGCAGCTTCTGATCAACACCGGCACCACCATCGTCACCTTCCTTATGGTGTTCCTGATCCAGAACACCCAGAACCGCGAGAGCCGCATCGTCACCCTCAAGCTCGACGAGCTGCTGCGCGTGTCGGAGGGCGCGCGCACCGGCTTCGTCAAGCTCGATCACATGAGCGACGAAGAGCTTGCAGGCGTGCAGATGGAGTTCGAGCGCCTCCGCTGCAGGTACGCACCCCTGATCGACGACGACCTCGAGAACATCCAGCGCGAGGTGGAGCGCCGTCAACGCGCGTAGCCCGGCCGATCCATACCCTCGACCCATCCGCGCCCCTCGCGAAGCATGCTAGCCTTGCGCCATGAGCACCGCGCCGCGCCGCATCCTGCCCGTCATTGCCGTCTCGCAGCTTGCGGGGACGTCGGTCTGGTTCGCGGGCAACGCCGTGCTGCCCAACCTGCAGGCCGAGCTGGGGCTGGCGCAGCGCGCGCTCGGCGACATGACGTCGGCCGTGCAGCTCGGCTTCATCACCGGCACGCTGGTGTTCGCGCTGCTCGCAATCTCGGATCGCTACTCACCGCGCGCGACGTTCCTCGTCTGCGCGCTCCTGGGTGCGGCGAGCAACGCGGCGATCCTTTTCGCCGGCGGCGCGCTCCCACTCTTGCTCGCCTCGCGCTTTGCGACCGGGTTCTTTCTCGCCGGCATCTATCCGGTGGGCATGAAGATCGCCTCGGGATGGTTCCAGCGCGACCTCGGCAAGGCGCTGGGGCTTCTTGTCGGCGCGCTGGTGCTCGGCACCGCGCTTCCCCACCTCGTGCGTGGCCTCGGCCAGACATTCGCCTGGCAAGCCGTGATGCTGAGCGTGTCGGGGGTGGCGATTGCCGGTGGCCTCCTCATGTACGCCCTGGTGCCGGACGGGCCGCACCTGAAGGCGGGCGCGAAGCTCGACCCGCGTGCTCTGTTCAAGATCTTCCGCGTCGGCGGCTTCCGCGCGTCCTCGTTCGGTTACTTCGGCCACATGTGGGAGCTGTATGCGTTCTGGGCGTTCGTGCCGCCGATGCTGACCTCCTACGCGGCATATGCCGGTATCACAGGGCTCAACATTTCGCTGCTGGCCTTCGCCGTCATCGCGGCGGGCGCCGCAGGCTGCGTCATTGGCGGCTATCTCTCGCTGCGCATCGGCAGCGCGCGTGTGGCGTTCGTGCAGCTCTCCGCGTCGGGACTCTGCTGCCTGCTGTCGCCAATCGCCTTTCTCACCATGCCGCCGGCTATTTTCATCGCTTTCCTGCTGTTCTGGGGTGTCGTTGTGGTGGGCGACTCGCCGCAGTTTTCGGCACTGAACGCCGCCTACGCGCCGAGCGACCAGGTCGGCTCGGCGCTGACGATCGCCAACTGCATCGGCTTTGCCATCTCCATCGTCAGTGTCCAGCTCTTGAACCAGATGACCGGCGCGATGCCGGCGCACCTGCTGTTCATGCTGCTGATCCCGGGGCCGATCTTCGGCCTTATTGCGCTTCGTCCGCTGCTGGCTCCGCCGCGCTCATGAAGTCTTCCGGGTTGTCGGATTCGCGGCCCTTGTCGACCATGTCGGTCAGATTGTCGAGGCTCACGTCCCACAGCTTGTCGATCTGGGCTGCAGCCCGGGCCGGCCGCAGAACATCGAGCATGCCGTCGGCCCGCTCAGTGACGATGCCTTCCGCCTTCAGGCGCTTCAGTGCGTCTTCGAGATCGAAGTTGGCGTCGATGTCGAAGGTTTCTTTCAAGTAACGCTCGATCTCCTCGTCGATGGTCTTGAGGTCGCTCGCGCTCACGGGACGGCGCGCCAGCGCGCCGTACAGCAGCATCTCCTCCTTCACGTCTTCCTCGGCCGCGCGATCCGCAAGCAGGGTCATGACACCGCGATTGTCGGCCAGCGAATGGAAATAGAGATTGCGCGCCATCACCACCATGTAGCGGTTGCGCTGGTTGACGAAGTTGCTCGCCTGCCGTGCCGCCACGCCGCCGAGGCCCGCGAGCGCCATCAGCAACGTGATCGGGTTGGAGGCGATGGCGATCTTGGACGCGGTGGTGACCGCACCCACGCCCAGCCCGCTGCCCGCCGTCACGCCAAACTTGATCTTGTCGAACAGGCGGAACCGCACCTTGGTGTTGGGGAAGATCATCTCTAAGTCGCTGCGCGGCATGTTCTTGAACAGCTTCATGTAGACGAAATCGCTGCTCACATCCTCCGGCAGCAACGCGCGCAGGCGCTTGACGACGCGCTCGGCCTCCTTGCGGTCGATCTTGCGCTCCTTCATCACCTCGTCGACCCGCCTCTCGAAGGGCTTCAGCTTGAACAGGATGCACAGGCGCTGGAACACCGGCACCTTCACGGCGCGCCAGCCGAGGTAGGCCTTGCGAATGTCGCGCTTGCGCCGGCTGTTGTTGGTCGCGCCGCGATAGAAGATGGCGATCTCCTCGAACGCATGGATGTCCACGTGCAGGTCGAGGCCGTAGTGGGACGCCTTCGTCAGGATGATGTCGAAACTTTCCGGATCGATGCGCGTGTAGTTCGCCTGCACCAGCAGGTCGCACATCTTGTCGACCAGGCGCCGCTGCATGGCCGCGCGGTCCTCGGCCGTATAAGTGCGCGTCTGCAGCAGGTCGGTATCGGGGCTGAACGGCTCGTACACCTGCTCGATATCGAGCAGCTTCATCGCGTAGGCGTGGCGCCGCCAGTGGTTGAGATAAGTGAGGAAGCGGCGCGCCTCCCTGGCCTCGCCGCCGGGCCACAGCTCCGGCGCCGTTACCCGGTCCAGTACGGCGGCGCGTGTCAGCGGCAGGAACTTCTCGCGCACGATGGCGGCAGCGGCGTCCGAGTGCGGGTCGAGACCGGCAGGCTTGGCAACCGGCTTTTCCGGCGCCGCGGCCGGAACCTCGGTCATCGTCGCTGCAATGTTCGCCATTGGCCGCACCTCAACCGCTGTCGTTCTCGAATGCCAAAGCAGAAGGCGCAAATGGCGGCAATATTTGGATGTGCCGCACATCCGCCATTGTGGCCGGGGTGGCACCGAAAAGCGCCACGCTGGCGGCAGCCTAGGCGCGGTCGGCGCGCGTCACGAAGCTGTCCACGACCCGCTTCTGGCCCGCCTTGTCGAACTCGATGGTGAGCTTGTTGCCTTCCACGCCGGAGACGTTGCCGTAGCCGAATTTCTGGTGGAACACGCGGTCGCCCTCGGCAAAACCGAGGCCCGGCCCGGTCGAGGAAGCCACCAGCTCGCCCTCGATTGTCATCGGCCCGCGCGATTTCGGGCGGTCATCGCGCTTCCACTGGTCCTGACCGCGCTTCCACCCGGGCGTGGCATAGCCGCTGGCAAACCCGCCTGCGGGTTCGTCGAAACGGCTGCGGCCGTACGGATTGAAGCGGCCGCCGCCATAGGCCGCGCCGCCGTAGGGGCTCGCGGCCTCTACCACCGCGACATGCGTCTCCGGCAGCTCGTCGACGAAGCGCGAGGGTGCCGCGGCCTGCCACAAGCCGCGGTTGCGGCGGTTCTGCGTGAAGCTCAGCTTGGCCACGCGCCTGGCGCGTGTCAGCCCGACGTAAGCCAGCCGCCGCTCCTCCTCCAGGCCCGACTGCCCGCTCTCGTCCAGGCTGCGTTGGTGCGGAAACAGGCCCTCCTCCCAGCCCGGCAGGAACACGACGTCGAACTCCAGACCCTTGGCGGCGTGCAGCGTCATCAAGGAGACCTTGTCCTCGGCGTCGCCCGAGTCCGCATCCATCACCAGCGAGACGTGCTCCAGGAACGCCTGCAGCGTCTCGAACTCGTGCATGAAGCGGATCAGCTCCTTCAGGTTCTCCAGCCGCGAATGCGCCTGCGGGCTGCGGTCGTTCTGCCACATCTGCGTGTAGCCGGACTCATCGAGAATCAGCTCGGCGAGCTCGGTGTGCTTCATGCCCTCCACGCCTGCGCGCCAGCGCTCGAAGGAGGCGACGAGATCGGCCAGCGACTTGCGCGCCTTGCCCGGCAGCTCCTCGGTCTCCACGATCTCGCGCGCCGCCTGATAAAGCGAGCTCTCGCGCGCCCGCGCCAACTCGTTGATGCGCCGGAGCGTGGTGTCGCCAAGCCCGCGCTTGGGCACATTCATGATGCGCTCGAACTTCAGGTCGTTGGCCGGATTGACCGTGATCTCGAGATACGCGATGGCGTCCTTGATTTCCTGGCGCTCGTAGAAGCGCGGGCCGCCGATCACGCGATAGGGCAGGCCCAGCGTGACGAAGCGGTCTTCGAAGGCACGCATCTGGAACGACGCCCGCACCAAAATCGCCATCTCGGTGTAGCGCAGCCCGGCCTTATGCAAGGCCTCGATGTCGTCGCTGACCTGGCGTGCCTCCTGCTCATCGTCCCATACGCCAGACACCGCGACGGGCTCGCCCATGGCATCGTCGGTGAACAGGGTCTTGCCGAGGCGCCCCTTGTTGTGCGCGATCAGCCCGGAGGCCGCCGCCAGAATGTGGCCCGTCGAGCGGTAGTTGCGCTCCAGGCGGATGACGATCGCGCCGGGGAAGTCCGCCTCGAAGCGCAGGATGTTGTCGACCTCCGCGCCGCGCCAGCCGTAGATCGACTGGTCGTCGTCACCCACGCAGCAGATGTTGGGCTTGTCCGTGCCACCGGCCAGCAGCCGGAGCCATAGGTACTGCGCAACGTTGGTGTCCTGATACTCGTCGACCAGGATGTAGCGGAAGCGGCTGCGGTACTCGGCCAGCACGTCCGGGTTTTCCTGGAAGAGCCGCAGCACCTCGATCAGCAGGTCGCCGAAATCGACGGCGTTCAGGTCCTTCAGCCGCCTCTGGTAGGCGGCATACAGCTGCACGCCCTTGCCTTCGGCGAAGGCGAAGGCCTCCCCGCGCGGCACCTTGTCCGGCGTCAGGCCGCGGTTCTTCCAGCCGTCGATGATGGCGGCAAGCTGCCGCGCCGGCCAGCGGTCCTTGTCGAGGTCGGCCCCCTCGATCACCTGCTTGAGAAGGCGGATCTGGTCGTCGGTGTCGAGGATGGTGAAGGTCGATTTCAGCCCGACCAGCTCGCCGTGCCGGCGCAGGATCTTCACGCCGATGGCGTGGAACGTGCCCAGCCACGGCATGCCCTCCACTGCCCCGCCGACGAGCGAAGCGACGCGGTCCTTCATCTCGCGCGCCGCCTTGTTGGTGAAAGTGACGGCGAGAATTTGCGCGCCGCGCGCGCGGCCCGAGCACAGGATGTGGGCAATACGCGTCGTCAGGACGCGCGTCTTGCCGGTGCCGGCGCCGGCCAGCACCAGCACAGGACCATCGAGTGCGTCGACAGCGGCCCGCTGCTCGGGGTTGAGTCGCTCCAGATAGCCCGGCGCCGACACGCCGAGAGCCCTTGCCGAAATGGAGGTTTTCGGTTCCGGCATGGTCACGATATCAGTGGCTTGAGCGGTCTTGCGAGTCGCGGACATCGTATTGGAATTATAGCACCTCGGACCTGGCGGCAAATCGCGGCGTGCCCCTTCCACAGTGCACTAAAATGACTGCGGAGAGCCACATTCCGGGTCCAAACTCGGGGGCTTCTATGTGATAATGTAGGTATTCAGGCAGGATTGTTTGAGGGACCTGATTTTGTCCCTGGAGAATGCTCGAAGGGACAGGGTGATGCGTTCGGGCTGCGGCACGCGGCGGAAAGAACTGCCGAGGCTTGGCTCGGCCCGTGCGCCTGCGCGCCAGTACAGGGTGCGGCGATGAGCAATCTCCTCATCGCCATCGCCGTCTTTGTCATCACCGTGGTCGGCGCGCTGTTCGCCATCCCCTATTTCGTCGACTGGAACAGCTATCGCAGCACCTTCGAGGAGGAGGCCTCGCGCGTCATCAATCGCGAGGTGCAGGTCGACGGCGACGTGAAGCTGCACCTGCTGCCGATCCCCTACTTCCGGTTGGAGAAGGTTCGCATCGCCGAGGCTGCGACCACCCAGACCAACCTCTCCGATCCATTCTTCCGCGCCGACTCGCTCAGCGTGAAGCTGTCGATCGCACCCATGTTCCGTGGCATCGTCGAGGCCAACGAGATCGAGTTCCAGCGGCCAATCCTGCGCGTGGTGCAGGATGCCAAGGGCGAATGGAACTGGCAGGGCTTCGCGCGCGCGCTCGGCGGCGCGGCCTACATGCCGGCCAATGTCACGCTGACCTCGCTCAAGATTGCCGACGGCATCCTCGCCTTGCACGGCACCGACGGGCAGGAGCGCGGGCGCCTGGAGGGACTCAAAGGCGAGCTGTCGGCACCGGCGCTCAACGGCCCCTATCGCTTCCGCGGTTCGTTCCATGCCGGCGGCGCCGAGCGCGAACTCAGGCTGGCGACGGCCACGCCGGAGGCCGACGGCAGCATCCGCATGCGCGCCTCGCTGCGCTTCACGGAGTCGGGCGCCACCTACGTGCTCGACGCCCGCGTGGCGGAGCTGATGGGCAAGCCGAGCGTGAACGGCGAGTTGACGGCGCGATTGCCCATCGCCGGCCTTTGGGATGCCCAACCGGCCGCAGCGAAGAAGCCGTCCAAGACCAGCAAGCCCGACGAGGAGCACGATCTTGGCAGCGGCGATGCGGCCTTCGACCTGAAAGCCAATGTCGCGGCGGACGTAGACGGCGCCTCGCTGTCGGACATCGCTCTCTCCTTCGAGCAGGGCGGCAGGCCGCAGCTCGTGACGGGCACCGTGCACACGAGCTGGCAGAAGGCGCTGACGCTCGACATGAAGCTCGCCTCGCGCTGGCTCGATCTTGATCGCATCACGGCCGCGACCGATAATTCGGCCCCCTATACCGGCCTTGCCAAGATGGCCGGCGGATTGCGGGATGTGCTGCCGGCATTCCCCTCGCGCATCGCCTTTGCCATCGATCAGGCCAATCTCGGCGGCGAGGTGATCGGACCTGTGCACTTCTCGCTCGCCCGCTCGAGCGGGCCGGCTCAGATCGAATACCTGCGCGCAGGCCTTCCCGGCGGCAGCCGTGGCGAATTGAAGGGCACCATCAGCGGTCCATCCGATGCGTTGGAGTTCTCCGGCGCGCTCAGCGTGCGCGGCACCAGTGCTGCGCGCTTCGCGGCCTGGGCGATGGGTGGCGGACGCAACGAAGCAAGGGAAGACGGTGCGTTCGGCCTGGATACGACGCTGAGCGTGCTTCCCGGCACGCTCGAAGCCAAGGATTTCCGCGGCAGCCTTGCCGGTACCAACCTCAAAGGTAACGTTCTCTACAATTGGTCGGACCGGCCCCAGCTCGCAATCTCCATGCAAGGTCCGCAGGCAGACATCCGCGCGCTGCTGCCCAAGGGAGGCAGCCTTGCCGGCATCTACGCCCAGCTCGTCCAGCCGGCCGCAACCGGCCCGCAAGCGGGAGCGCTCGCGAACCTGCGCCTCGACCTGCAGACAGGCCTGCTCGTCACCGCGGACCGTACCTATCGCGATGTCGTCGCCAAGGTGCGCATGGAAGCCGGCAATCTCAAAAACCTGCAGCTGCGCCTCTCCGGCGACGACGGCTACGCACTGCAGCTCGACGGCAATGTTGATGACGCCGCGACACGCCCGAAGGGCTCTTTGCGCGGACTGGCAACGGCCAAAACCGCCGCGGGCCTGAAATCCCTGGTCGACGTGCTCGGACTGCCGCCCGGCCTCGAGCCCGACAGCGCGCGCGCTGACGTGCTGGTGCCGCTACGCCTGGCTGGCACGCTCACATTCTCAAATCGCAACCCGGCTTCCACCGACCTTGCCGCCGACGGCGATGCCAACGGCATCACGGTCAGGATAACGTCCCGGCTCGAAGGTGCGAACGTCGGCTGGAAAGATCAGACCGCCGATATCACCATTGCCGCCGAGGCCGGCGACTCGTCGCGGTTGGCTCATCTGGTTTTCGGCAGCGCGCCGGCGAAGTCGGCCGAGGCCGTCCCGGGTCGTCTTCTCGTCAAGGCAACCGGTATCCCTGCGCAGGGCCTGCAGGCGGTTGCCGACATCCAATCGGCAAAGCTCGACGCCACCTTCCGCGGCCGTCTCGATCTCGCCGGGCCGCGCTTTGGTGCCTCCGGCGATCTCGACCTGCGAAAGGCCGATGGCGCGGAGATTGCCGGACTTGCGGGCCTTCCCGCGCGAGCGGACGCTCCGCCTGTGGTAGGCGCCCTCAAGCTGTCCGTTGGCGACGACAAGATTGCGATCAGCAAGCTGCAGGCGCAGATCGGCGACGCGAAACTCAGCGGCAGCCTCGCCGTTTCGCGCGACGCCGCCCGTCGCCAGATCGAAGGCACGCTGCGCACCGATGAGATCACACTGTCGCAACTGATCTCGCCGCTGCTCGATCAGCGCATGGCGGTCGCCGGCATGGCGCAGGCCGCGATCTCGGGCCGCCAGGGTCCGTGGCCCGACCTACCCTTCGGCGGTACCACATTCGAGTCTCTCGCCGGTGCCATCGATATGTCCACGGGGCGCCTTTCCATCACCGACGGCATGGCGGTGGAAGACGCAAGCTTCAAATTGGCTTTCGCGCCGGACAAGCTCGAGGTGAAGGGCCTGACGGGCCGCGCGCTCGGCGGCCAGGTCGCCGCGGACTGGACCATCGGCAGGATCGCCGCCGGCGCCGAGGTGCGCGGCAAGCTCAACCTGACCGCGTCCCTGGATCGTCTCGCCGGCAAATCCATATCCGAAGCCGCACAACCCGTGACTGTGGGGCTCGAGTTCTCAGGTAAGGGCGTCAACCCACGCGGCGCAATGTCGGCTGCGCAAGGCAAGGGCACCGTCGAGATCAAGGATGCACGGCTCGCTGCGCTGTGGCCGGGCGCCATAGCGGCGGCGGCCGACGCCGCCGTCAAGGCCGAGCCCGACAAGATGGCCGCGGCCGTCAAGGTTGCGATCGCATCCACTGTCGGCGCGGGCACCATTCCGCTCGGGCCGCGCACGATCGCCCTCGACATCGCCGACGGCCAGGTGCGCACCAAGCCGGTGGCCATCGACACCAAGGACGGCCGCGTCAGCGGCACGGCCCTGCTGGACATCGCCACGCTCGATTTCCGGTCGCAGTGGCATCTGGAGGCGCCGCCGGGCAAGCCGGCCTCCAAACCGCTGCCCTCCGTCGTGCTCGACTACAGCGGGCCGATTGCGGCGCTCGGCACGCTGACGCCGCGCATCGAGTCGAGCTCGCTCGAGCAGGAGCTGGCCGCACGCAAGATCGAGCGCGACGTGGAAGAGCTGGAGCGTCTGCGCAAGCTCGACGAGCAGCGGCGCCTGATCGAAGCGGAACGGTTGCGCAAGCAATTCGACACGCCGCCAGTGCAACGCCCGCAGCTACCCTCCACCATGCCGGCGCCGCCGCCCGGCGGCAGCCTCCCCGCCCCGGGCTAAGGGTGGCCGTGCAACTCTTTTAGGTTGTTACCGAATTCCAAACCGTTAAGATTTTGTTAACCATTCGCGCCCAGCTTGACCGATGGGGAAGGGGAGAAAGCGAATGGTCCGTAATGACGGCAAAACCCCTATGGGTCATTTCCGCAGTTGCGTTCGACATGTCCCGCCGTGCCAGCGTACCGCCCATCTTCCAGGGCAGTCTTTTGCGTCTGGGCGTCGCGTCGTTCTGGACAGCGCTCGCGCTCGAGGGGCGGGCCAAGGACGTGTGGCGCGATCTGCGCACGCAAGGGCCTGACGGCGCACCGCGTGCGCCGGTCCTGGAGCAACTCAAGGAGATCTTGGGCCTGAGGGCCGGCGGCTGCTCTCGCGTCGCCGCCTGGTCGCTGCCCGAGAACCAGAAAGCCAAGAGCCTCGGGCTCGGCCGCATGTGGGCGGTGCTATGCCCGTTCTGCGACGACTTTCATGTCCACTCGCCAGGCGAGGAGGTGTGCGTGCCGCACTGTACCGACGACTGGGATTCGGCCGAGTACCTGCTCGAGTTTGCCGGCGAAATGCCGATCGAGCATCGCGAGGGCTTCTATCGCTCCTGCAACACGAGCCTGCCGCGCCTGGTGCAGCACGTCCCCTCGGACACGCTCGGCCTGGAGGATGAAGGCCTGTTGGCGGCCTAGGCGGCCGGTGTTGCCGTCCGCTCGCCGTCATTGGCGCCGGGCGCCTACTTCGATGCGGGCTCCACGCCCGCCGGAGCAGGCCCCGGCCAGCACACCATGGCGCTGGCCTTGCACGTGTACTCGTCGAACACGATGAGATCGAGGTACAGCTCGCAGCTCACGTCCTTCTTGCCGACTGAGTATTTCTTGATGCCCTTTTCGCGGGTCCAGTCCGCGATGTACTTGTCGAGCAGCTTCAAGGCGTCTTTGGTGGGACCGACCTTGCCGTAATCGTTCACCGAGAAAGCGAGGCGGGTGCACGCTGCTTCCGCGCCCACCGACCCCAGAACCGCGGCCGCTCCAACCAAGGCCCCCGAAACAAGCAGTCTCGTCCGCATCGACGCCTCCCACAGCTCAAGACAGCGAAAAACGCAACGCGACCAGCTTATCCCGCGATCCGAGATCGCTACCGCGGATAGGGCGCATCGCCACCGCGCGGGCCGATGCCGGAATCGAAGAAGAAGCCATGGTCGAACGGCCCGGCCGACGTCTGCCTGTCGATGAACGGGTCGCGGTACGTATTTGTGCTGCCAAACAGCGCGCGCGAGCCGGCGTACGTGTTCACAACATCGCTGTCGGAATAGGAGTAGTAGCCGCCACGTGCCACGAAGGCGCGTACGCGCGTCCCGCTCTTGCGCATCTTGGCCGACTTGGCCTTCGCGCTCGATGTGCGCGCGGAGGGGCCGTCGCTGGCGAGCGTCGGGCCACTCGTCGTCAGCAGCATGAGGCCGCAGGCTGCGACCGCAATGGTGAGGGCCTTGTACGTCATGACATCCCTTTCGGATTCGGTTGTTTTCACATCGCCATGGATTGCCGCGCCAGTCTAGGGCCAGTGAGCTACCAAACTGCAAAAACATGCCCGCAGGCCGCGGCAAGCCGCTCTACCGGTGCCCCACGACAACGCATTTCCTGCGCCTTGAGGTCCCGACAACGAAAAAGGCCCTGCAAGCAGGGCCTTTAACCGCTTTCGCGCCGATCGGCTGCGGTTAGGAACAGGCGCGCTGCTGGGCCTTGCAGGCGGTCCAAGCCAGCGGCCCGGGCGCTCCACATGTCACCTTCACGGCGCCCTTGCCCTTGGCGTTCTTGGAAGCAATGGCGAAGTTGAGGTTCATCTTGGCCACGTCGGTCGCCAGTTCCTTGGTGACGGCCTCGCCGCCGGCGGTCACCCGCGAGCAGGCCGCGGACGCGTCATGCGAAGCCACGGCAACGAAGCCGGCCAGCGCACATGCGCCGGCGATCATGTGAAATGCCTTCATGCTGTTTCCTCCAAGAGAGCCAAGCTCGACCTTTGTTCGAGCCTCAAACGCAACCCGCACTTACTTGCAGAGCCGGGCCTGCACGACGCACTCGCGTCCCATCATGCCGCCGGCCGAGCATTTCGATTTCAAGTTGCTGACCTTGTAGCCGGGTGCCGTGCCCACGGTCTGGCTGGACGCCATCCACGAGGCCCACATGCCCCAGTCGGTCCCCTGCAGAACGGCCTCCCAGGCTTGGAACTTTGCGGAGTCGTCGTTGCCGCCGGTTCCTTTTCCTGCCTTGTTCACACACTGCGCGTTTGCGGCCGCGCCTGCCAGCACGAGCAGACTCGTGGCGGCCAAAAGCCGAACGAACCTCTTCATTGCGAAAGCTCCCGTTGGGTTGAGATGCCGCGGGTAAGTCCTGCAGATTGACCGAGATAACAAGCCGCGTCCTGAGGCCGTGGTCGCATTTCTGCAACCCCGTGGCAGACGGGTGACGCGCGTACGCACGGCGGCAGGTCAGCTCGCGGCTTGCAGATTGACGGCCTTCGGACCCTTGCCCCGCTTGTCGGGCTCGGTCTCGAACGACACGCGCATGTTCTCAGTCAACGGACCGATGTTCGACCGCTCGACGGCCGTGATGTGCACAAACACATCCTTGCCGCCGTCGTCAGGCGTGATGAATCCGAAGCCCTTCGATTGGTTGAAGAACTTCACCGTTCCGGTCTGCCGCATGCGAGATCTCCTGCTCCCCGGGTATCAAGTACGGATTGTGCGGATGGCGTCAGAGGCTTTGGCCACGCGCGCGTAGCGAAGGCAGTACCGTCCGAGGTCGGATAGCTTGAGGCGCGCGAAGAAAGTTGCGTCGGCCCGGGTCATCGCAGGACAGTCTCAGCAGTCTGACGAGGCCCAGGAAAAGGGCCCGAATGCGCGGAAGTATCGATGATTGGCCGGTTCCGCGCAAGGCCAAATAGCGCGTTTTCCGGGCTTGGAGCGCACGCTCAACCTAGTCTGTCGAGTGTGCTGCGCCCGGTCACGCCTCCCAGCCGCGCGGCAAGTTCGGGCAAAATAACCGTAAGCTGTCTTTCGAGCTCGAAGGGTGGATTTGCGACAACCAGAGCACAACCGTTCAGCCGGTCCGGCGACAGCGCCGGATCGCGCAGCAAGAGTTCGATGCGAAGGGTGTTGTGAGCCGATGCAAGTGGTCGCAGCCGTTCATAGAAACGCGCGACCGGTTTTGCATCTTTGATGGGCAGCCACGCCACGAACGCGCCGGTCGCGAACCGGTTCAGTCCCCCCGCAATACCGTCGGCCATCCGGTCGAGCTCGCCGTCCTCCTCAAACGGAGGATCGATCAGGACAATCCCCCGCCGCTCCTTGGGCGGCAGCAGGGACTTCAGCGCGACCCAGCCGTTGAGCGTGAGCACCTTCACCCTGCGGTCGCGCCCCAGCGTCTGCCTCAGTCGACCGCTGTCCACCGGATGCAGCTCATTGGCAATCAGCCTGTCCTGCGGACGCAGGAGCCTGCGCGCGATCAGTGGACTGCCGGGATAGAAGCTCAGCGGCTCCGAGCTATTTTCCGCCCGCACGGCATCCAGGTACGGCGCTAGCACACGCTCCACCTCCGGCGGCAGCGACGCGGCGCCCGGCGCCAGCAGCTTGCCGATGCCGCCCTCCCACTCGCGCGTCTTGCCGGCCTCTATGGAGTCGAGCGCGTACAGCCCGCACCCCGCGTGCGTATCGATCACGCGAAATGGCGCGTCCTTGCGCTTGAGGTAGGAAATGATGAGCGCCAGCACAGCATGCTTGAGCACGTCTGCGAAGTTGCCGGCGTGATAGGCGTGGCGGTAGTTCATGAATCGGGATGCGGCGCTGCTTGCGCCGCATCATTGCGCGTCTGGGTGCAAACGCAAACCTAGTTCTTCGGGATCGCCGACTTGACGAGGGGGTTCTTGCATCCCTTGAGGTATTTGGCATCGAGCGCCGCGAATTCCGTCTCGCCCGCCTGAACAACACGCGCCTTCCCCAGTAGCTCCCGGTCCGACACGCTGTCGGACACCACCACTTTGGGATGGGTACAGGTGAAAAGCATGAAGCCGCGGCTGTCCTTCTTGGCCGCTTCCCGCGACGCATCACCGTAGCGATAGACCCTCTCCTCTTTGCCGTCGTTGACGACGACGTAGGAGAGGCCCTTGCCGGCCGTGTACGCCGCCTTGAATTTCTCCAGCGCCGCATCGCCCTGGGCGAAGGCGTAGGAGGCCAGAACCATCGCCCCGATCGGGGCCAATACAGCCAGCTTCTTCACGGTTGTCCTCTGCGGGTTACCTAGCGACCACCCAAGTTGGTCCCCCGGTCACCACAACGCAAGCACCCGAATTTCGTTGCAGAACAGACTGGAGTGCGTACGGGCGACCATGTTTTCGCCGCAGTCCACCTCGGAACATGGTCCGCACACGCCCCCAGTCAACAGCAAGCAAGCTGCCCGCATTTTGCAGCGCACAGGCTGCATTGCACACGACCGGTACACAGAAATTTCATCAACTGGCTCGAACGCCGTAATCCGCATGTCATTTTCGCGGTTTAGATTGCGAGCAAGTGGATGAGAGCGGGAGTGTCACTCATGTTGTCCAAGCGCCGCTGCCCTTACACCGGTGTCATCAATTTCTATTCCAGCGAGGAGCCGTTTCTCGCGGTTGGTTCCGTCGTGAAGGTGGCCCGGTCCCGCTACCACTGGCGCTTTTACGCTGACCCGTGCGCAGGCGTAGGCATCGCAAAAGACCTCGGCAGTGCGGAGGCGCGCATGCGCGACCTGAATCGCGAGGTCAAGCGCCACGACCAGGACTCCGTTTTGAGTCACGCGGCCTGAGGCGCACAGCAAGCCATTCGTGACCGCATTCGCCGACGCGATTGTCGTGCGCCTCGAGCGCTGGGATCTTGTGCCCGACGGCGACCCGATCGCGACGCACAGCAGCCGGCTCTTGCCCGTGCGCCGTCGCGGCATGCCCGCCATGCTCAAAGTTCCCTGCGAGCCGGAGGAGCAGCGCGGCGGTCGCGTGATGTCGTGGTGGCGCGGCCTCGGCGCCGCGCGGGTTCTCGCACACGATGGGGACGGCGCGCTGCTGCTCGAGCGCGCACAAGGGTCCCGTGCCCTCTCCAGGCTGGCGCGCAGCGGATTTGACGATGAAGCGACGCGCACGCTGTGTGCCGTCATCGCGACATTGCACCGTCACGACGCGGTGTGTCCGCCTCGTGACCTCGTTCCGATTGAATCGTGGTTCAAAGACCTTTGGCCCGCCGCCGAGCGTTGCGGCGGCATCCTCATGCAATCTGCCTCATCCGCACGCGAGCTATTGGCCACGCCGCGAGACATTGTTGTCCTGCATGGCGACATCCATCACGGCAATGTCCTGGACTTCGAGGAACGCGGCTGGCTCGCCATCGACCCCAAGGGTTTGCTAGGCGAACGCGGCTTCGACTACGCCAACCTGTTCTGCAACCCCGAGGATGATCCGGGCGTGGCGGAGCCACGCCGATTCATGCGCCGCTTAGACATCGTCGCCGAGGCCTCAGGCCTCGACCGCTCACGCTTGCTAGGCTGGATACTTGCGTGGGCCGGCCTGTCGGCAGCCTGGCGGCTCGACGATGACATCACATCGCACGCCAGCCTACACATCGCCGCCCTGGCGGTGCGGGAGCTTGAACGTTCTTAGCGCCTGAAGCGCGGATCGACGGCCGTTGCGGCCGCCGACACGCGATGCATCCGGCCTAGCCGCCGCCGGGTGCCGACCTGTCGTTGTCACGCCACATGTCCTTGGACCAGTTCGATCCGGCCGACTCTATTGCATTGCCGCCCCCGCAGCCCGCCAGCACAACGGCGGCGATGATCATCGCTAAGATCTGTTTCATGAAATGTATCCTCGTTGTTCGAACGCAATGTTCCCGCACCAACCAACGCTGGCCGGATATCCGATTCGGCAAGGCGCCGTAATGCTGGCGGCCCATTTCCGTGTGCGTTACTTCAGATCACTCTGGATTGTGGCCGTCACACCCGAGTGACGCCGCGAGTGGCGCAAAATTGACCAGGGCCGATTCACTCTGAACCCGCCGACAGGAGGGGGCACCCGCCCCGTGGCGCGCGGAGAGGCAGCCAGAGCTTGTAGTATGGTATCAGTGCACCTTCGTTCCCCCTTTGCGCGTGAGTAAACCGAGGCGCAGACTCTGATGCCCGAACTGCCGGAAGTCGAAACTGTCCGCACGGGCCTAGAACCCGTGCTGCGCGGCCGGCGCTTCGTCCGCGTCGAGCAGCGGCGCAAGGACCTGCGCTTTCCTCTGCCGGAGCAGTTCGCTAAGCGTCTCACCGGCCGCAAGGTGTTGCGGCTCGACCGTCGCGCGAAATACATTCTGGTGCACCTCGACGACGGCGAGGTGCTCGCCATCCATCTCGGCATGACGGGGCGCTTCAGCGTACGCCACCGCGGAAAGATGGCGCAGCTCGGCGACTACACCTACGAGCACGGCAACGATGCGCGGCACGACCATGTGGTGTTCGCGATGTCCGGCGGCGCCGTCGTCACCTACAATGACGCCCGCCGCTTCGGATACATGACACTCATCCACGGCGCCGATATCGCGCAGGATGCCTTCTTCCGCGGTCTCGGCGTTGAGCCCCTGAGCGACGCCCTCAACGCGAACTTCCTCGCCGGCAAGGCGCGCGGCCGCAAAACCGATCTCAAGGCCTTCCTGATGGACCAGCGCATCGTCGCGGGCCTCGGCAACATCTACGTCTGCGAAGCCCTGTTCCGGGCGGGCGTCAACCCCTTTCGGCGCGCGTCGAGCCTGGCGGCAAAATCCGGAAAACCGACACCCGCGGCAAACCGGCTAGTCGTTCACATAAAGGCAATTCTGGCCGAGGCCATCCGCGCCGGTGGCTCGACCTTGCGCGACTACAAGCAAGCCAACGGCGAGATCGGCAGCTTCCAGGAAACCTTCGGCGTCTATGGCCGCGAAGGCGAGGCTTGCGCCAAACCCGGCTGCCGGGGCACCGTGCGCCGCAAGACGCAGGGCGGCCGTTCGACATTCTACTGCGCGACCTGCCAGCGCTGACCCTTCATTGTTTCAACGGAGCAAACACCCATGGCCTATGAAACCATCCTCGTCGAAACCAAGGGCCGCGTCGGCATCATCCGCCTCAACCGACCGAACGCGCTCAATGCCCTCAACGCGCAGCTGATCGACGACACCTCCAAGGCGCTCGACATCTTCGAGAACGATGAAGGCATCGGCTGTATCGTCATCACCGGCAGCGACAAGGCGTTTGCCGCCGGCGCTGACATCAAGCAAATGCAGTCCAAGACCTACATGTCGGCCTACAAGGAGGACTTCATCTCCAAGTGGGATCGCGTGGCGCGCGCCCGCAAGCCTGTCGTCGCAGCCGTGGCGGGCTTTGCACTCGGCGGCGGCTGCGAGCTTGCGATGATGTGCGACATCATCATCGCCGCCGACACGGCCAAGTTCGGCCAGCCCGAAATCAAGCTCGGGGTCATGCCGGGTTCTGGCGGCACGCAACGGCTCATCCGGCAGGTCGGAAAGGCCAAGGCCATGGAAATGTGCCTGACCGGCCGGATGATGGATGCTGCGGAGGCCGAGCGGTCAAATCTCGTCGCCCGCGTCGTTCCGGCCGCATCCTTGATGGAGGAGGCGCTGAAAACCGCCGAAACCATCGCTGGCATGTCCCTCCCCGTGGCCATGATGACCAAGGAAACCGTCAACCGGGCCTATGAGACGACGCTCGCCGAGGGCATTCGCTTCGAGCGGCGCGTGTTCCACTCCCAGTTTGGCCTCGAGGACCAGAAAGAGGGCATGGCGGCCTTCATTGAGAAGAGAAAGCCGAATTTTAAGCACGTCTAGCGTGTTGACCCCTTTGCCTTCGCCAGTCTAAGAGAGCGCCAAGTTTCGCCAACGTGGGCGCTTTTGCGCCCCGATATCTCATGCAAGGAGCTGAACTCGATGGCCAACACCTCGTCTGCCAAGAAGGCCGCGCGGCAAAGAATCCGCCGCACGCAAGTCAATAAGGCCCGACTTTCGAAGACGAACACTTTCGTCCGAAAGGTCGAAGAAGCCTTGGCGAGCGGCGACAAGGACGCGGCCAAGACGGCGCTGAAGGCTGCCGAGCCCATTCTGATGCGCTCGTCGCAGAAAGGTATCGTCCACAAGAAAGCCGCCTCGCGCAAAGTTTCCCGTCTCGCCGCGCGCGTAAAGGCCCTCGCCTGATCACGGACTCCGATCACATTTCATCGGCCGGGCCATAAGGCAGATATGTGACGGATTTGCATCAGCCGGTTTGGCGCTATCGCGTGTGAAGCCAAACCGGCAAGCGACCGTCTCCACTACGAATCCTCCTCTCGCTGGCAAACTCAAACGTCACCGCACGTTCGGCGAGTCCGCCACCGGCGCAAACGGATTCTGCTCCTGAACGCCACTTAATTTCACACACCGCTTTGCACCGCATGTGCAGCCGAATCCACTTGATCGCTCAGGAGTTTTCCCCACGTTTCGCAGTTCGCGGCGCGCTTATCCACGGCACCCGAACGCGCTTCCAAGCTTGCGTGGGGCTGGTTGACCTCGCCGCGGATATCGTCCACCAAGAGACCCGGCGGGCGCCACTTGGTGGCTCGCCGAAACGGCGGACGCAGCGTTCAAGTGCAGGCCAGTATTCGTAGCTTGGACACTGCGAAATAGTGCGGCAAGTACACTCAGTAACGCGTATTCTTGGTATGTGAGTGGAGGCTTCTTCTCTCTCCAAGAGTGTAGGTGTTCTGGCGCGCCAAGTTTCAACGAGGCGTCGTACAGGGGGTGAAGCAGCGTGGGTGGTGATGTCCAGATCCCTTCCATCGGCGTGGAAGAGACTTGGGCGAGGCTTAAGACGAACGCGGATGCAGTCCTCATCGACGTGAGGACCATGGCTGAATGGGCCTGGGTTGGCCTGCCGGAATTGTCGTCTATCGGCAAACGGCCGGTGCTCGTGGAGTGGCAAAGCTTCCCGGGCGATCAACTCAATTCAGCCTTTGTCGACCGCATTTCCGAAGCCCTCATTCCCATCGGCGCGACAAAAGACACCGAGCTTCTTTTCATCTGTCGTTCAGGCAACCGAAGCCTCAAGGCGGCACGGGCGATGGTCGCAGCGGGTTACACGCGCTGCGTGAATGTAGCGGACGGTTTCGAAGGGCCACTCGATACCGACCGGCATAGGGGGCAACTCGGCGGCTGGAAGGCCAAGGGGTTGCCGTGGACTCAGGGCTAACCTGAGCCAATCAGAGGCAACAAGAAGCGGAACCTGTCCATCTGTAGGGCGTAGGGACGGTATCCGTCGCATGACAGGAGAGCGGCTGCGAGGCGGCAGCCGGAGGCGGCAAGTTTAGTACGGCGGGGTTACAATATGACCGACGACAGCACGCATGTGCATGATGAGTCACGTGGCAATGAGACTGCGCGTGAACTCGAAACCGGAATTCAAACGACAAAGTCGGACAAAATCAGCGGCGACCGGGTGCGCGCCATGCTGCGCGCCAGGTACGGTGAAGAAGTCTACAGCTCCTGGTTCCACCTGATGGACTTCGAGGGCGTGGACAGCCGCGCCGTTCGCGTGTCCTTCCCGACCAAGTTCCTGCAGAATTGGATCCAGTCCCACTACACCGACGGCCTGCTCGAGTGCTGCAAGATCGCCTTCCCCGGCGTGGAGCGGCTCGACCTCTCTGTACGCGAGCTCGGCCAGTCCAACACGCGCGCCGGCAGCACCGATGCGGCGGCCTCGGGTACAGCACGCGCCAAGTCCACCGCGCCCACGGAGGGGGCTTCTGCAGGGCCGCGCCGCGTCGCTGTCGGTCCGGGACCCGGCCTCACGCGCACCAGCGTCAACGGCTTCGAGGGCTCGCCGCTCGATCCCAAATACACCTTCGAGAGCTTCGTTGAGGGCAAGGCCAACCGCATTGCGCTGGCGGTCTCAACACAAGTTGCCGCCACCGTTCTCGATGAGCAGCGGCAATTCAATCCGCTGTTCCTGCATTCGGCCGTCGGCCTCGGCAAGACGCACCTGCTGCACGCCATCGCCTGGGAGGTGAAGCGCCGTTCCCCGAAAGCGCAGGTTCTCTATCTCACCGCCGAGCGCTTCCGTTATCAGTTCGTGGAAGCCATCCGCAGCCAGGACGCGATCGCCTTCAAGGAGAAGTTCCGGGCCATCGACATCCTGCTGATCGATGATCTGGAGTTCATGCAGGGCGAGAAGACCGAGCAGGAATTCGAGCACATCATCAACTCGCTGCTCGATGGCGGCCGCCAGGTTGTCGTGGCCTCCGCACGTCCGCCAGCCCAGCTCGAGCGCCTCAACGACCGCATGCGCTCGCGCATGCAGCGCGGCCTCGTCACCGAGATTGGCGACTTCGACGAGGAGTTGCGGCTGAAGGTGCTTGCGCGCCGCGTGCAGGAGAAGCGGCTCACCGACCCTTCGTTCGAGCTGTCGCAGCCCGTCCTCAAGCTGCTCGCCGAGCGGCTGACGGAGAATGGCCGCGAACTGGAAGGCGCCGTCAATCGCCTCTATCTCACGTGGCAGTTGATGCGCGTGCCGATCACTACCGATCTGGTGGAAGCGATCATCCGCGACCTCGTGCTCGGCGTAGAGCCGCGCCGAATCAAGGTGGAGGACATCCTCCGCATTGTGTCGCGCCACTTCGCCGTGTCGAAGGCCGACATCCTGTCCGATCGCCGTCATCGTTCCGTCGTGCGGCCGCGCCAGATCGGCATGTACCTGGCAAAGCAGCTCACCTCGCGATCTCTCCCGGAGATCGGGCGCCGGTTCGGCAACCGCGACCACACCACCGTGCTTCACGCAATACGCAAGATAGACAAGGAGATAGGCGACAATCCGCGCCTCAAAGACGAGATCGAGGAACTGAAGCGCCAGCTCAACCGGTAGTCGCTCGGAGTTTCCGTCACCAGGGGACTGGGGGCGGATGGCAGCGGGGTGGGGAGCGGTACCGACACGTACCGCTCCCTGCCCGTCGCGTTTGAGCGCGACGGCTGCGCGCAGCCCTCGCCACTTGCCAAATGGTGCGCCGCGGTCCACGCTTGTGCGCAAGCAAACTTGGCCGGCAGCTCAGGCACTTTGTCAGTTGTATGAATGCTGCGGCCATGCCCGTTTGCGGCATGATCCATCCATAGCGAGTCTCCTGTATGAAGTTGGTGATCGAACGCGGTGAGCTGCTGAGAGCCCTGGGCCACGTCACGAGCGTGGTTGAGCGCCGCACCACCATCCCGATCCTGTCAAATGTTTTGCTCAAGGCGTCCGACCAGGGACTGCAATTCAAGGCCACCGACCTCGAGCGCGAGGTGCTCGAACAGGCACCCGCAGACGTGACACAGGCCGGCGCCGTCACCGTTCCCGCGCACATCCTGCACGACATCGTCCGCAAGCTGCCCGACGGCGCCCAAGTCGAAATCAAGCGCGATGCCGACAAGGAGCGTCTGACGCTCTCGTCCGCGCAGTCCCGGTTCTCGCTGCAAACGCTGGCGCCCGAGGACTTCCCGGATCTCGCGGCCGGAGAGCTGACGCACAAGTTCGAGATGGCCGCACACGAGCTGAAGCGCCTGATCGACAAGACGCGCTTTGCAATCTCCACCGAGGAGACGCGCTACTACCTCAACGGCATCTATTTGCATCAGGCCACGCAGGGAAAGGCGGCGACCCTGCGCGCGGTTGCGACTGACGGACATCGCCTTGCGCAGGCCGAGCTGGCGCTGCCAAAGGGCGCCAACGGCATGCCCGGCATTATCCTGCCCCGCAAGACCGTGCACGAGCTGTATCGCCTGCTCGAAGGCACGGAAAGCACCGTGAAGGTCGGCATCTCCAGCTCCAAGGCCCGCTTCGAGATCGGCACCGTCACCCTGACGACCAAGCTGATCGACGGCACCTTCCCCGACTACGCGCGCGTGATCCCCAAGAGCAACGACAAGGAGCTCAAGGTCGACAACGCCGAGTTCAAGAACGCCGTCGATCGCGTCTCCACCATCGCCAGCGAGCGCGGCCGCGCCGTGAAGCTCAACATCAGCGGCGACAAGCTGGTGCTCTCCGTCAACAATCCGGAAGGCGGCAGCGCCACCGAGGAGATCGGCGCCGAGTATGACGCCACCCCGCTGGAGATCGGCTTCAACGCCCGCTACCTGCTCGACATCGCCGGCCAGCTCGAAAGCGAGATTGCCCACTTCCAGCTCGCCGACCCCGGCTCGCCGACCATGGTCAAGGACGGCGGCGACGAAGGCGCCCTCTACGTTCTGATGCCAATGCGGGTATGACGTGAGGCAACCGGCCGGCATGCCGCACGGAGCCGAACACGTTTCCACCACCCACCTTGCCGAACGCCAGCCGGCGGAGCCACGGCCGTGCGCCTGGGTTGAGCGTATCCAGGTCACCAACTTCCGCAATTACGATGCGGCACGCCTCGTTGCGGGGCCCGAGCCAGTGGTCCTCACCGGGCCTAACGGCTCAGGCAAAACCAACCTGCTGGAAGCCGTTTCGCTCCTGACGTCGGGCCAGGGACTGCGCCGCGCGCCCTATCCGGAGCTTGCCCGCGTCGGGTCGGGTGGATGGGCAGTTGCAGCACGCATCCACGGCCCCAACGGGTCTGCCGACGTGGGGACCGGCCTGAAGCCCGACGGCGGCACGCGCTCGGGACGCATCGTCCGCATCGACGGAGAAGAGCACAGCGGCTCCGGCGTGCTCGCCGACATGCTCGATATCTTCTGGCTGACTCCGGCCATGGATGGGCTCTTCACGGGGCCCGCGTCGGAGCGCCGCCGTTTCCTCGATCGCCTCATCCCATGCTTCGACCCCGGTTACCGCGCGCGGCTCGGACAGTTTGAACGCGCCATGCAGCAGCGCAACCGCCTGCTGGCTGAGGACGTCCGCGAACCGTCTCGCTTCCAAGGCTTCGAACAGGTGATGGCGGAGACAGGCGTTGCCATCGCCGCCGCGCGCATCCATGCCATCGCCGAAATCACATCGGCGATCGACATGCGGCGGGGCGAAGCCGAGCATTCCGCTTTCCCGTGGGCCGAGCTGGCACTGACGGGAAAGCTCGAAACGCAACTCGGCGCGTATGCTGCCGTCGACGTGGAGGACACCTACGCCTCCACCCTGCAGCAAACCCGCGAGCGGGACCGCGCCGCCGGGCGGACGCTCGAAGGTCCGCACCGATCCGATCTTATCGTCGGCCACGGGCCGAAACAGATGCCGGCCAGCGTCTGCTCCACAGGCGAGCAGAAGGCGCTTCTTGTTGGCCTGATCCTGGCCCATGCCGAACTCGTCCGCCGGCACAACAACGGCGTGCCGCCGATCCTCCTGCTGGACGAAATCGCGGCCCATCTGGACCCCTTGCGGCGCGCTGCACTGTTCGACGAGATCGCCGCTTTGGGAAGCCAGGCCTGGATGACGGGAACTGACGTGGAGGCCTTCTCGGCGCTTGCAGGACGGGCCCAGTTTCACCATATCCAAGACGGCCGGATCGAGCCTCAAAGCTAGGCGCCCCAAGCCCAAGTCGAATACCCTATAACCAATTGATATGAGAAGGCTTTATCCACCCGTTTGCACGGCGTTTTCTCGTGCCTTCCAGCATGCTTTCGGGTATACTTGGAAACGGAAAAAATCCCCCTAATGGACGCCCACTGACATGAGCGCACAACCTGCGAAAAAGACCAATGGCGCCCAGCGCTACGGCGCGGAGGCCATCAAGGTTCTGAAGGGCCTCGATGCCGTTCGCAAGCGGCCCGGCATGTATATCGGCGACACCGATGACGGCTCGGGCCTGCATCACATGGTCTATGAAGTCGTCGACAACGCCATCGACGAGGCACTGGCCGGTTTCGCGACCGAGGTTGTGGTGTGCCTGAACGCCGACGGGTCGTGCACGGTGCGCGACAACGGCCGCGGAATCCCGACCGACATGCACGCCGAGGAAGGCATCTCAGCCGCCGAGGTGGTGATGACGCAACTGCATGCCGGCGGAAAGTTCGGCGAGGGCGACGACGACAATCCCTACAAAGTCTCGGGCGGCCTGCACGGCGTGGGCGTTTCCGTCGTCAACGCGCTGTCGACGGTTCTCGAACTCAAGATCTGGCGGGAGGACAAGGAGCACTTTGTCCGTTTCCGCAATGGCGTCACCGAAGCCCCCCTCAAGGTCATCGGCCCCGCCGAGGGCCAGCGCGGCACGGAGGTCACCTTCTGGCCGAGTCTGGAGACCTTCCACAACGTCACCGAATTCGACTACGCGACGCTTGAGCATCGCCTGCGCGAGCTGGCGTTCCTGAACTCGGGCGTGCGCGTCGTGCTGAAGGACGAGCGCCACGCCGACACGAAGACCGAGGTGATGCAGTACGAAGGCGGCATCGCAGAGTTCGTGCGCTTCATCGATCGCTCAAAGACGGCGCTCATCGAAGCACCGGTCATGATCTCCGGGGAGAAGGAGGGTACGGCCGTCGAGGTGGCGTTGTGGTGGAACGATGCCTACCACGAGCACGTCCTCTGCTTCACGAACAACATTCCGCAGCGTGACGGCGGCACTCATCTCGCCGGCTTCCGCGCGGCGCTCACACGCATCATCAACAAGTACGCGGAAGAGACCGGCATCGCGAAGAAGGAGAAGATCGCGATCACGGGCGATGACGCACGTGAGGGCCTCACTGCCGTGCTATCCGTGAAAGTGCCGGACCCGAAGTTCTCCAGCCAGACCAAGGACAAGCTCGTCTCCTCCGAGGTGAAGCCGGTCGTCGAAGGCGTCATGGGCGAGCAGCTCGGCGCCTGGTTCGAGGAGCATCCCAAGGAAGCAAAAATCATCCTCACCAAGGTGATCGAAGCCGCTGCCGCACGCGAAGCGGCCCGCAAGGCGCGCGAACTCACCCGCCGCAAGGGCGCTTTGGACATCAACTCGCTGCCCGGCAAGCTGGCCGAATGTCAGGACCGCGACCCCGCCAACACCGAGATGTTCATCGTCGAGGGCGACAGCGCCGGCGGCTCGGCCAAGCAGGGCCGCAACCGCGAGTTCCAGGCCGTGCTGCCCTTGCGCGGCAAAATCCTCAACGTGGAGCGCGCCCGCTTCGACAAGATGCTCTCCAGCCAGGAGATCGGCACCCTCATCACCGCGCTCGGCACCGGCATCGGCCGCGACGACTTCGATCTTTCGAAGCTGCGCTACCACAAGATTATCATCATGACCGACGCCGACGTCGACGGCGCGCACATCCGTACGCTGTTGCTGACGTTCTTCTACCGGCAGATGCCGGAGCTCGTGGAGAAGGGGCACCTCTATATCGCCCAGCCGCCGCTCTACAAGGTCAGCAAGGGCAAATCCGAAGCCTATCTGAAGGACCAGCGCGCCTTCGAGGACTACCTCATTTCCACCGGCCTTGAAGACACCGCCCTTTCGCTTGGCTCCGGCGAGGTACGAACCGGGCGCGACCTGCGTGACGTGGTCGAGCAGGCCCGCTCGATCGCCAAGAACATCGAGGATGTCCACTCCCGCTACGCCCGTTTCGTCGTCGAGCAGGCGGCCATTGGCGGCGCCTTCGACTCGCGCCTGCTGCAGTCGTCCGAAAAGGCCAACGCCAAGGCTGCTGCGATCGCGCAACGCCTCGACACTACTGCCGATGAGACCGAGCGTGGATGGAACGGCATCTTCGGCAACGAGGGTTACATCTTCCGCCGCCAGGTGCGCGGGGTGACCGAGACACACACGCTCGACCGGGCCCTCATCGGCTCGCTCGATGGCCGCCGCCTCAACGATCGTCACGCCCACCTGGAGGATGTCTACGGGGCACCGGCTACTCTCAAGCGCAAGGAAGGCGAAACGCCCGTCTACGGTCCACGTTCATTGCTGGATGCGATCTACGATACCGGCCGCAAGGGCATCTCCGTGCAGCGCTACAAGGGGTTGGGCGAGATGAACCCCGAGCAGCTCTGGGAAACCACGCTCAACAGAGACGTGCGCACCCTGTTGCAAGTGAAGATCGGCGACCTCAACGAGGCCGACGAGATTTTCTCGCGTCTCATGGGCGACATCGTCGAGCCGCGCCGCGAGTTCATTCAGGAGAATGCGCTCACGGCCAGCGTGGACGTCTGATGGGGATCGGTTCCTAGGAATCCCCGTTGGCGCCTCCGCTCATCCAGCTTGCAGGCATTGACCTCACCTTCGGCGGCACGCCGCTGCTGGAGGGCGCGGAGCTGTCGATCTCGCCCGGCGAGCGTGTGTGCCTGGTCGGCCGCAACGGCTCGGGCAAGTCGACGCTGCTCAAGATCGTCGCCGGCCTGATCGAGCCGGACGGCGGCACCCGCTTCGTTCAACCGGGCGCCAGCGTGCGCTACCTCCCGCAGGAACCCGACCTGTCGGCTTTTGCCACCACATTGGCCTACGTCGAAAGCGGCCTTGGCCCGGCCGACAACCCCTATCAGGCGCGCTATCTCCTGGAGCAGCTAGGCCTTGCGGGTGACGAAAGCCCTGCGCATCTATCCGGCGGCGAGGCCCGCCGCGCCGCGCTGGCACACGTTCTGGCGCCCAATCCCGACATCCTGCTGCTGGATGAGCCGACCAATCACCTCGATCTGCCGGCCATCGAATGGCTCGAGACGACGCTCGCCCAGCAGCGCGCGGCCCTTGTGCTGATCTCGCACGACCGCCGCTTTCTGGAAGCTCTGTCGCGTGTCACGGTCTGGCTAGATCGCGGCAAGACCACGCGCGTCGACATCGGGTTTGCCGAATTCGAGGCCTGGCGCGACCGCAAGCTCGAAGAGGAAGAGGTTGCCCAGCACAAGCTCGACCGCAAGATCGCCCGTGAGGAGCACTGGATGCGCTACGGCGTCACCGCGCGCCGCAAACGCAACGTCAAGCGTGTCGCCAATCTCCAGGCGCTGCGCCAGGCGCGGCGCGACTGGCGCAAGGCGAGCGGCACTGCTGAGATGGCCGTCAGCAACGCCGAGACGTCGGGAGCGCTCGTCGTCGAAGCAAAGGAGATCGCCAAGTCATTCGGTGACCTCACGGTCGTCAGGGACCTCTCGATCCGCATTATGCGTGGCGATCGGCTTGGCGTCGTCGGCCCCAACGGCAGTGGCAAGACCACGCTGGTCGGACTGTTGACTGGAGCCTTGGCGCCCGACAGCGGCACCGCGAAGCTTGGCGCCAATCTGGCGGTGGCGACGCTCGATCAATCGCGCGAAAGCCTCGATCCGAACTGGACGCTGAGCGAAACGCTCACCGGAGGCCGCGGCGATACCGTGACGGTGGGCGGGACGACCAAGCACGTCATCGGCTACATGCAGGACTTCCTGTTCTCGCCCCAACAGGCGCGTACGCCTCTCAGCGCGCTGTCCGGCGGCGAACGTGGCCGGCTCATGCTGGCCCGCGCGTTGGCGAAGCCCTCGAATGTCCTGGTTCTCGACGAGCCAACCAACGATCTCGACCTCGAGACGCTCGACGTGCTCGAAGAGATGCTGGCTGGCTACCCGGGAACGGTCATCCTTATCAGCCACGACCGCAGCTTCCTCGATCGCACCGTGAACTTCGTCCTCGCGCCGGAGGGCGACGGCCGCTGGACCGAATACGCCGGCGGCTACTCCGACATGCTCCTGCAGCGCGGCAAGGACCTGGCGCGCCGGCAGCCGCCGAAGGATGTTGCCTCAACCTCGACCAAAAACTCGCCGCAGCGTTCCATATCTCAGGCAAAGCGCAAGCTCAGTTTCAAGGAGAAGCACGCACTCGACACCCTCCCGAAGGAAATTGAAACGCTCGATGCGCGCATCGCTGCTCTGAACACGCAACTGACGGATCCAGCTTTCTACGCAAAGGACCCCACCGCATTCGCCGCCGCGACGAAGGCCCTGGCAGAGGCACAAGCCACACGCAACGCCGCCGAGGAGCGATGGCTGGAACTCGAGTTGCTGCGCGAAGAGCTCGAAGGTTGATGGCAGCTCTTACTGATAGTTCAGCCGCAGCCCCGGACGGTCCCAGTCAAATGCCGCCAACCGCCCCGAGCCCGAGAGGGTGACATAGGCCGTCCTCATGTCCGGCCCACCGAAGCAGATGTTGGTCGTCATCGGATCGGGCATGGCGACATGCCGGAGCAGCTTTCCGTCCGGGCTGAACACCGTGATCCCGCCGTTGATGAGCGTCGCCACGCAGATGTTGCCGGCGCCGTCGACGGCAAGGCTGTCGAACCTCTGGTAGCCGCCGGGCGCACCTAGGAATCGCGCGCCATTGACCGACGGCCACCCTTCTCGCTTCACCACGCCGGGCTCGAGAATATCCATCGCCCACAGCCGCGCCGATTCCGTCTCGACAAAATAGAGCGTGTTGCCGTCCGGGGAGAGCCCGCACCCGTTGGGCGTGATCGACGGAAATGCGACCGGCTTGATCAGGCTGCCATCGGCCTTGGCGTAGTAGACGGCGCCACGATCCATGTCGCGCGGCCTGCTCTTGCCGAGGTCGGTGAAATAGAACCCCCCATACGCGTCGAAGACGATGTCGTTGGGGCCCTTCAGTGGATGGCCCTGGCAGTCGCTGTACACCGTCTCGATGCGACCTGTCGCGATGTCAACGCGCTCGATGCGGCCACCCGAGTAGTCCTTTGCCTGACCGGTCGGCACCAGACCAACGCCAGGCAGCTCATGCCAGGTGAAGCCGCCGTTGTTGCAGACGTACGCCTTTCCGTCGGGCCCGATCGCCGCGCCGTTCGGTCCGCCCGTGTGCTGCGCCACCGTCGTCCTGGTCCCGTCGGCGCCGATCCGTGTCAGGCGCTGGGCCTCGATCTCGACGAGAAGAACGCTGCCGTCCGCCAAGGCCACCGGGCCCTCGGGAAATCTCAGCCCCTCGGCCAGCACCGTAAGCTTCGGTTCCATCAGCGCTTCCTCGTTCTGGTCTCATTCCAGTCGACCACAGGCGGCGCATGACGCCAAGGCCACGCTCGCGCCGGAAACGTCAGCCCCCTCACTTGCCAGAGGCCGGAGTTCGGGCGCAGCTTGGTGCCCGCGGCGTGAGCTGTTAGTTTGCCACGCCCTGTTCGAGATGGAGGATTGCCGTGGTCCGCACCATACTTGCCGCCGGCAACATGATCACGGCATTCATCCTCGCGATCCTGACGATCATCTTCCTCGGTCTCAATTATCCGCCGGCGATCTCGGCCTCCCTGCGCTGGGCGCGGACTGCGAAAGACGTGATCACGGGCACCGGCCTCAACCCCAACTACAACGTGTGGCTCGAGTTTCTCCTCGAGGATCGTCAGCTCGTCTTCATCGGCTTCACGATCATCATGCGCATGCTCCTGGCCCTGGTCACCTACACCGGCATGCGCATCCGCAACCGCGTGCGCGGATACGACTAGTCCCGCCCAAACCACCGATAGTTAACTGCCGATTAAGCATCCCTCGCCTAGCGTGGGCCGCACGGGCCGGCCCTGCCGTTGCCGCGTACTTTGGTCATTGCTTGTGACGAGTTACGAGGCCAATGGGGCTCTTCGATCAACCGCGGAAAAAGCCTGCCCGCCGGGCGGCGAAGAACTCCGCGCGGCGCGATAGAAAGCGCACGACATGGGAGTTTCGGCTCCTGGTCCTGCTGCCCATGTACCTTCTCGCGCTTGGCGGCCTCGGTATCGCCGGTGCGTTCGTCTATTACACCACCACCATTCCCGATCCGATGGCGCTGCGCCACAAGGAGAACGCGCCCGTTGTCCGCCTGCTGGCGCGCGACGGCTCGGTGCTGGCGGAGCGCGGAGGCGCGGCACCCTATATCCCGGTCGACCTCCTGCCGCGCCATCTGGTCGATGCCGTTCTCGCCATCGAGGATCGTCGCTTCTTCTCTCACCGAGGCATCGACCCCAGCGGACTTGGACGCGCCATCCTGACGAACCTGCGCGCAGGCCGGTTCGCGCAGGGCGGCTCGACCATTACCCAGCAGCTCGCCAAGAACATGTTCCTCACGCCCGAGCGCACGCTCTGGCGCAAGTTCGAGGAGCTGATCCTGTCGCTCTGGCTCGAGCTGCGGCTGAGCAAGCCGGACATCCTCGAGCTCTACCTGAATCGCGTCTACTTCGGCGCGGGCGCTTACGGAGTTGAGTCGGCTTCCCGCCGTTTCTTCAACAAGGGTGCCAAGGACGTCACCATGGCGGAAGCCGCCGTGCTCGCGGGCCTTCTGAAGGCACCCTCAAAGTATTCACCGGCCTGGAACCCCGGCCGTGCACGCGCGCGCGCCGAAGAGGTCCTCGCTGCCATGGTCGAGGCGGGCTTCGTCACGCCCATCGACGGCGTCCTCAACGCAATCGCCGAAGTCCGCTTCGCTCCGCCCAAGGTCATGCGCGGGGAGACCGGCGTCGAATATGCCGTCGACGCGGCGTTGGATCGGCTGCCGTCCCTCATCGCCGCAGACGACCGCGAGATCATCGTCGAGACGACCATCGATGCCAGCCTGCAGCGGCGAGCTCAGCAGCTCGTCCAGGACGCGATCACCGCCGAGGGCAGCAAGCAGGATGCGAGCCAAGCCGCTCTGGTGGTGCTCGATACCGACGGCGGTATCAGCGTAATCGTCGGCGGCCGCTCCTACGGCGACAGCCAGTTCAATCGCGCCATCAGAGCGAAGCGGCAGCCCGGCTCCGCCTACAAGCCATTCGTTTACTTGGTAGCGCTGGAACATGGCTTGACGCCCGACAGCCTGGTGCTCGACGCACCCATCGTGGCCAAAGGCTGGACGCCCACGAACTACGACGGCAAGTACCGCGGTTACATCTCGCTTCGCGAAGCGCTTGCGCGCTCGATCAACACCGTCGCCATTCGCCTCAACATGACCTACGGCCCGCGCACGGCGGCCGAGGCAGGTCATCGCCTCGGCATCCGCTCCGAGCTTCGTCCCGACGCCACGCTGGCGCTGGGAACGTCCGAGGTGACCCTCATGGAGTTGTCCGGAGCGTACGGCGCCCTTGCCACCGGCGGGCGGCTGGTCGAGCCGCATGTCATCAAGCGCGTGAAAACCAGTTCCGGTCGCGTCCTGTATCAGCGCCCGGCCGAAAGGAAGAAGAGCGTCATCGCGCTCCAGCACGTCGGCGCGCTCAACGACATGCTCAACGCCGTGCTCGTGTCGGGAACCGGCAAGCGTGCCGCCATCGCCTCGCACCCCGCCGGCGGCAAGACCGGAACGACGCAGGACTTCCGCGACGCCTGGTTCGTCGGTTATACGGCCCACTACATTGGCGGCGTCTGGGTCGGGAATGATGACCGCAGCCCCATGAACAACGTTATGGGCGGCGGCCTGCCCTCGAAGCTCTGGCATGAGGTGATGACGGTTGCGCACGAAGGCAAGACGCCGACGCCGCTTCCGGGCACCATGTCGGCCGCACCGCTGGCGTCAGCAGCCAACGACGCCATGAAGCTGCCGGCAGGAGCGCCGCAGCCGTGGGCCACTTCGGTGCGCACCGGCGGCGAAAGGCGCACACCGTTCCCGTCGAGCGACTCTTTGAACTAGAAAGCTGGCCAGCCTAGCCCACAGGCCAGGGCTATTGCGCGGGCGCGCCGTACCTGTGCAAGTCTGGCCCATGCATTCTGAGCCAGCGCTTTGCCTCTTCCAGCCGCGGCATGCTGCGCGCGACGTGCTTCCAGAACCGCGGCCCGTGGTTCATCTCCAGCAGATGGGCCACTTCGTGGGCCGCCACATAGTCCAGCACGTGGGTGGGCGCGAGGACCAATCGCCAGGAAAACGACAGCAGCCCATCGGCCGTGCAGGAGCCCCAGCGGCTGGTCTGATCGCGCAGCGTAATGCTGCGCGGCTTTGCGCCGAGTGATTTGGCATGCGCGGCCACCTGTGCATCGAGATCGGCACGCGCCTGCTCGACCAGCCAGTCACGCAGCCGGCGGGGAGCATGCTCCATGCGACCGGTGACGCTGAGCTGCGGCAGCCCGCGTCCGTTCGCCTCGGTCCACACGACGGCGCTGCCCCGCATCGGTCCCTTGAAAACGACCCGATGCATCACCCCGCGCAACGGGATACGTGCGCCGTCGGCAAACGGCACGGGCGACGGCACGCGGCCGAGCCGGTCGCGCACCCAGTCGAGATTGTTCTTCAGAAACCGCCCGGCCTCTTCCATCCGGCACTCGGCAGGCACGGTGACGATGACGGCGCGGCGCGTCTTGCTCACGCGCAACGTCAACCGGCGCGCAGCAGGATGACGCCGCACTTCGATCGGCGCCCCGAGCGCTTCAAGCTCGAGCTCACTCTTCAAAGACTTCTTCTGCCCTCTTCGGGTCGGCATCCACCTTGCTCCTGCCGCAGACCCCCACTGCACGCGCTAGCTCTCTCCAAGCGCGCACGACTTGCATCTGGGTAGCAAATTTCTCGCGCTGTCGTCAGCAGCGATCAGATACGCCGCATGATACACAACCTTCATGTGGCGTGATCGCGACAGAGTGCGCGGCAAGATGTTCTTCAGATGCGATTTGCGAAACTGAATGCAAGAGCTTCCAACTCCTGCGCTCTCTGTCCTCGCCGCGGCATCTTCGCCATGTGCTCGAGCTGAGCGATGGAAAGGTCAGTGCTTGCGCAGGGATCGTGCGCGCGCATGAACTGCGCCATCCGCGGCGCGATCTGCGCGCGGAATCGCGCTCCGTTGAAGATGCCGTAGTGTCCAACCCGGGGGCACTCGAAGTGCGCGCGCTTCTCGGGCGCAACACTCGTACACAAATCGTGTGCAGCCCGGCATTGACCGGAGCCGGTGATATCGTCCTTCTCGCCCTCGATCGTCATCAAGCCAGGGCGCGAGATGGCAGCGGGTTGAATGGAGCGACCTCGATAGGTCATCAGACCGCGCGGCATCAGGTGGCGGACAAAAACCGTATCCACGGTCTGCAAATAGAACTCGGCCGTCAGGTCCATGACCGCCAGGTACTCATCATAAAATTCGCGATGCTTTTCGGCGGAGTCGCCGTCACCCCTGACCAGATGCAGAAACATGTCCTTGTGCGCCTGCATGTGGCGATCGAGGTTCATGGTCATGAAACCCGAGAGCTGCAGGAAACCCGGATAGACCTGCCGCCCACGGCCGGGCCTGGACCATGGCACGTTGGTGATCACGTTGCGCCGGAACCACTCGGTGCCCCGCTGCTCGGCGAGCTTATTGACGACCGTTGGGCTGATCCGCGTATCGATAGGTCCGCCCGCGAGCATCAGCGACAGCGGGACATTGGGATCACCGTCGGCCTCCATCAACGCCGTCGCGGCAAGAACCGGCACCGATGGCTGGCAGACGGCGAACACATGGATGTCGCCGCCGAAGAAGCGGAAGATGTCTCTCATCACGTCGACGTAATCGTCGAGATCGAAGCGGCCGGCTGACAGCGGCAGATCGCGCGCATCTTGCCAATCGGTGATGTAGACGTCGTGGTCGGGCAGAAAGGTCTCAACCGTGCCACGCAGCAGAGTCGCGAAGTGGCCCGACATGGGCGCGACCAGCAGAAGCCTCGGGTGGGTCGCAGCGCGCTCGGGACTGATCTCGCGCTTGAAGTGGAGAAGATTGCAGATCGGCTTCTGCCAAACGACCTCCTCGGTGACACGCACCGGCAGCCGATCGATCAACGTGTGGTGAAGCCCAAAGACCGGCTTGTCGTAGCGGCGCGTTGCGCGCTCGAACACCTCGCACGCCGCAACGGCATTGCGCCCAAGCGCAGTATGCGTCAGCGGATTGAACGGATTGAAGAACAGCCGGCAGGAATCTGCAGCTACGCGCGCGGGCCGCATCGCAGCATGCCCAAGCTCATACCAGTGGTAGAGCACTTATGATGCCCCCTTTGTGTCCCAGCGCTCGCACACGCAACCCGTGCGCCAACCCTTTGCCAACGGGTACGTCTTAGCTTGCCCCACAGGCAATTTGCACCGATTCGTGAACAACTTGAAGGCCTGCGTGGCTTCTCAGCAACACACGCTAGGGTAATTTGGCCAGCCGGTCAGCCATCGCGTCGACATTGGTCGTATGCGCGAAGTGCGTCCGATAGGTGCCGTCCGGGTTCATCACATAGATGATCGACGAGTGATCATAGGTGTAGCCGGCCGACGACTTCGGGTCCTCGACCTTCCTGGCGTAGACGCGGTAGGCCTTGACCACGCGGGCGATGTCCTCTGGTGACCCCGTCAGCCCGACCAGCCGTGGATGAAAGCTCTGCACGTAGCTTCCGAGTTGAGCAGGCGTGTCGCGCTCGGGGTCTACAGAGATGAACAGTGGCGTAATGCGTTCGGCCTTGGGGCCGATCTTGTCGAGCGCCGCCGACATCACTTGTAGCGCCGACGGGCACACGTCTGGACAAAACGTGAAACCGAAGAACACGAGCGTGTAGCGGCCGCGGAAATCCTGATCGGTAACACGCTTTCCGGCATGATCCGTCAGCTCGAATGGCCCACCGATCAACGCCTGGCCGATGACCTTCATATTGCTTGTCGGCAGGAGGCGCTCTCTCGCTTCCGGAAACACGGCCAAGGCTAGCGCGCCGCCGGCGATGAGACCGGCGGTCACAAGCAGCGCGAGCCTAAGCCGTTTGGCAAACATCCTCTCTAACCTCGCTTATCCCTCGCAAGTCCCACATTGCAAGGCTTCAAGACGGCCGTTCCCACGGTCCACATGTGGTAGGAATAAGCTAGGATTCCAAGACTGTACCGGGGTGAAGGGACGCAGGGTGCGCAGTCCAGATGGACACAAGTCATGAATCTTAAGGTCATCCCCGCACTACAGGCTGAGCGGGCGCGAGAGGCTGGCGAAAGCAGGCTGCGGCTGCAAACCGCGATGAGGTTGCGCTGGTTCGGCATCGTCGGCCAGTTGGCGACTGTCTGCTACGTCTATTTCGGCCTGGGCTTCAAGTTCAACTTCGGCATCTGTCTCGCGCTCATCGCCGCGACCGCCTGGCTCAATGTCATCCTTCGCTTGCGCTATCCGGCACGCACCCGCCTAAGCACCCGGCTTGCGACATCTCTCCTGACCTTCGACATTTTGCAGCTGGCAGCACTTCTCTATCTTACCGGCGGTATCGAGAACCCCTTTGTATTTCTCATCGTCGCTCCTGTGACGGTCTCGGCCGCAACACTCCCGCTCTTCAACACCCTTGCGTTGGGCGCGCTGGCCGCAGCGACCGCAGTCATCCTGTCCATCACCTATCACCCACTGCCTTGGTACAGCACGTCTACCTTCGAACTGCCCGCGATCTACAATATCGGCGTGCTGACCTCCGTCATGGCCGGGATGCTGTTTCTTGCTCTCTACGTTTGGCGACTGGCCAAGGAAGCGCGCCAGATGGCCGAAGCGCTTGCGGCAACCGAGATGGTTCTGGCGCGTGAGCAGCAGCTGCACGCACTCGATGGCCTGGCGGCAGCGGCCGCCCATGAGCTGGGAACACCCCTTTCCACGATCACAGTGGTGGCCAAAGAACTGGCGCGAGAGGCCACGCCTGGATCCAGCATGGCTGATGACGTCGCACTGCTACAGAGCCAGGCGGAGCGCTGCAGAGAGATCCTCCGGAAGCTGACACGCGGCCCCACGGAGCCCGATCCGCTTCACGCTCGTATCAGTGTGCGCGAGCTCCTGGAGGAGACGGCGGAGCCCTACCGTGGGTTTAATGTGAAGATCGACATCAGCGCTGCGCCAGTCGAAGGCGGAGATCAGCCGAATCCGGAGCCCGTAGGTGAACGCCGCCCGGGCGTAGTGTATGGCCTTGCCAATCTGGTTGAGAACGCCGTCGACTTTGCACAGGCCCGCGTGGAGATCACGGCAACCTGGTCCGCCCGCGAGATCGTCGTCTCGATCCGGGATGACGGGCCCGGCGTTCCGCCCCTGGTCCTGGACGCGCTCGGAGAACCTTACATTACCACCCGCCCCTCGCGGCACATGGAGCGCGGCGCGGACGGCGAGCCCTCGGGCATGGGCCTCGGCTTTTTCATAGCCAAGACGTTGCTGGAGCGGTCCGGCGCGGTGGTAGAGCTGGAAAACCGCAAGCCGCCCGAGCACGGAGCCGTTGCCAAGGTTACCTGGCCGCGCGACGTGTTCGAGCAGCGCCGCATAGCCCCCGTGACACTCGATGAGGGCAGGGAGCATTCTATTGGCTAGCAAGATTGGTTAAGAACGGTCCGCATCAGGACTTGGGCGCCAAGCCCCCACCCGCTATAACCCGGGCAAACTCGGAGGCATGCTGTGTCTGAAGATCTCTCGTTCAAGTCCGACGAACTGCCGGACGACCGCTCCTTGATCCTGGTGGACGATGACCGGGCTTTCGTGCTGCGCCTGGCGAAGGCCATGGAGGGCCGGGGGTTCGAGGTGCGCACGGCGCACTCGGTCGAAGAGGGGCTCGGGCTCATTCATGCCAAGGCGCCTGCCTTCGCGGTCGTCGACATGCGTCTGGAGGACGGCAACGGCCTTGACGTTGTTGCGGAGCTTGCCAAGGTGCGGCCGCTGGCGCGCACCATTGTACTGACCGGTTACGGCAACATCGCAACTGCCGTGACAGCCGTTAAGCTCGGCGCAGTGGACTATCTGGCAAAACCTGCCGATGCGGACGATGTCACCGATGCCCTGCTGGCGCCGCACAACGAGAAGGCACCGCCGCCGGAAAATCCGATGTCGGCGGATCGCGTGCGGTGGGAGCACATTCAGCGCGTGTATGAACTGTGCAACCGCAACGTCTCGGAGACGGCACGCCGGCTCAACATGCACCGCCGCACGCTGCAGCGGATTCTCGCCAAGCGCGCGCCGAAATAGGCCAGATCACACGTCGAGACCAAACTCCGGGTCGGCCACGCGCTGAAGCCTGAAAGCCGCCGTCCTCGCCAGCGCAAGCGTCAGCGCTTTTCTGCGAGCCGGAGGCAGCTTGTGCTCTGGAGCAGGCCTGACGATGGTTCCGCCAAAACGGTCGGCGACAATCAAACCCGTGTCCACCGGAAGCACATCGACCGGAAATGCCGGCCCCACCGCGAAGTAGAGCCTGTCGCAATAGTCCCTGTACTCCGGCCATTTGCCATCAGTCCTGAAGTCATCCAGGCAGGACTTGATCTCGACGATCCAGAGCTCGCCCGTTGGCGCGATCCCGACGATATCGGCGCGTCGGCCGTTGGCAAGACTGGCCTCCGTGACCGTGGCCATGCCGTGGGTGCTGAGCAAGCGTGCCGTGCCGCGGCAGACATCCGACGCGGCCTGCGACTGGCGCCCGTCCTGGAGCACGGCTGAAGGTTGGCGAAGCTGCATCATTGCGCTCTAACGGATCGTTGCGGCCTCAAATCTGCCCGCGGGCTCAGTACTGTTGACGGCGGCCGGTGCGTGTTCTTTATCTCGGATCGCCTCGGACTCAAAACTGCGCCAGCGCATGGGTCGAATTTCGATATGTTTTTCAAGCGTTCGCAGCCTGATGCAGCTCCTCCGGCGCCCGCTTCCGCCATGCATGAGCCGGCTTCTATGACCGACCGAGTCAAGGAAACGGTAGCGGCAGCAAGCTCCAAGCCGCTGGAGGTCTCACAGTTGCGGCGGGTTGTTGATCCCGCTTCCCTCGGCTTCAAGACCACCGACGAGTTGCAACCGGTCAACGGCCTGATCGGTCAGGACCGCGCGCTGAAGGCGATTCAGTTCGGCGCGAACATCAAGAGTCATGACTTCAACGTCTTCGTTCTCGGTCCGCCGGCTTCGGGAAAATCAACAGCGGTGCATGCGCATCTCGGTCCCAAGGCCGCGGCGGCGCCTGCGCCCGCTGACTGGGTGTACGTCTACAACTACGAAACGCCGAACCGCCCGAAAGCACTCAAGCTGCCACACGGCAGGGCGAAGGCCCTCGCCAAGGGCATGATCGCCGCGCTCGACGAACTGCGCAACGTGCTCCCGGCGCGCTTCGAAAGCGAAGACTATCAGGTTCGCCGGCGCGCCATCGACGAACAGTTCCGCTCCGGCAACGAGGAAGCGCTCGAAGGGCTCAACAAGAAAGCGCAATCGCAGAACATCGCGCTGCTCAGGACACCGACCGGGTTTGCGATGGCGCCGATGCACGAGGGCAAGGTCGTCAAGCCCGAGGTTTTCAATGCGCTGCCCGAGGCGATGCGCAAGGACGTCGAGAATAAGATCGCGGCCTTGGAAAAGGAACTGGCCTCAATTCTCGAGCGGCTACCGAGTTCCGACAAACGCCGCCGCACGCTCTTGAGCGAGCTGAATGAGGAGGTCGCCAAGGCCGCAATCAGAGATGCGCTCTCCGACCTGCATGCCTCGATTTCCGATATCCCGGATGCCGCGACCTACATCGAGGCCGCCGGTCAAGACATGGTGCGCAACGTCGCCTTGTTCCTCTCCACCGGCGAGGAGGAGAATGCCATCGTGCGTAGGCCCGTCGACAGTGCGCAGGACCCTCGCTTCCGACGCTATCTGGTGAACACGATGGCCACCGAGCCAGCGCCGGGACAGGCAGGCACGGAAGGCGCCCCGCTCATCGAGGAAGACAATCCGACCTTCGGCAACATCATTGGACGGGTCGAGCACTTTGCCCAGATGGGCACGCTGGTCACCGACTTCCTCCTGATCAAGCCCGGCGCTTTGCACAAGGCCAACGGCGGCTATCTCATGCTCGATGCCCGCCGCCTGCTGCTATCGCCCTTTGCGTGGGAAGCCCTCAAGCGCGCCATCAAGGCCCGCGAAATTCGCATCGAACAACCCTCCGAGACGACAGGGTTGATCTCGACGCAGACGCTCGATCCCGATCCTATCCCGCTCGACGTCAAGGTCGTCCTGTTCGGAGACCGTGAGCTTTACTATCTCCTTGCGGCGCACGATCCGGACTTCACGCGCATATTCAAGGTCCAGGCCGACTTTGACGACACCATCAACCGATCTTCGGAGAACGACACCGCCTATGCCCGGCTGATTGCCTCCGTGGTCAAGGAGCACAGCCTCAAGCCGCTCGATGCGTCGGCTGTCGCGCGCGTCATCGACGAGGGTGCCAGGTTGGCCAACGACCGCGAGAAGCTGTCCATCGAACTCGGTCGCATTTCCGATATCGTGCGCGAGGCCGACTACTGGTCGAGCGAGGCCCAGCGCAAGATCACCTCACGACAGGATGTGGTGCGCGCCATCGACGAGCAGATCCAGCGCGTGGACAGATTGCGCGACCGCGGCCAGGAGGTCATGGAGCGGGGCATCGTCCTGGTGGATACGGAGGGTGCCAAGGTTGGCCAGGTCAACGGCCTGTCGGTGTTGCAGCTCGGCTCGTTCGCCTTCGGCCGTCCGACCCGGATCACGGCTCGTGTGCGGCTCGGTGCAGGCCGCGTCACCGACATCGAACGCGAGGTCAAACTCGGCGGACCGTTGCATTCCAAGGGCGTCATGATCCTGTGGGGCTTCCTTGCGGGGCGCTATGCGCTCGATGGGCCGCTTGCGATGGCTGCCTCTCTGGTCTTCGAGCAGTCCTATGGCGGCGTTGACGGCGACAGCGCGTCCTCGACAGAGCTCTACGCCCTGCTGTCCGCACTTGCGGAAGTTCCGATCAAGCAGTCCCTTGCCGTGACAGGGTCCGTCAACCAGCACGGCGAGGTGCAGGCGATCGGGGGCGTCAACGAAAAGATCGAAGGCTTCTTCGATATCTGCCGCTCGCGCGGCCTGAAGAAGGGCCAGGGCGTTCTCATCCCCAAATCCAACGTGCAGCACCTCATGCTGCGCGAGGATGTCGTGGAGGCCGCGAAGGCAGGTCAGTTCTCGGTGTACCCGGTCGGGTCAATCGACGAGGGCATCGAGATCCTGACGGGCGTGAAGGCGGGCGAGCGCGGAGCCAACGGCCAGTTCCCCGCCGGCACCATCAATCGCCTGGTCGAGGACAAGCTGAAATCCTTTGCCACGCGCAGCCGGGGATACGCGAAAGCCGACGCGGCGGCCACAGCGGCTGCAGATGGAGACGGCGCATGATTGCTCACGTTGCCGAAAGCGGCGAGGATCGCGGACGCGTCGTCCTGCACGTCGGCACGGGCGCCCCACATGTGATCGCGGTCGAAGCAGCACTTAGAGTCGCGCGCGCCTTCGGCTCCGAGATCGAAAGCCTCTTCGTTGAAGACGAGCAGCTGTTCGATTGCGCAGCTTATGCGTTCGCCCGCGAGATTCCGCTCTCAGGCTCGCAGAGCCGGCCCCTCTCTCGCGATGACCTGATGCGCAGCCTGCATTTCGCCGCCCAGGGTGCCCGGCGACGGATCGAGGAGCTTGCGCGCAAGGCGGAGGTTCCCCTGCGCTGCACGATCGTGCGCGACGAGTCTACGCGCGCTCTGTCCATCGCCTGCGCGGAGCGTGGCCCGTGGAACGTTGTGGCCTTGTCCGAGCCGTTCAAGGCAGCCAACGGCCCACTGCTGAAGCAGCTCCTCAACGAGGTAGTCGGCACCACCGGTTTCGTGCTCGTTGGACCCCGGGCGAAGCGCGTGGCTGGACCCATTGTCGTCGCCGTCGAAAGCACGGACTATCTGCCCGAGATGCTGCGCGCCGCGGAGAAACTGGCGGCACTCGACGAGTCCGGCATCGTTCTGCTTCTCATCGCCCCCGATCAGGAGCATCTTGATCGCATAGACGCCGAAACCCGGCTGGTGGTGGAAGCCCATCCCAACATGCGCATCGCGTGGGCCGCATTGTCCCACGGGGCTGCGGCCGTCATCGCAGAGACGCTCCGGCGCCTCGATGCCGGCACCGTCATTTGCCGGTTCGGCGGGCTTGTCGTGTCGGATGAAGAGGACCTGCGCCCGCTGGCAGCGGCATTGGAGTGCCCGCTGCTGCTGGTGCGGTGAACAGAAGGCCTACGCGTATGGCAATGCTCGCGAACATTCTGGTCGGCCTGGTCGCTGCCCTGCACGTGGGCTTCCTGGTGCTGGAGATGTTCCTTTGGACCACGCCGTTCGGCCTCAGGACGTTCAACCTGACACCGGAGTTTGCGGCCGCTTCAGCGCCACTCGCTGCCAATCAGGGCCTCTACAACGGTTTCCTGGCAGCGGGTCTCGTCTGGGGGCTCTTCGCGCGCGAAGCGGCGTTCTCGATCAAGGTATTTTTCCTCGTGTGCGTCATCGTAGCGGGCGTATTCGGGGCTGCGACGGCGAAGGCCACAATACTGTTCGTTCAGGCCCTGCCCGCCGCCCTGGCCCTTGCAGCCGTAGTGGCTGCCCGTCGCGGTGCGGAGCGCTAGGCCCAGGGCGCACACCAACCCTTGCCGGTGTGCTAAAATAGGCCGGACGACCACGCCGCACGACGGACGATGCCGCATTCCATCCAAGAACTTTGGCTGCGACTGAGCGACGGGTTCGAGACGTCTCTCGCGCGCGTGTCGGCGCGGCGCATCGAACTTCTATATGTGCTCGGTCTGCTGCTGCTGCTGGTCGTTGCTGGTGGGCTCTCGGTGCGGGTTGCGCTGGTGGCGCTTCTTGCAACCGCAAGCGCTGTCGCCGCTTGGCCGTTGGCCGGTTCAGACGACATCTACAGGTCTGGCGTCGAGGCCGCGGATGCGGGGGCGTCCACTCGCATTTGGCGGGCCGTCATCGATGCCATCCCCGAGCCTGCCTTTGCCCTGGATCACGATGGCAACTTGCTGCACGCCAACAAGATGGCTGAGGACCAGTTCAACCCGCGCAGGACGCGCAGCACTCACATAGCCTCCTTCATTCGCGACCCGGAGCTTCTCACCGCAGTCGAGGAGGCTCTCGAAACGCGCCAGGGCAACACGGTGGAGCTGCACACACGCGTGCCTGTCGAACGCCGCCTTCTGGCGACGGCGGCGCCGTTGGAATCCGTTCGCACGCCGGGTGTGCCCGCACTCCTGATCACGTTCCGTGATCTAACCGAACAGGACCGTCTAACCCGCATGCGCGCTGATTTCATTGCCAATGCCAGCCACGAACTGAGAACGCCCCTGGCGTCGCTGAAGGGCTACGTGGAAACGTTGCAGGGCAACGCCAAGAACGATCCAGCCGCTCGCGAGCGATTCCTGAAGACGATGGCCGAGCAAGCAGAGCGGATGTCGCGGCTGGTCGGCGATCTGCTTTCCCTCAGCCGCGTGGAGATGCGCGAATACCTGCGGCCTACCGACCGGGTCGAACTCGGCCCGATCCTGTCCGAGGTTGCCCACACCCTCGAGCCGCTCTCCAAGCAGGCCGACGTTCAGCTGACACTCGCGTCTCCCGAAACCGAGGCGATTGTGCTGGGCGACCGCGATGAGCTGATCCAGGTTTTCCAGAACCTCATCCAGAACGCCATCAAGTATGGACGCACGGGGGGAAAGGTGGAGGTGCGGCTGACCAGGGAAACCACCGCGCCGCTCCGCTACCGGGTCGACGTGCAGGATGATGGGCAGGGGATTGCCGCGCAACACCTGCCGCGGCTGACCGAGCGGTTCTATCGCGTCAGCACGGCCGCCAGCCGCGAGAAGGGCGGAACCGGGCTCGGCCTGGCGATCGTAAAGCACATCGTCAACCGCCACAGGGGTGAGCTGCGTATTTCCTCGACCCTGGGCCAGGGCTCTACATTCACCGTTGTCCTGGCTGGCGCTGACTAGGGCAATATCAATATATTTCAATGTATTGAATTGTCATATCGCAGTCACCCGGCACGCCTAGAACGGCAGGAGCTGGAGACACGTCCCTGCGGGACGCAGACGTCTTCGAAGAGGGGTCGGACGTGAAAGACCACATCGTCAAGGCCTACGACCAGGAACTGCAGTCGCTCGACAAGAAGGTCGCGCAGATGGGCGGCCTGGTGGAGCGCCTTCTGGCGCAGGCCTTCGACGCGATGGAGAAGCGCGACCCGCAACTGGCGGAGGCGGCATCGGCCAGCGACGCTGCGGTCGATGCGCTCGAACGCGAGCTTCAGGAACAGGCGATCCTCATGATCGCCAAGCGCCAGCCGCTTGCGCATGACCTGCGCCAGGTCATGACCGCGCTCAAGATCGCTGGCGATCTCGAACGAACCGGAGATCTCGCCAAGAACATCGCCAAACGTGCGCTAGCGGTATCGGGCGAGAACCATCCCAAATCCCTGATGACGGGGTTGAAGCACATGGTCGAGCTGGCGCTGAGCCAGCTCAAGGACGTCCTTGACGGCTACGCGGAACGCGATGCCGAAAAAGCGGTAGCGGTGTGGCGCCGGGATGAGCGCATCGACGCCATGTACAATTCCCTGTTCCGCGAACTCTTGACCTACATGATGGAGGATCCACGCAATATTGGCGTCTGCACCCATCTGCTGTTTGCCGCCAAGAACATCGAGCGCATCGGCGACCACACCACCAACATCGCCGAGAACATCCATTACCTGGTGCACGGCATGCCGCTGGCAGACGACCGGCCCAAGAGCGACGACACGGCCACAACCCTCATTCGGAAAGAGTAGCTTCGGCTTGAAGCGCATAACGTGAAGCACGCAACCGTAAAAGTGCTGGTTGTCGAGGACGATGCCGCCCTGGCGGAACTCATTCGCTTCAACATCGAGGCCGAGGGCTATACGGCAGCCGTCGCCGACACGGCGGAAGACGCCGAGCTGCTGACCGGCGAGGACCGCTTCGACCTGATCATCCTCGACTGGATGCTACCTGGCATGTCCGGCATCGAGCTTTGCCGGCGCATCAGGCGCCGGGAGGACGCACAATCAGTTCCAATCCTCATGTTGACGGCGCGCGGCGAGGAGGGCGACCGTGTCCGCGGCCTCTCCACCGGCGCCGACGACTACGTCGTGAAGCCGTTCTCCGTGCCGGAGCTGATGGCGCGCATCAACGCCCTGCTCCGCCGCGCATCGCCACAGCGCATCGCAGATACCCTGCAGCGTGGCGACATCTCGTTGGATCGCGCGGCGCATCGCGTGATGCGCAAGGCGCGCGAGGTGCGCCTTGGCCCCACCGAGTTCAAGCTCCTCGAGTACTTCATGGAGAACGCCGGCCGCGTGCTGTCGCGCGAGCAACTTCTCGACGGCGTGTGGGGTCGGGAGTCTTACATCGACGGGCGCACCGTCGACGTGCACGTCGGCCGTTTGCGAAAAGCGCTCATCCGCGGCAGCGAGAGCGACCCCATCCGGACGGTGCGCGGCACGGGGTATGTCCTGGACACCACCGCCTCCTAAGATTCTTCCGGCTGCAACTGTCCGTCCCCAGGATTCACAAGTTGTATGCCAATCTGTGCTCCGGCAGGCACACGATGATTCGAGAATCATACGTGCACCGCTCCATCTCCTTGAGCCGCTCGTTAACGGCGTAGTAACTTTCGGCTGTCTCCTGCGACGCCTCGCGTAACGCGATTGGGGAGTTGTCGCAGACCGCGTTTGATGGCGCACCTGTCGTGCGCCGCGTTCACCCAAGTACGCGTTTCCCAGTTCAAGTCGAGTTTCGTCGGCCGAGTCCGGCTGCGTTCCGTGTGCTGCTGTTCAGCTCACCCGCGAACGCATGCGCTGCTCTGGCTGTGTGTGCCGATGCGCGCCTTTGGCGGCGCTGCGTCAGGCGTAGTCAAGTTAGGAGAACTGTACATGGCCTGGAATGACGAACGCGTCGAGCAACTGAAAAAATTCTGGGCCGACGGCCTCAGCGCGAGCCAAATCGCCGGACGCCTCGGCGGCGTCACGCGCAACGCCGTGATCGGCAAAGTGCATCGCCTCGGGCTTTCCGGCCGCGCCACGACCTCGCGCATGAAATCGCACCGTCCGCGGGTGCGCACCGCCAATCCGGCTGTCAAGCGGCTTGCAAAGCCGCGCTTCGCCAACGTCGGCAACCCGGCGTTCCGGAACCTGTATCTCACCGACACCGAGCCCTACGTGCCCCCGGCCGAGGAAGTCGTGATCCCGGTCAAGGAGCGCAAATACATCCAGACCCTGACGGAGACCTCCTGCCGCTGGCCCATCGGCGACCCGCAGCACGCCGACTTCCACTTCTGCGGCAAATCCAAGATTGCGGGCCTTCCCTATTGCGAAGTGCACGCACGGCGCGCCTTCCAGCCGCCGCAGGCCCGCCGCAGGGAACGCGACTATGCGCCGATGGCGCCTCTTGTTCCGATGGACGAGCCCGCCGAGGCCTCCGATGTGGAGAAGGCGCGGGACGAAAAGGCTGCCGTCTAAAGAATTGCTTTGTCAGCGAGGGCGTTGGCAAAGAGCGGGGGGATGGCCGGAAGCACGCGGGGTGCTTCCGGCCATCTGTTTGTGAGGCAAGCCGCAAGGCCGCCATTGACACCCCGAAACGGGCGCCTCATAAATTTGCTCATGACCACAGAGCTTCACAACACGCGACGTGCCGGAGCGGGACCGCTAGCGCGGCTGCGATGACGACCCTTGCAGGTCTTCAGCCCAGTGCCGCGCCAGAGCGCGGCTTTTTTGTTTCCCGATCGTGAGAAAGCTCCATGTCCGTTCCTTCAGCCAAGCCTGCGACTACCCAGCCCACAGCATCCAGTGCCGGACCCTCCCCGGCCGTTATGCCAACCTATGGCCGCGTCGATGTCGTCTTCGAACGCGGCGAGGGCGCGTGGATCATCTCGACGACCGGCGACCGCTATCTCGATTTTGCCAGCGGCGTTGCCGTGAATGCGCTCGGTCACGCGCACCCCAAGCTGGTCGCCGCGCTCACCGAGCAGGCCCACAAGCTGTGGCACAGCTCGAACCTGTACCGCGTGGCCGCACAGGAGAAGCTCGCCGAGAGCCTGTGTAAGGTGACGTTTGCCGATCAGGTCTTCTTCTGCAACTCGGGCGCGGAAGCCTGCGAGGGTGCGATCAAAACGGCGCGCCGGTACCACTATGTGAGCGGGCGGCCGGAGCGCTGGCGGCTCGTGACGTTCAAAGGCGCCTTTCATGGCCGTACGCTCGCGACCATCGCCTCGGCCGGCAACCCGAAGCATCTCGAAGGGTTCGGCCATCCGGCGGACGGCTTCGATCTGGTGCCATTCGGTGATCTCGCGGCGGCAGAGCAGGCGATCGGCTCCGAAACCGCCGGCATCATGGTCGAGCCGGTGCAGGGCGAAGGCGGCGTGAACGTTCCGCCACCCAGCTGGCTGAAGGCCCTTCGCGACCTATGTGATCGCAACGGGCTGCTGTTGGTGCTGGACGAGGTGCAAACGGGCATGGGGCGCACCGGCGCCTTGTTCGCGCACGAGGCCGCCGGCATCACGCCGGACGTCATGGCTGTCGCCAAAGGCCTAGGCGGAGGCTTCCCGATCGGGGCCGTGCTCGCAACCAAGGAGGCGGCCAAGGGCATGGTTCCCGGCACGCACGGCTCCACGTTCGGCGGCAACCCGCTCGCGGCCGCGGTCGGCTGCGCGGTATTGGAGGCGGTGACCGAGCCCGGCTTCCTCGACCACGTGCGCAACATGAGCCTGCGCTTCAAGCAAATGCTGGCGGCGTTGAAAGACGAGTTCCCGCACGTCATCGAGGATGTGCGCGGCAGCGGCCTGCTGGTCGGCCTCAAGCTCAAGCCGCCTGCCGGCGACGTCGGCAACGCCTGCATTGCCGAAAAGCTGCTCACCGTCGGCGCAGCCGACAACGTGTTGCGGCTCCTTCCGCCGCTGAACGTCAAGGAAGAGGAGCTTGCCGAGGCCGTGCATCGGCTCGGGCGAGCCTTCCGGCGCCTGCCGGCGTCGGCCTGACCGGCAGGACTTCGATATGGCACCCCGTCATTTCCTGGACATCGATCGCATCGACGGCCGCGTGCTGCGCCGGATCATCGATATGGCGCGCACGATGAAGAAGGCCGGCAAGCGCGTGCCGGCCAAGCTGAGGCCGGACGGCATTGCCGACCAGGTCCTGATGCTGATCTTCGAGAAGCCGTCGACACGCACCCGCGTGTCCTTCGACGTGGCCATGCGCCAGCTTGGGGGGCAGACGATTGCCCTCAACCACACGGACTTGCAGATCGGCCGCGGCGAACCCATCTCTGACACCGCGAAGGTGGTCTCCCGCTACGTTGACGCAATCATGCTTCGTGCGATCAAGCACGAGACACTGACCGAGTTGGCCGAGCACGCCACCGTGCCGGTCATCAACGGGCTGACCGACCGGACGCACCCCTGTCAGATCGTGGCCGATATCATGACATTCGAAGAGCGCCTTGGACCTATCAAAGGGCGGAAGGTCGCCTGGAGCGGCGACGGCAACAACGTTGCCGCCTCCTGGATCCAGGCTGCCGCCCGTCTCGGCTTCAGCATCTCCCTTGCCTGCCCGGGCCAATTGCGCCCGGCGCGTGAGGTGCTCGCGTGGGCAAAGAAGGAAGGTGCCGACGTCGAAGTCACCGACGACCCTGAGGATGCTGTCGCAGGTGCGGATTGCGTCGTCACGGACACATGGGTCTCGATGGGGCAGCAGGAGGAGACACGCAAGCGCAAGCAGCTTCTGGCACCGTACGCGGTAGACGAGCGGCTGATGAAAAAGGCCGGCAAGAAGGCGATCTTCATGCATTGCCTCCCCGCCTATCGCGGCAACGAGGTCAGCGCTGCGGTGATCGACGGACCCCAATCCGCGGTCTGGGACGAGGCAGAGAACAGGCTCCACGCGCAGAAGGCCATTCTCGCTTGGTGCCTCGGAGTTGACTGATGTTGAGTACAGAAAATACGCGGTTGCCGGCGCCTTCAGCCGACAACATCGTGCTGCCGTTTCGGACTGTGAAGTCGGACGTAATCGGCCGCGTGATCCGGCTGGGCTCCGTGGTCGACGCCATCCTTTCGCGCCACGCCTATCCTGAGCCGGTGAGCCACGCGCTCGGCGAAGCCATCACCCTGACGGCGATGCTCGGCAGCGCGCTGAAGGAGAAGGCCAAACTCATCCTGCAAACGAAAACCGACGGCCCGCTGGACTTCCTGGTCGCCGATTTCGAGGCGCCAGGCAAGGTGCGCGGCTACGCCAATTTCGACAAGGCGAACCAGACATTCCTGGATGCCAAGGGGCGTGGCGAGCAAGGCGTGCTGCTGGGCAGCGGCCATCTGGCCATGACAATCGATCCAGGCATCGGGCGCGACAGCTACCAGGGCATCGTCGCCCTCGAGAACGAGCCGCTGATCACGGCCGCGCATACATACTTCCGGCAATCGGAGCAGCTTCCGACCTTCATCAGGCTTGCGGTGGCGCGTCACTTCGAGGGTGGGTCGACACGTGCGTGGCGGTGGCGCGCGGGCGGGCTGATGCTCCAGCAGCTTCCCAGGGAGGGCGGAACGCGTCTGGAGGGGGAGGCGCACGATGTGAGCCTCGAAGGCGAAGACGATGAGAACTGGAACAGGGCCCGGCACCTGGCAGCGACGGTCGAGGACCATGAGTTGATCGATCCAACGCTGTCCTCGGAGCGGCTGTTGTACCGGCTGTTCCACGAGGAGGGCGTGCGCGTTGTGCCCCCCACGGGACTTGCGGAAGCGTGCCGCTGCTCGCGCGAGCGGCTTGCGCTGTACCTGCAGCGGTTCGGCGTGGAAGAGCTTGCCGATATGCGCGAGCCGGACGGCGCGATCAAAGCGACGTGCGAGTTTTGCTCCCGCTCCTACACGTTCTCAGCCGACGAGTTCCGCTGAAACGGCGGCGGGGTCGCGCCCGACCCTCGCTTAACCGAAACTTTACGACGGGTTGCGACCCTGCACCTGCGAGCCTCTCGATTTGGTGCTGCATCCGAGCCTTGCGCACGCCCTTACGGCGGGGGAGCGGAGACGTAACCGCTCAGCATGTTCCCCCGATCCAGACCGCGTGCACTTGCAACAGGAGCCAGACTGTAGGGGAGTGTCCATGTCATCGTCCGATCGCTCCGAGCCGCGGGCCGCCGACCCCGCGCCCGAGACGCGCGGGCATGGCCTGTCCTCACAGTCGCCGAGATCCAAACCCGCGGCACAAGACGGCGACGTCCAGTTTTTCGACCCCAGCGAACCCTGGGATGCGCAGGCCGCCGAAGCGCTGACGTCTCTTTACGAGGAGACGGCTGACGAACTGTGGCGGCGGCAAGACACTGATCGCGCACAAAGGCGTGCGGCGCCCGAGCGGATCGCACCGAGCCCGAGCGAGCCCTCGGCGGAATGGATTTCCGGGATCGAGACGCGCATCGCCGGTCTCATCCAGACCATGCAGGAGAGCCTCGCCGGCGTGAAGTCGGATCATGCCGCGCTGGATCCCCTAAATCGGCGCATCGACGCCATCGAGCAGCGGCTGAGTGAAGTGCTTGCGGGCGTTGCACGGCGATCCGATGTCGAAGGACTGCGCCTGATCGAGGCGCAGGTGACCGAGCTGGCTGCTCGCGTGGAGCAGGCGTCAAGTGGGCTGCAGCGCATCGACGGCTTGGACGGCCAACTGCGCGAGCTGTCGCGCAAGCTCGACGAGGACGGCGTGCAGAGGCTCGATGCGTTGGAGCGCACAATTCAGAACTATGTCGCCGAATGGCGACGCAGCGACGAGCGTACGGGAGGCACCCTGGAGGTCCTGGACGAGACGCTGACGCGGATCAGTGCTTCGATCGACGCCGCAGATGCCCTGAAGCCCGCACCCAGCTTGTCCCTGACGGACCTGCCAACGGGCGGCGTTGCCACCGAGCACGATCCGCTCGCCCACGTCTATGCAGAGGGGGCTCGGGCGTTGTCGCCCCGGTATCATCTTAGCCTCGACGCCGCCGACTACGCGTCCGGCGCACCCGTCAGAGCAGCGGAGCCTGTCTTGCGGCCCGACCCGGTGGCAGACCTGCTGGCAGAGGCCGGCGACAAGCAGGGAGACGACGAGCCGCAACTTGCGCGCCCGGAGCAGCCGCTGCGGCAGGAACCGAGCGACCAGATGCATGCTCCAACCGACACGGTAGCGGCGGGGTCTGAGCTTGCACCGCCGGCGTTTCGGGCCTCTGCCATACGGGCCCGGATGCAGAGACAGCAAATGCTGGACGCCGAGACCGCGACCACGGAGGCCCCCCGCCCCGTAAGGCCTGCGGCCAAAGGAAATGCCAAGGCATCGGGTGACGCCAATCGCGCGCGGCTGGGTGTTCTCCTCGCAGCCGGCGTCACGCTTTTCGCCGCGGGCGGATATCTACTGGTCGACATCTTTTTTTCCCCCGCCCCGCACACGCCGAAACATGGCGGAACTCCGGTGGAAAGCCGCAGCGACAAGCGCACTCACGCCACGCCTGATGCCGACCTGAAGCAAGCCGGTCGTGTGGAGGCCATCGGTACGGCAATCGCGGCGGTCTTCCGCGAACCCTCTGAAAGGCCCACGCCAGCCGTCCACAGCGAGGCACCGGCAATGGCCGCCGAGCCTGTTGCTCCCGGCCTGATGGTGGCTCCTGCGGCGACAATAGGGCCCGCGTCTCTGCGCCAGGCGGCGATGAATGGCGATGCAATCGCCCAGTACGAGGTCGGACTACGCTACGCCGCCGGGCGCGGCGTGGCTCAGGACATGGCGGCCGCGTTCCAGTGGCACGCGCGCGCGGCGGCGCGCGGGCTGGCGCCGGCGCAGTTCCGGCTCGCGGCCATGTACGAGCGCGGACAGGGCACAACAGCGGATAGCGAAAAGGCCCGCAGTTGGTACCTCAGCGCGGCCGAGCAGGGGCACGTGAAGGCTATGCACAATCTCGCGGTCCTTAGCGTGGGTGGGGGCCGGAGCGACTACCCATTCGCTGCCAAATGGTTCGCGGAGGCAGCCGAGCGGGGGCTCGCGGACAGCCAGTTCAATCTTGCGGCCCTGTATCAGAATGGGCTCGGCGTGGCCAAGGACCTGAAGGAAGCCTACAAATGGCTGTCGCTGGCGGCGCGCGGCGGCGACGCGGAAGCGGCATCTCGCGTTGCCACGATCAAGTCCCAACTGTCGCTTGCAGACGCCCGGGCCGCTGATGCGGCCATTGCTGCATGGCGGGTGCGTTCGCCCGATCCCCGTGCCGTCGAGCCGTCGTCTTCCGGACTTGCTGAGCGGCCCTAAAAACCCGGCCGCCACTGCCGACGCGATGCTTGAAGCACGCATCATCCGCATTGTTTACTATCGTTCGCCACGACAACTGAATTCTTCCCCGGCGACGCTTGATTTTGCCGTCCACTTGGTGTCCCTATCGGCCACGGGAAGTTCGCGGCTGCCGAGGGGTTAGGCTGTCCGGATTCAATGCGGGCAGAACACGTCCCAAGGCACGGTGCGGGTTGATGCCGGCGCAGTTGGCCTGGGCCTAGAAGCCACTCGTTTCTCCAGGAACGCCGATTGCACGGGGGGCATCCGCGCGCATGCCCGGACTGCCCGGGCCGCGGATCGGTCAGCGCCGCGGCCTTGCTCGCGTGGGTCGCATGCAATTCTACCTGCCTGTCGCCGAGATGTCGGCGAACATCCTGGTCTTTCTCGCAATGGGGGGAGCCGTCGGCTTCCTTTCCGGGATGTTTGGCGTGGGCGGCGGGTTCCTGATGACCCCGCTGCTGATCGTCGCCGGAATACCGGCAGCGGTCGCCGTTGGTACGGAAGCGGCCCAGATCCTCGCCTCGTCCGTCTCGGGCGCGCTGGCACAGTGGCGCCGCCGGAACATCGACGTGAAAATGGGGCTTGTGCTTCTGGCAGGCGGGCTCGTCGGCTCGGCCATGGGTGTGCAACTCGTGGGCGTCCTGCGCCGGCTTGGCGTGTTCGACGTGTTCGTTTCCGCCTGCTACGTAACGTTCCTTGGCGTAATCGGGGTGCTGATGCTCGTTGAGAGCATCAACGCGATCCAGAAGAGCCGTACCGGCCGGGTGGTGTCCGGCCGTCGTCCGGGCCAGCACAACTGGGTGCACGGCCTGCCCTTCAAGGTCCGGTTCAACCGCTCCAAGCTCTACATCAGCGCCATTCCGCCGATCCTGCTGGGCTTTTTCGTAGGCCTGCTCGCCGCCATCATGGGCGTCGGAGGCGGGTTCATCATGGTCCCGGCCATGATCTACCTGCTGCGCATGCCCACCCAGGTCGTGGTTGGAACTTCGCTGTTCCAGATCGTTTTTCTTACTGCCGCCACAACAATCCTGCACGCGTCGCAGAACTACAACGTGGATGTCGTGCTTGCGGTGATCCTGATGGCCGGCGGTGTAATTGGCGCGCAGTTCGGCACGCTTGCCGGAGAGCGTCTCCGAGGCGAGCAGCTGCGCTTCTTGCTGGCGACGTTCATTCTGCTCGTGTGCGCGCGGTTCGCCTGGCAGCTTATTGCCCGCCCGGCCGAACTCTTTTCCGTTGGCACAGCAGGAAACGCCTGATGCAGGCTCTGGCCAAATATCGGGGAACCTTCGTATTTCTGGTCACGCTTTTTGTCGGCTTCGTCATCCTCGGCACGACCGGCAGCGAGGCGCAGCGCAAGAAGGGCAGGCAGGCGCCGCCGGTGTCCGTCCAGACGCCCCAGTCGGCAGAACCCGAAATCAAGCGCGAGCAACAGCCGGGTGCCAAAGAGTCGGTGGAAGCTGATGTCTCGGCGCGCAACATCGCTGTCACCTCCAGCTTCAACGGCACCGAGATCGTGATCTTCGGTGCCATCGACGGAAGCCAGCAGCCGAGTCCCGAGTCGGGTTACTACGACGTGATCATCGTCGTCGAAGGCGTGCCGGGACGGCTGGTTGTGCGCCGAAAAGGCAATGTAGCCGGGCTGTGGGTCAACACGGCGTCCGCCATTTTCGACAACGTGCCGAGCTACTACGCCATCGCGTCGACCCGGCCGGTGGAAGAAATCGCCCCGGAGGAGTTCAGGGCTCTGCACGGCATCGGTCTGCCGCATCTGAAGTTCACGCCGGCTTTCGGACAGAAGGACGCCATCTCCACCGAAGACCTCAAGCAATACCGCGAGGCGCTCATTCGGCTGAAGACGAGCGAACGGTTGTACGTAAACAGGGATCACGGCGTCGCCTTCACCGGCAAAAGCATATTCCGCGCCAGTATCGTGCTGCCCGCCAACGTCACCGTGGGTCCCTTCGATACCAAGGTCTATTTGTTCCGCGAGGAAAAGCTGCTCAGCCGATTCCAGATTCGCCTCACCCTCGAACGGGAGGGCATGGAGCGGTTCCTGCATTCGTTCGCGCACAACCTGCCGACGATCTACGGCTTCATGACCGTGCTGATCGCGGTGAGCGCCGGGCTGCTCGCATCCACGGTATTCGGCCGCAGTGCGCACTAGTTGCGCATGAGCCGAGGCTGCCGCGGACGTGACCGTCAATCACGTCCGAGAAATCTGGTGGCAACGGGATAAAGCCCCTCCTGGCCCAGCATCCAGACGGCAATGCCGCCGTCGCCGAACAGGCTGTTGAAGGCCTCGTCCAGAACATTGAGGCCCCCCGCAAAGGCTCCGAACGCCGGCATGATGAGGCGGCGCCCGTTGGCCACGAAGCACGGGCGGCGGATCGAGTAGCCGTACATGGACAGGCGGGCGGCAGGATGCATGTGGCCGGCAATCTCGTGCGTTGCGGCCCCTGGCGTGGGCACGTGGCGCAGAACCAGTCCGCCCACCTCGCAGTCGCTGCGGGCAACGCCGCCAAAGCGCCGGTCAACCTTTGGGTCGTGATTGCCGGTGACCCAGATCCACTCCCGGCCCTCCTGAAGCACGCGCAGGATTTCCAGATCCTGCGACGCGATGCGTTCGGCCGCCCCCGTGTCGTGGAGGCTGTCGCCCAGCGCGATAACGCGCCTAGGATCGTAGCGGTCGATCACCTCGGCGAGCCGCATCAACGTCTGCCGCGTATCGTACGGCGGCAGCAGGCTTCCTCGCTGCGCCGCCGCCGATCCTTTTTCCAGATGAAGGTCGGCCACCAGCAATGTGTGCTCGCCAGGCCAGTACAACGTCCCTGAGCTGTCTGCCACCAGTTGCCGTCCGCACAGGGCGACAACCTGTGAGCCGGTTTCGGAAACGAGGTGAAAACGCTCAGGCTTCAGTTCCAACATGCAAGCCACCCCTCAACATGGCGTCGCGTATCAGATCCTCCGCCGCCTCGCGCAGCATGTGCTCCGCCACTCCGCCGCCGTGCACGAGTTCCTGACCGATCTCCAGTAGCACAGGGACGGCGAGCGGAGACACGTTCTCCAGCGCCACATAACGGATATTCCCCTTGACTCGTTTCAGGAATGCGCCGAGCCGGCCGACATCCAGAAGCCCCGTCGCGGCATCGGCCCACGCGGCCTCCAGCAGGATGTGGCCAGGGTCGTGCCTGCGAAGCACATCGTAGATCAAGTCGGAGGAGACGGTCACTTGCCGCCCGCTCTTGGCCGCACCGGGGTGACGGCGCTCGATCAGGCCCGAGATCACCGCATTGACGCGGAATGTGCGCTTCATCAGGCTCGACTCGGCAAGCCACGCGTCGAGATCGTCGCCCAGCATGTCCTCGGAAAACAGGTCGCCGATGTCGAGGCGCTGCGTGGCTATAAGATCCGCAATCGGTCCGGCGCCCCAAACGGCCAAGGCGTAGTCGTTGGCGACGAAACCCACGGGATTGGCGCCGGCGCGATCGAGGCGGCGGGTGAGCAGCATGCCCAGCGTCTGGTGCGCAAGGCGGCCCTCGAAGGGATAGACGACGAGGAAGTGCTTCATACCCCGCGGGAAGGTTTCGACGAGAACCTCTCTGGCGCTTGGGATCTCCGACCTTTCGATCTGGATTTGGAGCCATTCGCGCACCGGATCGGGCAAGCTGCCCCATCGTGTCGGGCGCGCGATCATCTCCCGCACGCGCTGAGCGAGGTGGGTTGAAAGGGGAAACTTGCCGCCTTCGTAGGACGGAACTGTCGGATCGGGCGCATCGGTGCGGGTAACGAACGCCTCCGTGCCCTGGAGCCCCTCGAAGCGGAGAATCTCCCCCGCAAAGACAAAAGCGTCACCGGGCTTGAGTTGCTCGACGAAGTACTCCTCCAACTCGCCAAGTACCCGACCACCGACGAGGGGCCGGGCCATGCCAGGCTTCTTGCTCGCCCGCCGCCCCACAAGACGTATCTTGATCATTGGTGCTTCGACGATCGTTCCCGCATTCATGCGGTACTGGCGTGCAAGTCTCGGATGCGACAGGCGCAGGCGTCCATCACCAGCCGGACGCAGCCGCGCGTAGCGGTCGTAGGCACGCAGCGCGTAGCCCCCGGTGGAGACGAAGTCGACGATGCGGTCGAACTGCTTGCGGGTCAGGTCCGCGTAGGGCAGCGCCGAGCGCACCTCCCGGTAGATGTCCGCCGGCGCAAACGGCCCGGCACACGCGGTGCCCCAGACGTGCTGCGCCAGCACATCCAGCGCGCCGCGGCGCGGATACTGGGTGTCATACGCTCCTTCGGCCGCAGCCTCGATCGCGGCACGGCATTCGAGCACCTCGAAGCGGTTGCTCGGCACCAGCAGGGCGCGCGAGGCCTCATCGAGACGATGATTTGCGCGGCCGACCCGCTGAATGAGGCGGCTCGCCCCTTTCGGCGCACCGACATTGATGACGAGATCGACATCGCCCCAATCGACACCAAGATCGAGGGTCGATGTCGCCACCACGGCACGCAACGTGCCTGCGGCCATGGCGGCCTCCACCTTGCGCCGCCGGCCGGCATCCAGCGAGCCGTGATGCAGGGCGATGGGCAGAGCGCCGTCGTTGACGCGCCACAATTCCTGGAACAGGAGCTCGGCCTGGCTGCGCGTGTTCACGAAGATCAGGGAAAGCTTGTTCGCTTTGATCGCCGCATAGATTTCCGGAACAGCGTAGCGCGCCGAGTGTCCGGCCCACGGCAGCGGCTCCTCGGTTTCCAGAATGCGGATGTCGTGGTCGGCGCCGCCGCGCGCAACCAGCAGGTCAGCCAGCCGCGTACTGTCATTTGTGTGCTGCGGCATGAGATAGGCGCACAGCTCGCGCGGTCGCGCCACCGTAGCGGACAGTCCAATGCGGACGTGTCCCGGCGAAAGACTGCTCAGGCGCGCAAGGTCCAGCGCCAACAGATCGCCACGCTTGGTTGGCGCCAATGCATGCAGCTCATCCAGCACGACGGTGTCCACGTCGCTAAAGAAATCTCCAGCCTCGCTGTAGGACAGCAACAGGGTGAGTTGCTCCGGCGTGGTCAGCAGGATGTCGGGCGGCCGCACCTTCTGGCGTGCCTTGCGTGCAGTGGACGTGTCTCCCGACCGGGTTTCGACGCGAATGGGCAGGGCCATTTCTTCGACCGGCACCAGCAGATTGCGCGCAACGTCGACAGCCAAGGCCTTGAGCGGCGAAACGTAGAGTGTGTGAATTCCAGCTCGCCGGCCTGGGCTTCGCCTGCCTTGCGACAGTGCGATCAGGCTCGGCAGGAAGCCCGCGAGCGTCTTGCCGGCGCCGGTCGGCGCGATCAGAAGCGTGGATTTGCGCGCCTCGACCTGCTTCAGAAGTGCAAGCTGGTGCTCCCGCGGAGCCCAGCCGCGCTGCTTGAACCACGCCGAAAACGCGCCCGGAAGCGCAGGTTCGGGCGCGCCCACCCGGCGCGCGTCGCGCGGGCGCTTGAGACTTGCTTGTCTAGGCCGTGCAGGCATTTGAGCCGAAAGCGCCAGGGTTGTTCAGCCGCGAGGCGCCATGCTAATGCCAATTCGGGCGCGAATGCGCCGCCATATGGGGAGACGAGCCATGGACCGGCGACAGTTCTTCGGCGACAGCGTATCGGGCACAATTATCCGGCTGGTGTTGCTGTCGATCGTTGTCGGTATCGTCTTCTCGGCACTCGGCATCACGCCCTTCAACATCGTGGAGCGCCTGCAGCTCCTCATCCGGCGTATTGCGGACCTCGGCTTCGACGCCTTCCATTGGGCCTTCCAGTACTTCCTGCTTGGGGCGGTGGTGGTGGTGCCCATCTGGCTGATCATGCGCCTCGTCAAGCGCGATCCGAAGGCCTAGATCGCCACTACGCCTCGAGGTTCCGCGCAGCCCACTCGGACGTGCGCCGGCCGGTCAGCTCGCCGATCGAGCCGATGTTTTCGCGCTCGAGCAGGGAAAGGATGTCCCGCTTCATGCGGCCGAGTAGGCTCGGCCCCTCGTAGACGAGGCCGGTGTAGAGTTGCAGAAGCGCTGCCCCGGCTTCCAGCTTCGCAATCGCTGCGGTCCCCGAGTCGATGCCACCAATGCCGATCAGCGGCACGCGCCCCTCGGTGATCTGCCGAACGCGCGCCAACACCACCGTCGATCGGTGAAACAGCGGTCGGCCCGAGAGGCCGCCGGACTCACGTGCACCTCCCGCATCCGTCAAGCCGCTGCGGGCGAGCGTGGTGTTGGAGACGGCGATGCCATCCACATCGCGTCGCAGAAGCACCGCAACCACCGGCTCCAGGTCGGCCTCCGCGATGTCCGGCGCAAGCTTGACGACGATAGGCCGTTTCGGCTTGCCCGCCGCCATCGACCGCTCCCTTGCCGCCAGCACGCGTGCCAGCAAATCATCCAGTGCGGCTGGTGCTTGCAGGTCGCGTAGCCCCGGCGTATTGGGCGAGGAAATATTGATCGTGAAGTAGCTCGCGACGTCGTAGAACGCCGCGATGCCCGTCTCGTAGTCCGCAGCGCGATCCAACGCATCCTTGTTCGCGCCGACGTTGATGCCGACCACCCCGACCCTTGGCCGTGCGCGCAATCTCTCCAGCGCGGCAGCATGACCTCCGTTGTTGAACCCCAGCCGGTTGACGAGGGCCTTGTCCCTGATAAGCCTGAAAATGCGAGGCTTCGGATTTCCGGTCTGCGCCAGCGGCGTCACGGTGCCAATTTCCGCATGGCCGAAGCCCATTCCGATCACGGCATCCGGAACGCGCGCGTCCTTGTCGAAGCCTGAAGCGATGCCGAACGGATTTGGAAACGCGATGTCCCAGATTTTGACGCCGAGACGCGGATCGTCGCGATGCGAAGGGCGGGGGTAGACGCCCGCTTCCAGCGATTTGAGCGTGAACTCGTGAGCCTGCTCGGGATCCAAGGCGAACAGCAATGGCCGCGCAAACTCAAACACTGTGGACAGCATCGACAGTTTCCCCGCGCACCAGCGTCGCAAACGTGAACGCGAGCGCTCTTACATGTCGCACCGCTGCAATCACGGTTGCATGTCACGAATAAATCATGCTCTCAATTGCGCAAGGGGCGCCTGGCGGTGAAGCGCCCTTCGGCTGGAGGGCGCCGTTTCATGCCACGAAAGTTTTCGTCCCAGATCATGTCGTTGGGACAACTTCTTGCACCTCCTCATCTTTTCAAGACGCCTCCGTTTCAGCGCTCCTTCGTGTGGACACCGGAGGAGGCGGCCACCCTCATCGACGAGATCACGTCCGCATTTGAGGCAACCGACGGCGAAGTCGTCGGTGACGGCTGCTTTCTCGGCACCATGCTGTTCATGAACGCCGACCAGTCCGGCGCCAAGCGGCGCAATTGGCCGCTGGCACGAAGCCAGAAGACCCTGGACATCATCGACGGGCTGCAGCGGCTCACCACCCTTACGATCCTGTTGTGCCTGCTTCGGGATCTTGAGCTTGAGCATGGCCACAAACCCGTTGAGCGACTGCAATCCGCAATCTCGGCAGGTCGCGGCACCAACGCCACCTCGCGCATCTCTCTGAGGGGTGCCGACGAGGATTTCCTCGACGCCCTCATTCGCTCAGACACGATTCGCGAGGAGCCCGACAGCGAGAGCCTGTCGATGTCGCAGGCCAATCTCGTCGAGGTGCGCGACTATTTGCGCGGAATCGTCGTGGAGTACTCGGAGCCTGAAAGACGACGTCTCATCGACTTCCTTCTTGATGACTGCTGCGTGGATGTATTGCTGACGAGCGGCATCGACCGCGCGCATCGCATGTTCACGGTCCTGAACACTGCCGGCAAGCCGCTCACGCGCAACGACATCCTCAAGGCCCAACTCCTCTCAGGCGTGGCAGGCCCGCGCCTGGAGCGCCTAGTCGGCATGTGGGAGGACGCCGAGACGCTTCTCGGATCGAGCTTTGAGGGGCTGTTCAGTCACATCCGCACGATGCATGCGCGGACATCGCCAGATGTCATTACCGCAATCGGCGAGATCGCAAAGCAGGTCGGCGGCGGACCGGCCTTTGTCGAGCGCGTCCTCCATCCGGCCGCTCCGATATTCGCCGACATACGGGCGGCGCGCCATACGGGCTCGCCCCATTCCGAAGCGATCATCAGCTCATTGTCCTATCTCGGTTGGGTGCGAGGTTCGGATTGGGTGCCGGCGGTGCTCCTGTGGTGGCTGGAGAAGGGGAAGGACGCGGCGGCCCTGCAGCAGTTCCTGAGTTCAATCGAGCGCCTGACTTACGCCCTGCATATCCAGAAGCGCAGCCCCAAGCGCCGCAACGGGCGCATGAGCGCGGTGATGTACGCGATCAGGCAGGGACAGGACCTTACGGCGGCGCCGAGTCCGATGGAGCTTGGCCAGGATGAGGTCCACACCCTTCACTACAATCTCCGAGACATGCACAAACGTGACGCCAAGGTCGCCAAGCTCGTGCTTATGCGGCTTAACGATGCGCTCGCGGGGCGTCGGCAGAATCTTGATGGCAAGGCCCTGACCGTGGAGCACATACTGCCGCGCAGACCCGGAGCCTCGTGGCGCGCGGCCTTCCCCGATCCGATCGAACGTGACCGCCTGACAAGCTCACTTGGAAACCTCGTTCTCGTGCCGAGGTCCCTGAACGGCAAGGCCGGCAACCAGGATTTCGCGCGCAAGAAGCACGTTCTGTTCGGCAACGGCTTTCATTTGCCGATCAACGATTTTGTCCACCGCCAGGAGGAATGGACGGCGGCTCAAATCGAGGCGCGGGAAGCGGAGCTGCTGCGCTTGCTCGACCAAGTTTGGCGGATCGGCCCCCCATCGGGCCGCAAAGCCACGACCCAGGCCGATGCATCTCCACCCACAAAGCGCCGCAGGGCGTCCGACCGGGCCTAGGTCAGCTTCGCACAACCCCCGCCTGGGCGACCGCTGTGCCGATCATGCAGTCGCGCGTAACGATCGTCGCAAGCTTGTCCTCGCTCCACCCCTTGGTTCCCTTGGGGCGCATGGGAAGCACGATGTAGCGCAGATCGGCGGTGGAGTCGTGGACCCGCACCTCGACCGCTTCGGGAATGTCGACGCCGAATTCCTGCAGCACACCGCGCGGATCGATCACTGTCCGCGAGCGATAGGCGAGGCTCTTGTACCAGGCCGGCGGAATGCCGAGCAGCATCTTCGGGTAGCAGGAGCACAGCGTGCAAACGATGACGTTGTGGACGCCGGCAGTATTCTCAACTGTCGCGAACTCCGGCGCCGCGCCGATGTCGATCCCCATTTGCTTAAGGGCTGCACGGGTATCCTTCAGCAGCAGCTTCTTGAAGGCCGGGTCTGTCCAAGCCTTGGCGACCACCTTGGCGCCCAGCGCCGGAGAGCGGCTGTCTATAAGATCGACACTCGCCGCGATCTCCTGCGCCGACAGAACGCCCTTCTCTAGGAGCAGCGCGCGAACGGCCTCTTCAAGCACCTCGTAAGCGCTCGCTGTGCCGGCGTCGTGATCCTTCTGTGGCGCATGCGGATCGTGATGTTCATGGTCGTGGTGGTGATCATGATCGTGATCGTGGTGATCATGGTCGTGCTTGGGGTTATGCATACTCGCCCGCTCCTACTTCAAAGGCTCCAGCCAATATTCGAAGATGTCAGCCTCGAGCTGGTCCGTTTGCGGGCCGTCATATTGGCCCCAGATTTCGCGCTGCTTGAAGCGCACCTTGTAAAGCACCTGCGCCGGCAGCCCGGGCTGGTGATACGCGAGCCGCTCGGGATCGCGGAAAACGCCATGGATCGACGCGACCTCGCCCCTTTTTCCGCGCAAATACCACGGCGTGCGGCAGTGGCCCAAGGCCGGACGGTCGGCCACGCGCACCTTGTCGCCGGGCGCAAACCGTGGCGCTGCGGGTGATTTTGACGGCTTCCTAGGCGCCCTCACCACGGGATCTTCTCCTTCGAGGTTTTGCGCCCCGCTTTCTCCCAGCGTACGCGCACCTCGTCCATGCGTGCCTCCACCTCTTCGCGGGTCAGCACGCCCTGCTCGACGACAAGATTGCGTACGGCTCTGATCCACTTCTCGTAGTAGGTGGTACGGTCGTACTGCTGCTGTCCGTAGTCCTCGATCACGCGGCGCATGCCATCGACGGTGAACGCACGCTTCTCCGGTCCGACAAGGAGCCGCAACATCGCGTCCGTCCGCTTTTCCCATAGCGCCAGGTCGTGCTCGTGCCGATCGATCGGCCCGAACTCGAGACCGCCGACGTCATGGGTGGACCTGCCGTCCGCACCCTTGCGCAGCATGTTCTTTCGCTTCGGTTGCGGCATGGGCTGGCCTCTCGCCTGGAAAGCGCCCATCATGCCCTCCCTCGCGATTGAAGGCCAGAGCGCCGGACCACTGAAGCAATGAGCTTGACTGTCACGGCGTTGGCGCTCAGCGCGGCCGCATGCCTCGGCTTCGCCCTTGTGCTCAGCCAGATCGGTTTGCGGCATATTTCTCCGCTGCGGGGCGCCTGCATCAGCGTGCCGTCGAGCGCATTGGCCTACATTGCGCTTGCCCCCATGCTGCTCGACATGAGTGCCTTCAGCCTCAGGGGTGCTGCCATCTTCGTCTTCTGCGGTTGCCTGTTTCCGGCAACCGTCACGCTCCTGACGTTTGAGGCCAACCGGCATGTAGGGCCTGCAATCACCGGGGCGTTCGGCAACCTGACCCCGTTGTTTGCTGCCCTTCTGGCGGTTGTCCTGCTCGGTGAAGTGCCTGCACTGGGCGTGCTGGCAGGTATGGCCATTATCCTCATCGGTGTTCTGCTGATCATGGGGGCGCCGCGGACAATCCCGCAGCGCGCCTTCGGCTGGGCCGTCGGCCTCCTTCTGCTGGGCGCCTTCATTCGTGGGCTGGTCCAGCCCCTGGTGAAGGCGGGCCTGGCCGACTGGCCAAACCCGTTTGCGGCCAGCCTCATCGCCTACGTCATGTCTGCGGCTGTGATCCTCTCGGCCGCGCTGATGCGCGAGGGCCGGGAGGCGCTTCGCCCGCCTGCGGCCGGTTTGCCCTGGTTCGTCCCCGTCGGCTTGCTCAACGGGCTGTCCGTGCTGCTTATCTACGTCGCGCTTGAGAAGGGCTCGGTGGCTGTGGTCGCGTCGCTGGTGGCCTGCTATCCGCTGGCAGCCCTGGTCTTGGGCCGCGCTTTGCTGGGAGCTTCCGGCGTGACAAAGCGCATCGTGCTGGGGGTGATCATAACGGTCGTGGGCGTCGCCCTGCTGTTGCGCGGATAGCAGACCCGGTCTGCAGTTGCGCTCATGACTCGTCACCACCGCTCCGATATGGTGCGGCCCGATTGGGGAGTTAGGAGAATACCCGGATGGTAACGGTGAAGGCGGGCGCGCTCGCCGACCTTGTGCGCGATATCTTCGCCAAAGCCGGCTGTTCGAACGCTGAAGCCGAGCGCATCGGCAAGTATCTCGTTTCAGCCAACCTGACCGGCCACGATAGCCACGGCGTCGCCCGCGTACCCCGCTACCTGCATTGGAAGGCCAACGGCACGGTCATCGCCGATCGCAGTGTGAAGGTACTCAGCGAGACGCCCGTTCTGGCCGTTGTTGATGGCTTGCATGGATTTGGCCAGACCGTCGCTCCACAGGCCGTCGAAATCGGCATTCGCAAGGCGAAGGAGAACGGCCTCGCTATGATCGCCCTGCGCAACGCCGGCCACATCGGCCGAGTCGGGGACTGGGCGGAGATGGCGGCAGAGGCAGGCTTGGTCTCCGTGCATTTTGTGAATGCTTCCGGCAGCGTGCTGGTGGCACCCTTCGGCGGCACCGAGCGGCGGCTATCGACTGCGCCGTTTGTCGTGGGCGTGCCGCGGCCGGGTGACGAGCCAGTTATTCTCGATTTCGCCACGTCCATTGTCGCCGAAGGCAAGGTGCTCGTTGCCAGCCAGGGTGGCAAGAAACTCCCCGAAGGCGCCCTTATCGGACCCGACGGCACCCAGAGCGTCGATCCTCATCTACTGTACGGCGACTACACGCCCACGGGCTCGCGCGACCACTCCAAAGGCACGGGCGCCATCCGCGCGTTCGGAGACCACAAGGGATCGGGCCTCGCATTGATGTGCGAGCTCCTTGGCGGCTCGCTCACCGGCATGTCCGCCACCGGCTTCGGACGCCGCTTCGGCAACGGCATGCTGTCGTTCTATGTTGATCCGAAGGTCATCGATCCTGAGAACGTGTTTCCAGAGGATACGGCTCGCTACATCAGCTTCTTCAAAAGCGCGAAGCCGGCCCAGGCCGGCGGCGAGGTGCTCACCCCGGGTGAACCCGAGCGGCGCATGCGTGCCGAGCGCACCGCGAACGGCGTGCCGCTCCCCGACGACACCTGGGCCTCCATAGTTGCCGCAGCACGCGAGCTCGGAGTGGACGAAAACCGTATTCAGCAAGCTGGCGCTGCCTGATCGAAGCCATACAGAAAGCCGCGCGGAGACGACCGATGATTGATGCCGGACTACGGAAGAAGCTCGAGAGCTTCGACACCCCGACGATCTGCAATGCCCTTGAGATCATCGATCCATCGCGGCGGCTGACCGGCTTCACCATCAAGCCACTCTACTGCCGCTTCCCCGAGATGCCGCCGATCGTCGGCTATGCCAAGACGGTCTCGATCCGCTCGACACATGCCCATGAGTTCGATGCGAAGAAAGCGCGCGAGCAACGCGTTTCCTATTACGAGTACGTCGCAAGCCAGCCCGCGCCCGGCGTCATGATCATCCAAGATCTCGACGGCCACGACGTCGGCTTCGGCGCGTTCTGGGGCGAGGTCATGAGCGCGGTCCACAAAGGACTAGGCTGCCTCGGCGTCGTCACCGACGGCTCAATCCGCGATATCGACCAATGGGCTCCGGGCTTCCAGGCGCTCGCTGGCTCCATCGTCCCGAGCCACGCCCATGTGCACCTTGCCGAATTCGGCAAGGAGGTTCGCGTGTCCGGCATGCTGGTCCGCTCCGGCGATATCGTCCACGCGGACCGGCACGGCGCGGTGACAATACCCGCCAACCTAGCCGAGAAAATTCCCGCAGCCTGCGATCTGCTGGCCCGCAAGGAGGCTGTAATCCTGGACATGGCTCGCGCGCCCGGCTTCAACGTCGCCAAGCTCCGCGAAGCGCTCGCCAAACAAGACGAGATCCATTGAGGAAACCAGGGCATGGGCCGCAAAGTCATCTGCATCCAGCCGCTCCATCCCGAGGGGATGCAGATACTGCACTCTCGGCCAGACCTTGAGGTCATCGTGCCGGACTCGCTTGATCCGGAGACTTGGGGCAACTTTCTTCCCGGCGCCGAGGCGATCTGCGTGCGACTCACGCAGGTCTCCCGCTCCATGATCGAGAAGGCGCCGAACCTCAAGATCATCTCACGCCACGGCGTCGGGTGTGACAACATTGACGTTGGGGCGGCCACCGAGAACGGGGTGATCGTTGCCACCGTTGGACTCGCCAACGCGCCATCCGTTGTTGAGCACACCATCGCCTTGATGTTCGCGCTCGCCAAGCGGCTGCCCGAGTTCGACCACGCCGTGCGCAGCGGCGACTACACGCGTAGGATGAAGCTCGATGCCCAGGATGTCGCTGGACGCACCGTTCTCATTGTAGGCCTTGGACGCATCGGCAGCCGGTTGGCAAAGGCCCTCAACGCACTCGGCATCACCTGCATCGGCTGCGATCCCGCCTATTCCGCCGACCAGATCAAGGCGATGGGTTGCGAGCCGGTTACCGATTTCCGCACGGCCCTGCCGCGAGCAGATTTCGTCACGGTGCACGTCCCGCTGCAGGACGACACCCGCAACATGATCGGCGCCGCCGAGCTCGCGCTCATGAAACCGACGTCCTATGTCATCAATTGCGCGCGCGGCGGTATTGTCAGCGAGGCAGCTCTGCTGGATGCCGTGAACAGCCGCCGCATCATGGGCGCCGGGCTCGATGTCCAGGTCGACGAGCCGCCCAAGCCCAACGATCCGCTGTTGAGCTGCGATCGCATCATCCTGACTCCCCACTCGGCCACCTCCACGCCCGAAACCATGATCCGTATGGCCAAAACGGTCGCGCAGAATGTGCTCGACCAGTTCGATGGCCACCTGCCGCACAGTCACGTTTTCAACCCCGAAGTTCTGAGCCGCACCAAGGCTGGTGCTTGAGGAGACCGCTATGAAGCCGAACCTGTTGAAGAAGAAGATCGCCGACGGCGTACGCTGCGTCGGCGGCTGGGTGGCAATTCCAGACGTCCTGGCATGCGAGGTGTACGCAGGCCAGGGCTGGGACAGCGTCACGCTCGACATGCAGCACGGCGGCAGCAACATCAATGATGCCGTACCTCTGCTGGCCGCGATCCAGAGCGCCGGCGACGCAACGCCGATCATCCGCGTGCCGTGGAATGATCCCGGCCAGATCATGCGCGCGCTGGATGCGGGCGCGATGGGCATCATCTGCCCGATGATCAACACCAAGGCCGAGGCCGAGGCGCTCGTCCGCTCCTGCCGCTATCCGCCGATGGGCGAACGCAGCTTCGGCCCCTATCGGGCCTCGCAGTACGGCGCGGACTACTGGCAGAAGGCCAACGAGGAAGTCCTCCTGTTCGCGATGGTGGAAACGCGCCAGGCCGTGAGCAATCTCGAGGAAATCCTCTCGGTGAAGGGCATCAACGGTGTCTATGTCGGTCCGTCCGACCTCTCGCTCAGCATGGGCAAGACACCGACCCTGGATCCCACCGACAAGGATGTGCTGGTAGCGATGGACATCATCGTCAAGACGGCCCGCAAGTGGGGCCACATCGCCGGCGTGCACACGGACGGCCCGAAAACCGCGCTGCGCCGCTTCGAGGAAGGCTTCCAGATGTGCACGATCCTCAACGATGTGCGCCTGCTGGCGATGGCCGCAAACAACGCGGTTCGCGAGGCGCGCGGCCAAGGTGAAGCAGCCAAGGCCAAGACCTACTGAGACACGCAGGCCGGCCGGCGAACTGTCGCCAGCCGGCCCCCGCAAAATTAGGCGGGCAAAGCCGACAGCCCGCCCTACCAAGTCGGATAACCCCCTCCTATATCTTGGGCGAAGCCTCGCCGAAGGTGCCGCATTCGGGCCTTTGATGAGTGCCCAAATCCGATGAAGACGGCTGATACCGCGCCGAATGGGCGGGCTGCCGTGCCGAGGAGGAATGCATGAATTTTGAGAAGTATACCGACCGGGCCAAGGGATTTGTCCAGGCGGCCCAAAACCTCGCCTTGCGCGAGGGTCATCAGCAGTTCGGTACCGACCATCTCTTGAAAGTCCTGCTCGACGATCCGGAAGGCCTGGCCTCCGGGCTGATCGATCGTGCCGGCGGACAATCGCGTCAGGCTCTGGCGACCGTCGAGCAGGCGCTAGCAAAGCGCCCCAAGGTTTCGGGTGGCGGCGCAGGCCAGGTCTATCTTGCACCCGAACTGGCCCGGGCCTTCGATTCAGCTGAGCAGATCGCCGAAAAGGCCGGTGACAAGTTCGTCACCGCCGAGCGCCTTTTGCTGGCACTGGCCATGGACGCAACCGGCGATGCCGGCCGCGCGCTCAAGAGCGCCGGTGTCACGCCGTCTTCGCTCAACCAATCGATCAACGACATCCGCAAAGGGCGCACAGCCGACAGCGCCTCTGCCGAACAGGCCTATGACGCGCTGAAGCGCTACGCGCGCGACCTCACCGCCGCGGCGGCCGACGGCAAGATCGATCCCGTCATCGGCCGCGACGAGGAAATTCGCCGCACCATCCAGGTCCTGTCCCGCCGCACCAAGAACAACCCCGTGCTGATCGGCGAGCCTGGCGTCGGCAAGACCGCCATCGCCGAAGGCCTCGCCCAGCGCATCGTCAAAGGCGACGTGCCGGAGAGCCTCAAGGACAAGAAGCTGCTTGCGCTCGACATGGGCGCGCTCATTGCCGGCGCGAAGTACCGGGGCGAGTTCGAAGAGCGGTTGAAAGCCGTTCTCTCCGAGGTGCAGGCTGAGCAGGGCCGCATCATCCTGTTTATCGACGAGTTGCACACCATCGTCGGCGCCGGCAAAGCCGAGGGCGCCATGGACGCAGGCAACCTGTTGAAGCCTGCGCTTGCCCGTGGCGAGCTGCACTGCGTCGGCGCCACCACGCTCGACGAGTACCGCAAGCACATCGAGAAGGATGCCGCGCTCGCCCGGCGCTTCCAACCCGTGTTCGTCTCCGAGCCGACGGTGGAGGACACGATCTCCATCCTGCGCGGCCTGAAGGAGAAGTACGAGCAGCACCACGGCGTCCGCATCACGGACTCGGCGCTGGTTGCCGCGGCCACGCTGTCGAACCGTTACATCACCGACCGCTTCCTGCCGGACAAGGCCATCGACCTCGTCGATGAGGCGTCCGCGCGCCTGAAAATGGAGGTGGATTCGAAACCGGAGGAACTCGACGCCATCGACCGCGATCTCATGCAAATGAAGATCGAGCGCGAGGCATTGAAGAAGGAATCGGATACCGCGTCCAAGGATCGGCTCAGCCGCCTCGACAAGTCGATCGCAGAGCTGGAGGAGAGAAGCAAGTCCCTGACCCAGCGCTGGGAAGCCGAGAAGGGCAAGCTTGGCAATGTCCAGAAGCTGAAGGTCGAGCTCGACCAGCGCCGCACGGAGCTTGCCCAGGCACAACGCCGTGGCGACCTCGGCCGCGCAGGCGAACTCGCCTACGGGGTGATCCCGGAGCTGGAAAAGAAGGTCAAGGCGCTCGAAGGCGAGGAAGGTACGGGTGTGATGGTGGAGGAAGCCGTCACCCCGGATCAGATCGCGCAGATCGTCTCACGCTGGACTGGTATCCCGGTCGACAGGATGATGGAAGGCGAGCGCGACAAGCTCTTGCGCATGGAGGAGGAGCTTGCCAAGCGTGTCGTCGGCCAGCGCGAGGCGGTGGAGGCCGTCTCGACCGCAGTTCGCCGCGCCCGGGCCGGGCTGCAGGATCCGAACAGGCCGATCGGCTCGTTCATCTTCCTAGGTCCGACCGGCGTCGGCAAAACCGAGCTGACGAAGGCGCTCGCTGCGTTCCTGTTCGACGACGAGACCGCCATGGTCCGCATCGACATGTCTGAGTTCATGGAGAAGCACTCTGTGGCCCGCCTGATCGGCGCGCCTCCAGGCTACGTCGGTTACGAAGAGGGTGGCGCGCTCACTGAGGCTGTGCGTCGTCGCCCCTACCAGGTCGTCCTGTTCGACGAGATCGAGAAGGCGCACCCGGACGTGTTCAATGTGCTGCTGCAAGTGCTGGACGACGGCCGCCTCACGGACGGCCAGGGCCGCACGGTCGACTTCAAGAACACGCTCATCATCATGACGTCGAACATCGGCGCCGAGTTCCTGGCCAACCAGAAGGAAGGCGAGGACGTGGAGGCCGTTCGCCCCTACGTCATGGCCGAAATGAAGACCAAGTTCCGGCCCGAGTTCCTGAACCGGATCGACGAGATCATCCTGTTCCACCGCCTCCAGCGCGCGGACATGGCAACCATCGTCGACATCCAGATCGGCCGTTTGCAGAAACTGCTCGCCGACCGCAAGCTCACCGTATCGCTGGACGACAAGGCGCGGACCTGGCTTGCCAACAAGGGCTACGATCCGACCTATGGCGCCCGCCCCTTGAAGCGCGTGATCCAGAAGTCGGTGCAGGACCCGCTTGCCGAGCAGATCCTCGCCGGCAAGATCAAGGACGGCGACAAGGTCGCGATCACCGTGCGCGACGGCGCGCTGTTGGTGAACGGCCAGCCGGTCAAGTCAACCGCCTAAGTCGTTAGAGCGAAGCCAGCTCGTCGCCACCTCTGGTGGCGACGGGCGGCCGGCGCAGCAGCCCTTCAATGCGTGTCAGCTCGCGCTTGAAGTCTGCCAGATCCTTTCCGGCCAGCGTGCGGTCGTTGGGCACCTGTATTGCGCGCGGATCAACGTGACTGTAGCTGCTGTCGTAGGTGTTTTTTACCAGGACTTCGTAATGCAGGTGGGGGCCTGACGACAGGCCGGTAGAGCCGACATAGCCGATGATCTGTCCCTGCAATACTTGAACACCCGCGCCGACTCCCGGAGCGAACTTCTGCATGTGAGCGTACGCCGTCTTGTAACCATTGGCATGGCGGACACGCACATAGTTTCCGTACTCGCCCTTAGCGCCTGCTTCCTCGATCACACCGTTGCCGGCCGCCATGATCGGCGTTCCAGGCGCGCAAGCCCAATCGACGCCGGTATGCATCTTCGCCGTCATCAACAGCGGATGCCGGCGCAAACCAAACCCCGAGGTAAGGCGAACATCTTCGCCGCGCACCGGCCGGCGCATGAGGAACTTGCGCGACGTGCTACCCTCAGCATCGTAGAAATCGATGGAGCCGTCGGTAGAGCTGAAGCGGTAGAATTTCTGCGTCACGCCGCCCGCGGTAATGGCCGTCGCGAGCAGATCACCCAGATCGCCGTCGATGCCTCTGTCCTCGCCCTTCATTTCAAAGAAGAACTCGACGCCGTCGCCAGGCCTGACCGGCTGCCGGAAGTCCGTCGCGTAAGCATGGATGCGCATGATCTGCATGATCACGTCAGATGGAACTTCCTGCGTAGCGATTGTCGCATGCAGGCTTGCGAACAGGCTGTTGTCTTGCACCTGGTCCCGATCGGAGAGGGTTGCCGCTACGATCCGGCCCTCACCGGGCGTTGAGCTTGGCACATACTCACCCGTCGCATTGCGGGTAACCGTAACCTTGTGCGCGCCGAACTCGTCGTAAATGCCGAAGCGAACGAGTTCACCTCCGGCTCGCGTTGCCGCCGGCAGTACCGTGCCGCGGACCTCATATCCGGGAAGAAGCGCGCTTTCCGGAAACATCGATCTAGATGCGGCTGTCATTGCGCGCACCTGCCAAGCCTGCGCCCCAAGGCGCGCCAGGATGCGGGGCAGCGTGTCGCCACGCTGCACCTTTATTGGAGCCAACTCCCTGACATCGGCGTCGTCGTCCGCTTCGTCCTCAAAGGTTGTCTTATGCACAACCGTGGTTTGCGGCGTTTCCAGGTCTGCTGCGCGTTGCGCGCGCTCGGCAAGAAGTTCGCCGCCAGCCGCTGCCGGCTCAGAGCGCGCCGCCTGTATGCGCACGATCAAGCTGGCAACGTCCGCGACTTGCATCTCCTGCCCGTCCTCAATGGGTAGGATGCCATTGAGTTCGATGATCTGGGTTTTCGCCTCCAGCTGCGCGCCGCCAGCCTCATCCATGTCGAGAGGCGCCGAGTTCGCGTACAGCTTGAACGGGTCGAACGCCGGGACAGACTTGACCGCACTCTTCGAAACCGGCCCCAACTTGGCGACGACGCGCACATAGTACTTGGGCATGATGTAATCGCGATTGTCGCGGCGCTGCTTGACCCCATCACGGATGTACGCACGCATGGCCGAGGCTCTACTCGGTATGAGCATCCTGTCTTGCGGATGCACGGCCCAGCTCAACCCATCTCCCTTGGTAGTTGTACGCAGCCGCAGGGAGAGCGGAGCTGAATTGAGGCGCTTTTCCAATCCATCCAGGAGCCCCGCGGTGTGGGTTTCCGATTCTGTGGACCCTGCGACCACCACCACGATCGCTATCGCGCCGACCATGGCTGCGAGGCAGGTGCTCAGCAGCCACCGAAACCGCCCACCGCGCAGGCTTTCCGCATGGTCACTGATGTAGATCTCTGCGAGCGGGCGCCCACCCTTTCCAAGATAGGCGTGGGGGCGACTGCGGATGCTTGCGGTCGCGAAGCGAACGCGCGCGCGACCAAGCGGTGCATGTCGCTTAAGGTCCACTCGCTGCCCCCATGAAACGAATCAGCACCAAGGTGGGCCGCTGCGTGCGCAAGGCCTGTCGCGCTGCAGTCAAAGCCAACCCCCCGGTTTCCCCACCAACCGATTCCGCAAAAGCGTGGCAAACAGGCTTGTTTTCCAATGTCGGCCGATTTGCGGCGATGCCGTTCGGATCCACGCAAGAGAAAAGCGTAAAATTCTCGTATTCGGGGTTGACACCCACCGGCGTTGAGACTAATTACTGGCCTCTCGCGCGCCACTGTACTGGCGGGCGACCAGTGGGCAGCAATCTCCGGTCTGATACGAGGCTTGCCTGGCCTGTCCGGGCAGAAAGTCTCGTCTTCTCTACGACGGGGCGGCGAAAGCCGAACCGCGTGATCCGGTCGCTGGCCGCAGGCTTGCTCTTTGACAATGTGGTTTGAAGGAAGGGAAACGCAGGCGGCGGAGTCCTGGCGGATCCAAAGGGCGCGAAAGTGCTCGGCGGATCGAACAGACTCTGGCGATCTCTGCGTTTCAAGCCATCACCAATCGCGTCCGTTCGGGGCAACTCGGGCAGATGCGTGTTGTGTGAAGGTGCCCGTTACGCAGAGATTCCTTGGATAACCTCCAAGCCAAAACCAGAATCACACTTTCAACTTGAGAGTTTGATCCTGGCTCAGAACGAACGCTGGCGGCAGGCCTAACACATGCAAGTCGAACGCTCCAGCAATGGAGAGTGGCAGACGGGTGAGTAACACGTGGGAACCTTCCCTATGGTTCGGAATAGCTCAGGGAAACTTGGGGTAATACCGGATAAGCCCTTCGGGGGAAAGATTTATCGCCATTGGATGGGCCCGCGTCGGATTAGCTAGTTGGTGAGGTAACGGCTCACCAAGGCGACGATCCGTAGCTGGTCTGAGAGGATGATCAGCCACACTGGGACTGAGACACGGCCCAGACTCCTACGGGAGGCAGCAGTGGGGAATATTGGACAATGGGCGCAAGCCTGATCCAGCCATGCCGCGTGAGTGACGAAGGTCTTCGGATTGTAAAGCTCTTTTGGCGGGGACGATAATGACGGTACCCGCAGAATAAGCCCCGGCTAACTTCGTGCCAGCAGCCGCGGTAA
>VFQN01000152.1_pt1 | contig 146842 bp, 162 predicted proteins | sample 3512371 | NCBI WGS metagenome assembly VFQN01 (sample SAMN10412370, study PRJNA504923) | tailings metagenome | isolation source: Replicate 2 from Balatoc abandoned mine | place: Philippines: Itogon, Benguet | collected 2017-08-28 | reverse complement strand
TCCGTACCTCTGAAGTTATCAACTTCTTGCTGTACGTGAAATCGAGGCAGGGTCACTCCTCGCGCGATGAGTAGCTGCGCCGCAAGTTCTTTCATGGCCGACTCATCCCTCCCGGCAATGATTGCTTCCCGAAGAGCTTCGATTTCCTCGCTCGGCCACGCCACTGAACGTTGCGTGAGTCCTGTCTTCACTCCCGGAGGTACTAGCCCTCCTTTGATCGCGGCGTAATAGGTTGTCTTTGCCATGCCCAATGCGCGCATGGCAGGCTTCAACTTCAGCATCGGCTTAATCAATTTCGATCTCCTTACCGAACCACTTCGGCGGGTATCGAACTGTGCTTTGATCGCAGACCTCACGAAAGTGTCAACCGTACTCCGGAGTTCGGTTGGCGCTCCTATTGGTTGCCTTTCAGCTACATGGCTGCTTTGTTCAGCCGGGCTTGCGCTGTGTTGCGGACTTTCTCAATGCACGACTGAGGCTGCTACGTCGGCCTCCTTTGAGCTCCGGCGTCCACCCTCTTCGCCTAATCTCTTCGTTTGCAAGTTGCAGCGCGATCTCATTCGGGTTTGCGCCGATCATTGCTTGGCCTTCAACTATGTGCGTCGCGATCTGGTCAACGAGGGCTTCCTTCTTCTCATTGATGGATCTTCCTTTCAGACCGGTCACGCCGAGCATCTGGTCAGCACGACGACGACCTTTGCACCGAGTTTCAACACTGAGCATCGCTGCGAAAAGGGCTTGTACGAAACCCAATTGCATCGCATCGAGATCATCGGAAGCGACTATCGTCTGCATCATGCGAACCACGGTGGCCTTCTGATTCATGGCAAGTTTGGGCGGATTTGCCTCGCCAGATATCGATGCGCACTGGCGGTAATGTGAGAGCACCAAGGACAGGTCCATGGCGGCTACATCGCTAGGGCTATCGGCACACACCAATTGCTCAGCTTCCGACTTGGAATCGTCCATCACGTCACTCCATGTTGCTGGGCTTTGTCGCGGAGTTCATCGAGGTAGTCTGCCCAACGTTGCATAAGCTGAACGCGTTGGTCCAAGTACTGCGTACGGTTGTAAGCTCGGCCGAGCGCGTCCCCAACTGCATGCGCGAGCTGTGCCTCGATCACTTCTGGGTCGATACCCAAACGCTCAGCAGCCATCGTCCTGGCGGTGGCACGGAATCCATGCGGAGTCATCTCGTCATTTGTGTAGCCCAGTCGTCGCAGAGCGCTCCTCACTGTGTTCTCGGACATACATCGTTGCGATGACGTCAATGATGGGAACATGTATTTGCCGCTTCTAGTGTGACTTCCAAGCTGAACAAGAATCTCTTTGGCTTGGGTAGCTAGCGGTACGACATGAGGCGGACCATCCTGCTTGCCAGCGATTGAGCGCTTCATAAGCCTGGAAGGCAGAACTAATACGTCCCTGGTTTCGTCCATCCACTCCCACTCGAGGTGTCGGAGTTCACCTGGTCGCAGCAAGAGCAAGGGCGAGAGCATGAGCGCAGCCCGAGTGACCGCACTTCCACGGTACTCAGCAATATCCACCATAAGCTTTCCGACGGCAGATGGTTCCAGCAGCGCTGCGAAATGCTTGGTCTGCACTGGACGCAGCGCTTCCCTCAGATCTGCCGCTGGATTGCGAGCGCACTCACCCGACGCAATGGCATACCTGAAAACTTGGCCGCATGAATCCTTAAGCCTATGCGCAGTCTCGAGAGCCCCACGACTCTCGACCAACCTTAGACAGCGAAGCAGTTCCGGGGGGTCGATCTCAGCAATTGGGCGACTACCGAGCAACGGGAATGCGTCGTTCTCGAATCGAACCAACGTTCGGTCGGCATGCCCCTTGCTCACTTTCGAGCGGTGAATTTCTTCTACCCAGCGCCTAGCCAAGTACTCAAAACTGCCTTCGATCGGTCGACCTTCAGCAACCTGCTTGTTGCGAAGAGCCTTCTTCAGCTCGGCCGCTCGCACGCTCTGCCGCTGCTTGCTCGGGTCAATGCCGTTTGACACGAGGCGGCGGGCATCGTCGCGGCGCGATCGGGCCTCTCGCAACGAGACGTCCGGGTAGACGCCAAGACTGAGCATCTTCTCGACGCCGGCGATTCGATAACGGAAACGCCACCACCCAACGCGGCTCGGGCGCACATCCAGCAGCAGTCCCCCGCCGTCCGATATTTTCCGCGCAGTAGCGCTATCCGATGCAGTACGCAGGGCAGATTGGATTGAGCGATCAGACAGCAGATCGGACACGGCCACGGGTAACTCCAATCAAGTACTCGACAAAGAGTCGACATACCCTAGATGTTACCCGACAGTTACCCCGACTCACCGCGAACCCCGGCGAACCGCAACGAATTCAAAATCCGACCAACCCTTTGATTCTTAATAGTTTTTTGAACCATTCCGAACCAAAGCGAGCTCAAATATGGTGGAGCTGGGGGGATTTGAACCCCCGTCCGCAAGCCTTCTTCGCGCAGATCTACATGTTTAGCGGTCTGTTTTGAGTCTTACCGGAAGAGCCGCGCAGTCGCACGCTGCCCCACCAGCCAGCACCCTTGGATCTCGCCCCATGCCAAGGTACCCGACATGAAGCCAGCCAATGTAAGTTACCCCGCAGCCTGGACACCGGTTTGACCCGATACCCTTGCCCAGCCCATTGGCCTGCTGTTGCGAGGCTCACCGGCAATTAAGCGGCGAGTGCGAAACGTTCGTCGTTTGCAGTTAGTTTGTCGAATACAGATTTACGAGCGCTATTCAAGCTCGACATGCACCGCTGCGATTCCGAACCCACGTCGAAACCAGTGCAGCCCCGTGAGCTTCGTATTTTAGGCGGTTTGTTCGGCTTTCAAGTCCGCCAGCACACGAAGGACATCCAGCGGACGATCAACGCTGGCATCGGCGCGCCAGTGCGCCGTGTCGGCGCGGGCGCCAAGATACCCATACGTGGCGGCGACGGTCGGCATGCCTGCCGCCCGGCCAGCGACGATATCGCGTTCGTCATCGCCCACGTAGATGCAGTCGCTGGCGACCAGGCCCAGCCGCCGGGCGGCCTCGAGCAGCGGCGCGGGATGCGGCTTGGGGTGCGGCGTGGTGTCGCCGCTGACAATGGCCGCGGCCGAGTCGAACAGGGGCATCTGACGCGTCAACGGCAGCGTGAAGCGCTCGGCCTTGTTGGTGACCACGCCCCAGGCCAGCCCGGCCTGCCCGAGCGCACGGACAAGCTCGGGCACGCCCTCGAATATGCGTGTGTGCTCCACCATGCTGCCCTCGTAGCTCACGAAGAACTCCTCGCGCATCGTCTCGTAGTCCGCATGGTCGGGGGTCATGCCGAAGGCCACGCCCAACATGCCGCGCGCGCCCGCACCCGCCATCGAGCGGTAGTCGTCGAGCGGCAACTCCGCGAGGCCGCGGCGCACACGCAGCCTATTGGCTGCCGCACCCAGATCAGGCGCGCTGTCGATCAGCGTACCGTCCAGGTCGAAAAGCACCGCGCGGACACGTGTCATGCAGCCTCCGGACGGCGGGTGGCAACCAGGTAATTGACGCTGGTGTCGGCCGACAGCCAGTAGCGGCGTGTCACCGGGTTGTATTCGAGGCCACGGCTGCCCTGCAGGTCGAGTCCGGCCACACGGCAATGCGATGCCAGCTCGCTCGGGCGGATGAAGCGCGCATATTCGTGCGTGCCCTTCGGCAGCATCTGCAGCACGTATTCCGCACCGACGACAGCGAACAGGAACGCCTTGGCATTGCGATTGATGGTGGAGAAAAACACCCAGCCCCCCGGCTTCACGAGCGTGGCGCAGGCCTGTACTACCGATGCCGGGTCCGGCACATGTTCCAGCATCTCCATGCAGGTGACGATGTCGTAACCTGCAGGCTCTTCGGCGGCCAGCGCCTCTGCGCTGATCTCGCGGTAGCGCACATGCGGCGTTGCCGCCTCAAGGGCGTGCAGCTGTGCCACACGCAGGGCGCGGGAAGCGAGGTCGATGCCCAGCACATCCGCGCCACGCCGGGCCATTGAGTCGGCCAGAATGCCGCCCCCGCAGCCGATGTCGACCACACGCTTGCCGCGCAGTCCGGCCTGCTGATCGATCCAGTCGAGACGCAGGGGGTTGATGTCGTGCAACGGACGGAACTCGCTTTCAGGATCCCACCAGCGATGGGCCAGCTCGGAGAATTTGGCGAGTTCGGCCGGGTCGGCATTCAGGTTCTTCTGTGACATGGATGGATTATCGGCTGCGCTGAAAGAGAGAGCTGAAATGAAAAAAGCCCCGCAGGGCGGGGCTTTTTCAAATCGCCGAAGCGACTCAGTTGGCGCGGGTGCCGACCACTTCGATTTCCACGCGACGGTTCTTCGCACGGCCTTCGGAGGTCTTGTTGTCGGCCACGGGTTGCTTCTCGCCCTTGCCTTCCGTGTACACGCGGTTCTGTTCGATGCCCTTGGAGACCAGATAGGCCTTCACGGCTTCGGCGCGACGAACCGACAGGCGCTGGTTGTAGGCGTCGGTACCGATCGAGTCGGTGTGGCCCACGGCGATGATGACTTCCAGGTTGATACCCTTCACCTTGCTGACCAGATCGTCAAGCTTGGCGCGGCCTTCCGGCTTCAGGACCGACTTGTCGAAGTCGAAGAAAGCGTCAGCGGCGTAGGTCACCTTGCTGGCCACGGCGGGGGCCGGAGCGGGTGCGGGAGCCGGAGCAGGAGCGGCGGCAGCCGGAGCGGGCGCGCGGGCCGGTGCAGGAGCCGGGGCCACAGTGGGGGCCAGAGCGCCGTCGCAGCCAGGAGCAGCCGTAGCCGGCGTCCAGTTGGCATCGCGCCAGCACAGTTCTTGCGTACCGTTCTTCCAGACCAGTTCGTTGCCTGCATTGCGCCAGTTATCAACGGTTTGGGCACCGGCAGCGGAAGCGAGGGCTGCGGAGGCAATCAACATCGCCACTTTGTTCAGTTTCTTCATGGTTCTCCTCATGGGAAAAAGCGCAGCCGCGCTGCGATCAACACGCTTTCATGACCATCACGAAAAACGTTAGTTGCGATTGTGCCACACGCCCCCCCTGTGACAATGGCAAGGTTCCCGGCGATGCGTAGGACAGAAGCGCATTACCCGGCTTCTGTTGTTCGGGCACGACATCGCCCAAGCCTTAAAATCCACCTTTCGCCGCCTGCCTGACTCGAGCCCGCATGACCCAGTTTGCCAAAGAAACCCTGCCCATCAGCCTCGAAGAGGAGATGCGCCGCAGCTACCTCGACTACGCCATGAGCGTCATCGTGGGACGCGCACTGCCGGATGCTCGAGACGGCCTCAAGCCGGTTCATCGCCGCGTCCTGTTTGCGATGAACGAGATGGGCAACACCTACAACGCCAAGTACCGCAAGAGTGCGCAGGCCGTGGGTGAGACGATGGGTAAGTACCACCCCCATGGCGACTCCGCGATCTACGACACGATCGTCCGCATGGCGCAGCCATTCAGCCTGCGCCACATGCTCATCGATGGCCAGGGCAACTTCGGCTCGGTCGATGGCGACAACGCCGCAGCCATGCGGTACACCGAAATCCGCCTGGACAAGATCGCCCACGAGTTGCTGGCGGACTTGGACAAGGACACTGTCGACTTCGGCCCCAACTACGACGGCAGCCACCGGGAGCCTCTGGTGCTGCCGGCGCGCCTGCCCAATCTGCTGGTCAACGGTTCGGCCGGCATCGCGGTGGGCATGGCCACCAACATCCCGCCGCACAACCTCAACGAGGTCGTGGATGCCTGCCTGCATCTGCTCAGGAATCCAGAAGCGTCGATCGACGAGCTGATGGAAATCGTGCCTGCACCCGACTTCCCCACAGCCGGCATCATCTATGGCGTCTCGGGGGTGAAGGACGGCTATCGCACGGGTCGTGGCCGCGTGGTCATGCGCGCGAAGTGCCACTTCGAGGACATCGACAAGGGATCGCGCCAGGCCATCATCGTCGACGAGATTCCCTACCAGGTGAACAAGAAGTCGCTGCTCGAGCGCATTGCCGAACTGGTCCACGAGAAGAAGCTCGAGGGCATCAGCCACATCCAGGACGAGTCCGACAAGTCGGGCATGCGCGTGGTGATCGAGCTCAAGCGCGGCGAAGTGCCCGAAGTCGTACTCAACAACCTGTACAAGCAGACGCAGTTGCAGGACACGTTCGGGATGAACATGGTGGCGCTGGTCGACGGTCAGCCCAAGCTGTGCAACCTGAAAGACCTGATCGACATCTTCCTGCAGCACCGCCGCGAAGTGGTGACGCGGCGCACGGTGTTCGAGCTGCGCAAGGCGCGCGAGCGCGGACACGTTCTCGAAGGCCTGGCGGTGGCGCTGGCCAACATCGACGAATTCATCCGCATCATCCGCGAATCGCCCACGCCGCCCGTCGCCAAGACCGAGCTGATGGCCCGCGCCTGGGACAGCAAGCTGGTGCGCGAAATGCTCACGCGCACGCGCGCCGACGGCGGCACGGTGAATGCCGACGACTACCGCCCGGACGGCCTCGACCGTGCATTGGGCATGCAGGACGACGGCCTCTATCGCCTCTCCGAGACGCAGGCCCAGGAAATCCTGCAAATGCGCCTTCAGCGCCTCACCGGCCTGGAGCAGGACAAGATCGTCTCCGAGTACAAGGACATCATGGCGGTCATCGAAGACCTGCTGGACATCCTGGCCAAGCCCGGGCGCGTGGCCATCATCATCGGCGAGGAGCTTACGGCCCTGAAGATAGAGTTCGGGCAGACCAAGCTGGGCGCCCGCCGCAGCGTGATCGAACACAATCCCCAGGATCTGGGCACCGAAGACCTGATCACGCCCACCGACATGGTGGTGACGCTCAGCCACAGCGGCTACATCAAGAGCCAGCCGCTGTCCGAATACCGTGCACAGAAGCGCGGCGGGCGTGGCAAGCAGGCCACCACGACCAAGGAAGACGACTGGATCGACCAGCTCTTCATCGCCAACACGCACGATTACATCTTGTGCTTCTCCAACCGGGGCCGCCTGTACTGGCTCAAGGTCTGGGAAGTGCCTGCAGGTTCGCGCGGCTCGCGCGGCCGCCCCATCGTGAACATGTTTCCCCTTCAGGAAGGCGAGAAGATCAACGTGGTGCTGCCACTCACCGGGGAGTTCCGCAGCTTTCCCGCCGATCACTACGTGTTCATGGCCACGAGCATGGGCACGGTCAAGAAGACGGCACTCGACGAATTCAACAACCCGCGCAAGAGCGGCATCATCGCCGTCAACCTCGACGATGGTGACTACCTGATCGGTGCGGCACTCACCGATGGCAAGCATGACGTGATGCTGTTCTCGGATGGCGGCAAGGCCGTGCGCTTCGACGAGGACGACGTGCGACCGCTGGGACGCGCTGCGCGTGGCGTGCGCGGCATGGCGCTCGAGGCCGGCCAGAGCGTGATTGCGATGCTGGTGGCCGAGGACGAGCAGCAAAGCGTGCTGACGGCCACCGAGAACGGTTTCGGCAAGCGAACGCCCATCGCCGAATACACGCGACATGGCCGCGGCACCAAGGGAATGATCGCCATCCAGCAATCCGAGCGAAACGGCAAGGTGGTGGCGGCAACGCTGGTGCGCGCCGACGACGAGATCATGTTGATCACCGACCGCGGCGTCCTGGTGCGCACCCGGGTGTCCGAGATCCGCGAGCTGGGACGCGCCACGCAAGGCGTGACGCTGATCGCACTCGATCAGGGCGCCAAGCTCGGCGGCCTTCAACGCATCGTCGAGAACGACGCCAATGGCGATACCGCTGGAGAGCCTGGCGATGAATCGATGGAAGAAGGAAACGACGAATGATGAAAACCTCCACCACCCGGCTGATTGCGCTGGCCCTGCTGGCGGCCAGTTGCTGGGGCACGGCACAGGCGCAGACCAAGAAAGAACTCGTCCAGAAGCTCCTGCTGCTGCAACGTCCCAGCATCGAGGCGCTGGCGCGCCAACTGGCCGAGCAGCCGGCGCTGCAGATCGCCGATTCGGCGCGCCGCGTGCTCGCTGCCCGTGTGCCGGCCGACAAGCGGGAAGCCACCGCGAAGGCAGCCGATGCCGAACTCAAGAAGTACCTCGACGAATCGGTGCCCCTGGTGCGCGAAAAAGCCCTCCAGCAGGCCGACCTCACGCTGGGGCCCCTGCTGGAAGAGAGATTTTCCGAAGACGAGCTCAAGCAGCTGATCGCCTGGATCGATTCACCGCTCAACCGAAAGTACCTGCAGATCGCTCCCGAGCTGCAGAGCACGCTGGCGCAAAAGGTCGTGGCTGAAGCCCGGCCGCAGATCGAGCCGCGCGTGCGCCAGCTCGACGCCAACCTCGCCAAGCTTCTGGGCGTGCCGCCCGCGCCTGCCGCTGCCGCACCCGCAGCGCCGGCGAAGAAGGGCACGAATTGACGCCCACGGTACGGCCCTACAACTTCTCCGCCGGCCCGGCCGCGATTCCGGAGGACGTGCTCCGCGAGGCGGCACGCGACATGCTCGACTGGCACGGCAGCGGCATGAGCGTGATGGAGATGAGCCATCGCGGCAAGGAGTTCGGCGAGATCCTCGCCAGTGCCGAAGCCGACCTCCGCCGGCTGCTCTCGGTACCGTCCCATTACCGCATCCTTTTCATGCAGGGTGGCGGTCTGGCCGAGAACGCGATCGTCCCACTCAACCTCTCGCGCGGCGGCACCGTGGATTTCGTGGTGACGGGCGGCTGGAGCCAGAAGTCCGTCAAGGAAGCCCGGCGCTATGCCACGGCCAACGTGGTTGCCAGCGCAGAGGACGGTGGCTTCACGTCCATCCCGGACGCGGGCACCTGGAAGCTCTCGCCCGGTGCCAGCTACCTGCACCTTTGCAGCAACGAAACCATCCATGGCGTCGAATTCCACACGCTGCCCGACCTCAAGGCGCTGGGCAGCGACGCTCCGCTCGTGATCGATTTTTCGTCGCACGTGGCGTCTCGCCCGGTCGACTGGTCGCGCGTCGGCCTGGCTTTCGGTGGAGCCCAGAAGAACCTGGGTCCGGCGGGCCTGACGCTGGTGGTGGTGCGTGAAGACCTGATCGGCCACGCCCTGCCCGCCTGCCCCAGTGCCTTCGACTACAAGCTGGTGGCCGAGAACCAGTCGATGTACAACACGCCACCCACGTGGGCGATCTATATCGCCGGCCTGACTTTCCGCTGGTTACTCGGCCAGACCGAGGGCGCGGCCAAGGGCCTCGAGGCCGTCGAGCAACGCAACATCGCCAAGGCGAAACTGCTCTACGACTTCATCGACGGCTCGTCGTTCTACACCAACCGCATCGACGCCTCGTGCCGTTCGCGCATGAACATTCCGTTCCTGCTGGCCGACGAGTCGCGCAACGACGCTTTCCTGGCTGGCGCGCGCGAACGCGGCCTGCTGCAGCTCAAGGGCCACAAATCGGTGGGTGGCATGCGCGCCAGCCTCTACAACGCCATGCCGCTGGCCGGCGTGCAGGCGCTGGTCGCCTACATGCGCGAATTCGAGCAGACCCGCGCCTGAGGGGGGCGGGCAGAGCATATCCATGACACAGCCACAGGACAACAACAAGCAGGACGACTCGCTGGCGCCCCTGCGCGCGCAGATCGACGACATCGACACCCAGGTGCTCACGCTGCTCAACCGCCGGGCGCGGCTGGCCGAGGAAGTGGGCGAGATCAAGAAGCGCGAGGGCACGCCGTTCTTCCGGCCCGACCGCGTCCGCGCACTCATTGCGCGCCTGCAGCAGGCCAACCCGGGCCCGCTCAAGGACAAGCACGTCGCCGCCATCTGGAACGAAATCGCCTCGGCGGGGCTCGACCTCGAAGCCCCCGTGCGCGTCGCCTACCTCGGCCCCGCAGGCACCTTCAGCGAAGAGGCCGCGCTGCAGTTCTTCGGCTCCAGCGTCGAACAGGTGCGCTGCGAGAACTTCGACGAGGTCTTCCAGGCGGCTGCAGGTGGCCGCGCCGAATTCGGTGTGGTGCCGGTGGAGAACTCCACCGAAGGCGTGGTCACGCGCTCGCTCGACCTGCTGCTGGGCTCGCCGCTGCATATCGTTGGCGAGGTCAGCCTGCTGATCCGCCACAACCTGTTGCGCAGCTCGCCCAGCCTTGACGGCATCGAGGTCGTGTGCGCCCATCCGCAGGCGTTGGCGCAGTGCCAGCACTGGCTGACGGCCCACTTGCCGCACGCCGAGCGCCGTGCCGTTTCGAGCAACGCCGAAGGGGCCCGTCTGGCTGCCGGCAATCCGGCCTGGGCCGGCATCGCCGGCGCGCGCGCCGGCGCCGAGTTCGGCCTGCACATGATCGCGCCGGGCATCCAGGACATCGCTGTCAATCGCACGCGCTTCGTCGTGGTTTGCCTGCCGTCGGTGCTGGGCGCGCCGGCCGCCACGGGCCGCGACCATGTCAGCCTGGTGGTCTCGGTACCCAATCAGCCCGGCGCCGTGCACGATCTCCTCGTGCCGCTCAAGAAGCACGGCGTGTCGATGACGCGCTTCGAGTCCCGCCCCGCGCGCTCGGGTCAGTGGGAGTACTACTTCTACATCGACGTCGTCGGCCATCCGAGCGAGCCGCACGTGGGTGCCGCGCTGGCCGAGCTCCAGTCGCTCTGCGCCTTCTACAAGGTGCTGGGCACCTACGCGAGCGGGGAACAATGAACGCGGCCGCCCAGCAACCCGCCGGTGCGCCGGTGTTCGAGCAGCTCGGGCTCATCGGCTGCGGACTCATGGGCGGCTCGTTCGCGCTGGCACTCAAACGCGCCGGTCTGGTCAAGCGCGTGGTGGGCTACAGCAAGTCGCCCTCCACCACGGAGCGCGCGCGCGCCATGGGAGTGATCGACGTCGAGGCGCCCTCGGCCCTGCTTGCCGTATCGGGCGCCGATATCGTGCTGCTGGCCGTGCCGGTGGCGGCCACCGAGGCCACGCTCAAGACGATCCGCCATCTGGTCACGCCCCAGACTCTGGTGATGGATGTCGGCTCCACCAAGCGCGACGTCGTCGATGCAGCGCGTCGTGTGCTGCGCGAGCAGATCGGCTGCTTCGTGCCCGCGCATCCGATCGCGGGCAAGGAACTCTCGGGCGTCGAGCACGCCGACGCCGACCTGTACGCAGGCAAGCAGGTGATCCTCACGCCGCTCGAACGCACCTACACCGCGCACATCCAGAAGGCCGCGGCCGTCTGGTCGGCACTGGGCTGCCACGTGGCCAAGATGTCGCCCGAGGCGCACGACGCGGCCTTCGCCGCCGTCAGCCACCTGCCGCACCTGCTGGCATTCGCACTCATGAACGGCATCACGTCTCAGCCGAGCGGCCGCGACTTCCTGTCGCTGGCCGGACCGGGCTTCCGCGACTTCTCGCGCATCGCTGCCGCCGACCCCGAGATGTGGCGCGACGTGCTGCTGGCCAATCGCGAGGAGCTGCTGGAGCAGTCGAAGCTGTTCCAGCGCGCCCTCAAGGCACTCGAGGCCACCATCGAGGCTGGCAATGCGCAGGCCCTGGAGCTGCTGATCGAACAGGCCAGCGAGGCACGCGCAAACTGGCGCATGACCTCGCACAAGCCCGCACACTGAGCGGCCCGCACGGCCGCCCGCATCCATGTACTCCACCGAATTCCTCGACGTGCCGCCGCTGGCGGGCGCGCAGGGCACGGTCACCCTGCCCGGCTCCAAGAGCATTTCCAACCGCGTGCTGCTGCTGGCCGCCCTGGCCGAAGGCACGACCGAACTGCTCGATCTGCTCGACTCCGACGACACGCGCGTCATGCTCGATGCTCTGCGCACGCTGGGTTGCGGCGTGGAGCAGTCCGCCGGCAGCACCCGCATCAGCGGCCTGGGCGGGCGCAAGCCTGCGCCGCGCGCCGACGGCCAGCCCCACGACCTGTTCCTGGGCAATGCGGGCACGGCCATGCGCCCGCTCACGGCTGCGCTCGCCGTGCTGGGCTGCGACGTGACGCTGCGCGGCGTGCCGCGCATGCACGAGCGCCCCATCGGCGATCTGGTGGATGCGCTGCGCCAGCTGGGCTGCCCCATCGATTACCTGGGCCACGATGGCTTCCCGCCGCTGCGCCTGCGGCCCGGGGCTGCGTTGCGGCTCGACGCGCCCATCCGCGTGCGCGGCGACGTGTCGAGCCAGTTCCTCACCGCGCTGCTGCTGGCTCTTCCGCTGGCGGCGCGGCAGGACATCGTCATCGAGGTGGTGGGCGAGCTTATTTCCAGACCCTACATCGGCATCACGCTCGACCTGCTGGCACGCTTCGGCATCGAGGTGCGCCGCGAGGGCTGGCAGCGATTCACGATTCCGGCCGGCAGCCGCTACCGCTCGCCTGGCCGGCTGCACGTGGAAGCCGACGCATCGTCGGCCAGCTACTTCATCGCGCTGGGGGCCATCGCCGAAGGCGGCGGCATCCGCATCGAAGGCGTGGGGGAAGCGTCGATCCAGGGCGACATCCGCTTCGTCGACGCGGCCCGCGCCATGGGCGCGCACATCGAGAGCGGCCCCAACTGGCTGCAGGTCGGCCGCAGCGAGTGGCCGCTGCGCGCCATCGATCTCGACTGCAACCACATACCCGACGCCGCCATGACGCTGGGCGTGATGGCGCTCTACGCCCGGGGCACGACGGTCTTACGCAACATCGCAAGCTGGCGGGTGAAGGAAACCGACCGCATCGCCGCCATGGCGACAGAACTGCGCAAGCTGGGAGCGACAGTCGAGGAAGGCGCCGACTTCATCCGCATCACGCCGCCTGCGAGCCCGGGTGACTGGCAGCCAGCCAGCATCCACACCTACGACGATCACCGCGTCGCCATGTGCTTTTCACTCGCAGCCTTCAACCCTGCGGGTCTGCCCGTGCGTATTGAAGATCCGAAGTGCGTGGCCAAGACCTTCCCCGACTATTTCGAAACGCTGTTCGCCGTGGCCCATGCGCCCGCCGAGCAGGTTCCAGTGCTTTGCGTGGACGGCCCGACGGCTTCAGGCAAAGGCACGGTGGCGGCCCGGGTGGCGCGCCGGCTGGGCTACCACTTCCTCGATTCGGGCGCCCTTTATCGTGTCACGGGGCTGGCCGCCCATCGCGCCGGCCTGGCTCCCGAGCCGCAGCATGAAACTGCCATCGCCGCACTCGCGCGCCAGCTGCCGATCCGTTTCGGGGATGGCCACATCCTGCTGGACGGAGAAGACGTGAGCGATCTCATCCGCACCGAAGCCGCCGGCATGACGGCCTCTCGCGTGTCGGCGCTGCCGGCCGTGCGTGAAGCACTGGTCGAACTTCAGCACGGTTTCCGCCGCCTGCCGGGCCTGGTTGCCGACGGCCGCGACATGGGCACCGTGATCTTCCCGCAGGCCACGCTCAAGGTGTTCCTGACGGCCAGCGCCGCGCAGCGTGCCGAGCGTCGGCATAAGCAATTGATTTCAAAGGGTTTTTCGGCTAACATCGACGACTTGCGTGCGGATCTCGAAGCGCGTGACCTGCGGGACTCGTCCCGCGCCGTCGCGCCACTCAAGCCCGCACCAGATGCCCGGCTGCTCGACAACTCCGATCTGTCCATCGACGAATGCGTGGATCAGGTGCTGTCATGGTGGCAAGGCGTGCGGCCATTCGGGCAATCCTGAACGGCAGCCAACCGGTCCATCCGGCTCCACTCGCGCTGCATGCGCACTGGCCGGATGGTGTGCAACCCCAACCGCGGATCTTCCGCAAACCAACCGCCGTCCCCAGCCTTAAAAACGTCAGCAATGGTGCTGGCGGAAAACTGCGTGGACCGGATAGGAAACTCAATGTCTGAATCTTTTGCCGCCCTGTTCGAGGAATCGCTGCAACGCTCTGAAATGCGTGCCGGCGAGGTCATCACCGCCGAAGTCGTGCGCGTCGAACACAACCACGTGGTCGTCAATGCGGGCCTCAAGTCCGAAGCCTACGTGCCCATCGACGAGTTCAAGAACGACAAGGGCGAAATCGAAGTCCAGGCCGGCGACTTCGTCTCCGTGGCCATCGGCTCGGTCGAAAACGGCTACGGCGACACCATCCTCTCGCGCGACACCGCCAAGCGCCTGGCGTCGTGGCTCGCGCTCGAGAAGGCCCTGGAATCCGGCGAATTCGTCACCGGCACCACCAGCGGCAAGGTCAAGGGCGGCCTGACCGTGCTGGTCAACGGCATCCGCGCGTTCCTGCCAGGCTCGCTGATCGACACGCGTCCCATCAAGGATCTGACCCCGTTCGAGAACAAGACCCTCGAATTCAAGGTCATCAAGCTCGACCGCAAGCGCAACAACGTGGTGCTGTCGCGCCGCGCCGTGGTGGAAGCCTCCATGGGCGAAGAGCGCGCCAAGCTGATGGAAACGCTCAAGGAAGGCGCGATCGTGCGCGGCGTGGTCAAGAACATCACCGAATACGGTGCGTTCGTCGACCTCGGCGGCATCGATGGCCTGCTGCACATCACCGACATGGCCTGGCGCCGTGTCCGCCACCCGAGCGAAGTCGTTCAGGCCGGCCAGGAAATCACCGCCAAGATCCTCAAGTTCGACACGGAAAAGAACCGCGTCTCGCTGGGTCTCAAGCAGATGGGCGACGACCCGTGGCTGGGCGTGTCGCGCCGCTACCCGCAAGGCACGCGCATGTTCGGCAAGATCACGAACATCGCCGACTACGGCGCATTCGTCGAGCTGGAGCCCGGCATCGAAGGCCTGGTGCACGTCTCCGAAATGGACTGGACCAACAAGAACGTGGCCCCGTCCAAGATCGTGTCGCTGGGCGACGAAGTCGAAGTCATGATCCTCGAGATCGACGAAGACAAGCGCCGCATCAGCCTGGGCATGAAGCAGTGCAAGGCCAACCCGTGGCAGGAATTCGCGCAGAACACCAAGCGCGGCGACCGCGTCAAGGGCCCGATCAAGTCGATCACCGACTTCGGCGTGTTCGTGGGCTTGGCTGCCGGCATCGACGGCCTGGTGCACCTGTCCGACCTGTCGTGGAACGAAGCCGGTGAAGCGGCCGTGCGCAACTACAAGAAGGGCCAGGAAGTCGAAGCCATCGTGCTGGCCGTGGACGTGGACCGCGAGCGCATCTCGCTGGGCATCAAGCAGCTCGACGGCGATCCGTTCTCGACCTTCACCTCGGTGAACGACAAGGGCCAGATCGTGACCGGCAAGGTCAAGACCGTGGATCCGCGCGGTGCCGAGATCGACCTGGGCAACGACGTGATCGGCTACCTGCGCGCTTCGGAAATCTCCCGCGACCGCGTGGAAGATGCCCGCAACGTGCTCAAGGAAGGCGACGAAGTCACGGCCGTGGTGGTGAACGTGGATCGCAAGACGCGCAACATCCAGCTGTCGGTCAAGCAGAAGGACATGGCCGACGAGCAAGGCGCCATGGCCAACCTGAGCCAGCAGTCGGCCCGCGAGAACGCCGGCACGACCAGCCTGGGCGCCTTGCTGCGCGCCAAGCTGGACAACTCGGACAAGCAATAAGCTGCATGACACCCGGCCGCGCCGCCTCCTGGCGGCGTGGCCGGGTCCATGAACGACACAACCGAGACCTTCCGAGTCCATGACCCGTTCCGACCTCGTCGAAGAACTGGCCGCGCGTTTCGGCCAGCTCACGCATCGCGACGCAGAATTCGCCGTCAAGACCATTCTTGACGCGATGAGCGACGCGCTCGTGCGCGGGCACCGCATCGAGATCCGTGGCTTCGGCAGCTTCTCCGTGAATCGGCGCCCGCCGCGCATGGGCCGCAACCCGCGCAGTGGCGAGAGCGTCCACATCCCCGAAAAGCGGGTGCCGCACTTCAAGCCGGGCAAGGCCCTGCGCGAGGCGGTCGACCGCCGGACCGAGGAGATGGGCGGCGTCACGCCGCAATAACCCGATACCGGAGGCACCCTTCGGGTGGCCTAGAATTCTTCTCGCCGCTCGAGGAGATGCATGAAATACCTCTCGTGGCTGCTCAAGGCAGCCATTTTTTTTACCCTTTTCGCTTTCGCGCTGAACAACCAGCACGAGGCAACGGTGCATTTCTTTTTCGGCACACAGTGGCGTGGTCCGCTGGTGCTGATCGTGCTGGGGGCTTTCGCGCTCGGCCTGGCCGCTGGCGTCCTGGCCATGGTGCCGCGCTGGTGGCATCACCGCCGCGTAGCCGTGCGTGTACAGGCCACCGTCCCCGCCGTCGTCGCAACGCCGCCGGCGCCGCCTTCGGCTCCCGTCGTCCCCGCAGCCACAACGGCCATGGCACCCGAGCAGCATGGAGTTTGATTTCAGCTGGCTGCTGTTGGGCCTGCCCGTTGCATTCGCCCTGGGCTGGCTGGCGTCCCGCCTCGACCTGCGGCAGTTGCGCATCGAGAACCGCAACGCACCGCGCGCCTATTTCAAGGGCCTGAATTTCCTGCTCAACGAACAGCAGGACCAGGCCATCGACGCCTTCATCGAGGCCGTCCAGAACGATCCGGACACATCGGAGCTGCACTTCGCGCTGGGCAACCTGTTCCGCCGCCGCGGCGAATACGACCGTGCCGTGCGCGTGCACGAGCACCTGCTCTCGCGCGCCGACCTCTCGCAGGCCGATCGCGACCGCGCCCAGCACGCGCTGGCGCTCGACTTCCTCAAAGCCGGCCTGCTGGACCGCGCGGAGGACGCACTGCGTCGCCTGGAAGGAACGGCCTTCGAAAATCAGGCACGGCTCGCGCTGCTGGCCATCTACGAGCGCTCGCGCGACTGGCGCCAGGCGGCCGAGATCGCTCGCCGGCTCGACGGCAGCGACCAGGCCAGCTTCGGCGGCCGCCGCGCGCACTATCTGTGTGAAGAGGCGGCAGGCCACGTCTCCGGAGGGCGCGACGCGCAGGCCCGCGAGTTGCTGGAGCAGGCCGTTGCCACCGCGCCAGCCGCGCCCCGCGCCCGCATCGAACTGGCGACGCTGCTGATGCGCCAGGGCCAGGCAGAAGACGCATGGCAGCATCTGCGCGCTCTGGTGGACGCCTCGCCCATCAGCCTTCCGTTGTTCGCACGCAGCCTCGTCGAAGCCGCGCAGGCCAGCGGTCACGATGCGCAGGCGCGCGAGCTGCTGCTGGCCAGCTATACGCAGTCGCCCTCGCTCGACCTGGTGGAGGCCCTGATCCTCTCGGGCGCGGCGCTTCCTGAATCCGGCGGGCAGGCATCCGTGGCGACCGACTGGTATGCAGAGCACCTGCGCCGCGAGCCTTCGCTCGTTGCCGCGTCGCGCTGGCTGGCCAGGGAGCGGCTGGAGTCTGAGCAACTGCATCCGCAGGTGCAGCGCGCGCTGGACCATGCGGCCAAACCCCTCATGCGCTATCGCTGCGCTGCCTGCGGCTTCGAGGCCCAGCGCCACTTCTGGCAATGCCCGGGTTGCCAGGCCTGGGACAGTTACCCCGCACGCCGCGTCGAAGAACTCTGAGCGCACGCATGCGGGCGGGCATAGGCGCTGCGTCGCGGGCAGCGAATTCGTAAAACTCTGCAAGTCGCCCGATCCGGGCGCGCCATGCACGGACAAGATGCGCCTCGCCGCTGAAAGCCGGCGGCGAAAGCGGGCGCGGCGCCTGCCGCGCCTTCATGTCACTCAGGAGGAAAACACCCATGCGCATCATCAAGACGGGCCTGCTGGCCACCCTCGCCCTCTGGGCCGGCCTGGCGTTCGCCGCCCCCGAAGTCAACAAGGCCACCGCGGCCGAACTCGACAGCATCAAGGGCATCGGACCGAGCCTGTCGTCACGCATCCTCGACGAGCGCAAGAAGGGCGACTTCAAGAGCTGGGCCGATCTGCGCGCCCGCGTGAAAGGCATCGGCGACAAGACGGCCGCCAAGTTCTCGGCCGAGGGTCTGACCGTCAACGGCGAGGCCTACAAGGCTGCTGCCGCTGACAAGTCCGCGGCAGCCGCCAAGACGAAGCCCTGACCGTACGAGCGGCCCGGCGGGAATCCCGACCGGCCTGCAACCCGAGGAGAACGGCGCACGGCCTGCGGGGCTGTGCGCCGTTCCTGCTTTCAGCGCCCGGCGGGCAAATGGTCAGCGGCTCAGCACCACACTGGCGATCAGGCCGGTGGCGATGGCCACGAGCGCGAAGTCACGGCCGTCACGATCGCGCACCCATTGATGCCCGCGCGGCGGCGCCGCCAGCCGGTGGGCTCGCCAGTCCGTCACCACGTACTGGGGCGCGCGGTAGGCCGCTGGCATGCGCTGGCCGCGGTGATAGCGTGCGAAGCGCCGCTCGTCGACGTGCACGTAGCGCACCGGAGCCGCGTGGCGCGGAGGCGGTGCGTAGCGCACGGGCGGTGCGTGGCGCACTTCGCCATGGCGCACGACGACGACGCGCTCGGCTGGCGGTGCGTGGCGCGGCTGGGCGGTGGCGACGGCCGACAAGCCCATCGATGCGGCCAGTGCCAGGGTGATCTTGCTCGCGGTGTTCATGGCGTTTCCTTTCGGAGATGAAGAGCCTTCATCGTCCGGTCGCCACGTGAAGCGTGGGTAAACGCCCGGCAAAGGAAATCGCCAGCTTGTGCCAAGCCTGCCCCGCGCATGAAGCGCCCGTGAACGGCGCCCACAAGTCGCCACCAACTCCGTGTGCGCGGCGGGTGCGGGGCTCAGATCGCCACGAGCTGGCGGATGCCCCTGGCCTTCATCTCTTCGCCGGGACCGCGCGCGATGACCTCGCCGCGCTCCATGACGAGATAGTCATCAGCCAGCTCCTCGGCGAAGTCGTAGTACTGCTCGCACAGCAGGATGGCCATGTCGCCGCGGTCGGCCAGCATGCGGATCACCCGGCCGATGTCCTTGATGATGCTGGGCTGGATGCCTTCCGTGGGTTCGTCGAGGATCAACAGGCGCGGCCCGGGTGCGAGTGCCCGGGCGATCGCCAGTTGCTGCTGCTGCCCTCCTGACAGGTCTCCGCCGCGCCGATGCAGCATCTGCTTGAGCACAGGGAACAGCTCGTACAGCTCGGCCGGCACCGGCGTGGACCCGCTGCGGTAGGCCAGTCCCATGCGCAGGTTTTCTTCCACCGTGAGGCGCGCAAAAATCTCGCGGCCCTGCGGCACGAAGCCGATGCCGGCGCGCGCGCGCTCGTAGGGCGTGGCGTCATGGATGGAGCGGCCATCGAATTCGATGCTGCCGGTCTTGATCGGCACCAGGCCCATCAGGCTCTTGAGCAGCGTGGTCTTGCCCACGCCGTTGCGTCCGAGCAGAACGGTGACTTTGCCCAGACGGGCCTCGAGGCTGACGTCGCGCAGGATATGCGAGCCGCCGTAGTACTGGTTGATGTTCTTGACGGTCAGCATGGTGGGATGTCGTGTCGCAGAGATGTCTTCCGGCCCCGGCCCGGCAAGGTGGCCGGACGGACAGCCGCCCGCGCGGCTGCCCGTCCTTTCACACTCCCCTCTCCCGGCCGGCGCCGGCCTGTCCTGTCGTCAGCGGCCAAGGTACACCTCGATCACGCGCTCGTCCGCCTGCACCTCGTCCAGCGTGCCCTGCGCCAGCACCGAGCCATCGCACAGCACGGTGACGATCTCGCTGATGGCCCGGATGAAGGACATGTCGTGCTCCACCACCATCAGCGAATGGCGACCCTTGAGCGAGAGGAACAGTTCCGCCGTACGTGCGGTCTCCTCGTCCGTCATGCCCGCAACGGGTTCGTCGAGCAGCAGCAGCTTCGGATCCTGCATGAGCAGCATGCCGATCTCCAGCCACTGCTTCTGGCCATGGCTCAGGTTGCCGGCCTGCCGCGTGACGCTGGCCCCCAGGTGGATCGTGTGCAGTACCTCGGCGAGCCGGTCACCCTGCGCCGAGTCGAGCCTGAACAACATCGACCTCTTCACGCCCTTGTCGGTCTTGAGCGCGAGCTCGAGGTTCTCGAACACCGTGAGTTGCTCGAACACCGTCGGCTTCTGGAATTTGCGGCCGATGCCGAGCTGCGCGATCTCGGGCTCGTTGTGCGCCAGCAGGTCGATCGTGCTGCCGAAATACACTTGGCCTTCGTCGGGCCGGGTCTTGCCGGTGATGATGTCCATCATCGTGGTCTTGCCCGCGCCGTTGGGACCGATGATGCAGCGCAGCTCGCCGGGGGCAATGTCGAGGTTGAGCTTGTTGATGGCCTTGAAGCCGTCGAAGCTGACACTCACGTCTTCCAGGTAGAGGATGCGGCCGTGAGTGACGTCCACCTCGCCGGCCACGTGCGGGCGCGCATAGCCCGCGCTGCGCCCGCCCGACTCGGTTTCGGTCTTGAGTTTCTCCATGCGCGCCGCCACGCGCTGCGCGCCCTGCTCCAGCAGATCGGGCGTCATGGTTTCGCTCCTTCGGCGCCTGCCTCGTGCGCGCGGCTCTCGGCCAGCGCCTGCGCCGGCGGTGGTGCGACGGCGCCCTTGACGAATTTGCTGCCCCGCCGCGCCAGCAACTGGCGCACCAGGCCCGCCACGCCCTGCGGCAGGAACAGCGTCACCGCGATGAACAGCAGGCCCAGGAAGTACAGCCAGTATTCAGGGAAAGCCACGGTGAAATAACTCTTGGCACCGTTGACGAGGAAAGCGCCGACGATGGGGCCGATCAGCGTGGCGCGCCCGCCCACGGCCGCCCAGATGGCGATCTCGATCGAATTGGGCGCCGACATCTCGCTGGGGTTGATGATGCCCACCTGCGGCACGTAGAGCGCACCGGCCACGCCGCACATCATCGCCGAGAGCGTCCAGATCGTGAGCTTGTAGGCCAGCGGGTTGTAGCCCGAGAACATCACGCGGCTCTCCGCATCCCGGATGGCCTGCAGCACGCGGCCGAACTTCGAGGTGACGAGCCAGCGCGAGAACAGGAAGAAGCCCAGCAACGTGAGGCCAGTGATGACGAACAGCGTCATGCGCATCTGCTGCGTGGCGATCGGGATGTCGAGAATCCGCTTGAAATCGGTGAAGCCGTTGTTGCCGCCGAAGCCCGTCTCGTTGCGGAAGAACAGCAGCATGGCGGCGAACGTCATCGCCTGCGTGATGATGGAGAAGTAGACGCCCTTGATGCGCGAGCGGAAGGCGAAGTAGCCGAACACGAAGGCGAGCAGGCCCGGCACCGCCACCACCATCAGTGCCTGGAAGATGAACGAGTCGCTGAACGTCCAGTGCCAGGGCAATGCCTTCCAGTCGAGGAACACCATGAAGTCGGGCAACTCGCTCTTGTAGTTGCCGTCCAGGCCGATCTGGCGCATGAGGTACATGCCCATCATGTAGCCGCCCAGGGCGAAGAACAGGCCGTGGCCCAATGACAGGATGCCGGTGTAGCCCCAGATCAGGTCCATGGCCAGCGCGCAGATGGCGTAGCACATGATCTTGCCGACCAGGCTCACCATGTAGTCGCTCAGGTGCAGCGGGTGGCCCGCGGGCAGCAGCAGGTTGAGCACCGGCGCCAGCGCGCACACGGCGAGCAGCGCGGCCAGGAAGGCGCTCCAGCCCGCGCGCGTGAGCAGCGGCGCGCGCGCGGGCAGCACCACGGTGGTCGGCGATGGCATCCGGCTCATGCTTCCACGCTCCTGCCCTTGAGGGCGAAGATGCCTTGCGGGCGTTTCTGGATGAACACGATGATGAACACCAGCACCGCGATCTTGGCGAGCACCGCGCCGGCCCAGCCTTCGATGAACTTGTTGATCAGGCCCAGGCCCAGCGCCGCATAGACGGTGCCCGCCAGCTGGCCGACGCCGCCCAGCACCACCACCATGAAGGAATCGACGATGTAGGCCTGGCCGAGGTCGGGGCCGACGTTGCCGATCTGCGAGAGCGCGCAGCCCGCCAGGCCCGCGATGCCCGAGCCCAGCGCGAAGGCCCAGGTGTCGATGCGCGCGGTGTTCACGCCCATGCAGGCCGCGATGGGCCGGTTCTGGGTCACGCCGCGCACGAACAGCCCCAGCCGGGTACGTGCGATGAGCAGCGACACGCCGATCAGCACCGCCGCCGCGAAGGCCAGGATGATGAGCCGGTTCCACGGCAGGCTCAGGCTGCCCAGCACAGTGATGCCGCCACTCATCCAGCTGGGGTTTTCCACCGCCACGTTCTGCGCGCCGAACAGGCTGCGCACCAGCTGCATGAGCACCAGGGAGATGCCCCAGGTGGCCAGCAGGGTCTCCAGCGGGCGGCCATAGAGGAAACGGATCACGGTGCGCTCCATCACCGCGCCCACCAGGGCCGAGGCGGCGAAGGCCGCGGGCAGCGCCAGCAGCAGGTAGAAGTCGAACCAGTCCGGCAGGTACTGGCGGAACAGGCCCTGCACCAGCCAGGTGGCGTAGGCGCCGATCATGATCAGCTCGCCATGGGCCATGTTGATCACACCCATGAGCCCGTAGGTGATGGCCAGGCCCAGGGCCGCGAGCAGCAGGATGCTGCCCAGGCTGATGCCGGTGAACGCCTGGCCCAGGCCGCTGGCCAGGGCGACGCGGCGGTCGATGGCCGCGAGCGACGCCGCCAGCGCGGTCTGGACCTCGGCACTCGCCTCGTTCTTCAGGCGCTCTTCGATCAAGGGGCGCACGATGGGCTGGCGCGCCTCGCCCAGCTTGAGGGCGGCGGCCAGGCGCTGGGCCTGGTCCGCGCTGGCGAGCTGCAGGGCCGCCTGCGCGAGCTCCAGCGACTGGCGCGCCCCCGCGTCCAGCCCGGTGGCCAGGGCTTTCTCGATCAGGGGCAGGCCTTCGGGGTCGGGGTCGTTGAAGGCGTTGCGCTGCAGGCTGCGCGCGGCCTCGCGTTGGCGCTCGGGACCGGCAGTGAACAGCTCGATGCCGGCCAGGGCGGTGTCGAGCGCGCCGCGCAGGCGGTTGTTGAGCATCGCGTCCTCGGCCGCGTCGGGCAGCGCCGCAGGCTGGCCGCTGAGGGCGTCGAGGGCGCGCTCGCCCTCGACGATGAAGACCTGGGTGTCGCTGAACTTCAGCGACTCGGCGGCGAGCGCGCGCAGCAGGGCCGTGGCGCGATCGTCGGCCGAGCCGGCGAGGCGGTGGATGGCGGCGATGCGGTCGTCCGTGTCGCCCCGCGCCACCGCGAGCGCGTCGGCCGCGCTCAGCGCCTGGACGGGTCCCGCCAGGCAGCACCAGGCCAGCAGCGCGGCACAGCAACGGACGATCACACCGCGCATCGGGCCTCCACCACCGGCTTACTTGGACGCCACCTTGGCGGCCTTGCTGGGCACGTTCTTCTTGCCCTTGTTCTCGGGGATGTAGTCGCTCCAGGGGTCGGCCACCACCGGGCCCGGGGTCTTCCACACCACGTTGAACTGGCCGTCGGCGCGCACCTCGCCGATGAACACCGGCTTGTGCAGGTGGTGGTTCTCCTTGTCCATGGTGGAGACGAAGCCGCCCGGTGCCGGGAAGGTCTGGCCCGCCATGGCCTCGCGCACCTTGTCCACGTCGGTGCTCTTGGCCTTGGTCACGGCCTGCGCCCACATGTTGAAGCCGATGTAGGTGGCCTCCATCGGATCGTTGGTGATGGGCTTGTCCTTGTGGCCGGCGATGTTCTTGGCCTTGGCGTAGTCGCTCCACTTCTTCACGAAGGCCGTGTTGGCCGGGCTCTTGATGCTCATGAAGTAGTTCCAGGCGGCCAGATGGCCCACCAGCGGCTTGGTGTCCACGCCGCGCAGCTCTTCCTCGCCCACGGAGAAGGCCACCACCGGCACGTCCTTGGCGGAGAGGCCGGCGTTGCCCAGTTCCTTGTAGAAGGGCACGTTGGAGTCGCCGTTGATGGTGGACACCACGGCCGTCTTGCCGCCCTGGCTGAACTTCTTCACGTCGGCGACGATGGTCTGGTAGTCGGCATGGCCGAACGGCGTGTACTTCTCGTCGATGTCGCTGTCCTTGACGCCCTTGCTCTTGAGGTAGGCGCGCAGGATCTTGTTGGTGGTGCGCGGGTACACGTAGTCGGTACCCAGCAACACCCAGCGCTTGGCGCCACCGCCAGCCTTGCTCATCAGGTAGTCGACGGCCGGGATGGCCTGCTGGTTGGGCGCGGCGCCCGTGTAGAACACGTTCTTCGACAGCTCTTCGCCTTCGTACTGCACGGGGTAGTACAGCAGCGCGTTGGCTTCTTCGTAGACGGGCAGCACCGACTTGCGGCACGACGACGTCCAGCAGCCGAAGGTGACGGCGACCTTGTCCTGCGACACCAGCTGCTTGGCCTTCTCGGCCGCCAGGGGCCAGTTGGAGGCGATGTCGACTACGACCGGTTCGAGCTTCTTGCCCATCACGCCGCCCTTGGCGTTGATCTCGTCGATCGTCATGAGCACCGTGTCCTTGAGCACGGTTTCCGAGATGGCCATGGTGCCCGACAGGCTGTGCAGGATGCCGACCTTGATGGTGCCGCCCGACTGGGCGAAGGCGGGCGAAGCCATCACGCCTGCCAGCGCGGCGGCGGCAGCAATGGCCTGGATGGTGAAACGACGTTGCATGTGTGCTCTCCGGGTGGTTGGATCGGCTCGCCGCGCCGCCTGCCCCTCCGGGTGGCCGTTTCGCTGGCGATGCGGCCGATTCTGGAGAGCACCCCCCGCCGCGCATATACGCCGGGTGGCGTACGCGCCGCCGGCAGGCCTCAGGCGCGAGCGACCGCCCACGCCCGGCGCGCGGGTGGGCCGCCGTTAAACTGCCGGGTTTCCCGTTTTCTTCCCAACCGGCATCAGCAGCAAGGCGCACATGTCACGGCGCATCCCTGTCACCGGCCCGGCGCTCGTCCGCGTGCTCGCCCGGCTGGCCGACATCGACTCATCCTCCGAATCGCGTCAGTCGTTCCCCGACCGGCTCAGCCAGTGGCTGCGCTGGAACGACGCGATTTCGCTGGCCGGCGCGCTCAACACCGCGCCCGTGGCCGCACGCGCCCTGCGTGGCGGCGACGCCGCCGCCGACTACCGCAAGGTGCGCGCCGCGCTGGAAGGCGCCATCGCGGCCGACAGCCACGCCCGCCCCAACGGCCTGCAACCCCTGCCCGGCGCCGAACCCGAGGCCGACTTCTCCACCTTCCGCCACCGCTACCAGACGCGACAGCAGGCCATGGAAGCCGGCATCGCGCCGCTGCGCGCGCGCCTGCGCGCCCGGCTGGCCACGCGCTCGGCCGAACACGCAAGGCTGGCCGCGGTCGATGCCGTCATGGAGCAGGTGATGGGCACGCGGGAACGCAGCCTGCTGCTGCACGTGCCCGCGCTGCTGGAGCGGCGCTTCCGTCGGCTGCAGGCGGATGCCGCCGCGACGCAGGCCCCTGGCGACACCGCCGGCGCCGCTTCCGCCGCAGTCGCCACCAACCTCTGGCTGCAACAGTTCCGTCGCGAGATGCACGAGCTGCTGCTGGCCGAACTCGATCTCCGGCTGCAGCCGGTCGAAGGGCTGCTCGCAGCCCTCGATCCTGCTGCCGCCTCACCCGTCATCGCCACACCATGATCCGACAACTTCCTTCCATCGCATTCGCCGCCGGCCTCGCCACCGTGGCCTGGGTCGGGGCGGGCTACGTGGGCAGCCATCCGATGGCGCTGGCCATGACGGCGCTGATCGCCGCTTTCTATATCTGGGGCGCGGCCGAGTTGCGCCGCTACCGCGAAGCCACCGACACGCTCGCCCACGCCGTGGCCGACGCACAGGAACCCGCCGGCCTGGCCGCCTGGATCGAGCGCCTGCACCCCTCGCTGCGCGAGCCGGTGCGCCAGCGCATCGAGGAGGGCCGCGCCAGTCTGCCGGGCCCGGCGCTCACGCCGTACCTGGCCGGCCTGCTGGTGCTGCTGGGCATGCTAGGCACCTTCCTGGGCATGGTGGTGACGCTGCGTGGCACCGGCGCCGCGCTCGACACGGCGACCGACCTCGAATCCGTGCGCGCCGCGCTGGCCGCGCCCGTGCGAGGGCTGGGCCTGGCGTTCGGCGCATCGGTGGCGGGTGTGGCCACCTCGGCCATGCTGGGCCTGATGTCCTCGTTGCTGCGGCGCGAGCGGCTGCAGGCCGTGCAGGCGCTCGACGTGCGCATCGGCAGCACGCTGCGCGGCTTCTCGCGCGCGCACCAGCGCGAGGAATCGTTCCGCCTTCTGCAGCGTCAGGCCGAGGCGCTGCCGCTGGTGGCCGAGCGGCTGCAGTCGTTGATGGATTCGCTCGAGCGCCAGCATCAGGCGCTGGGTGATCGGCTGGCCGGCAGTCAGGACAGCTTCCACGCCCGCGTTGAAGCGTCCTACACCGGCCTCGCGGCCTCGGTGGACCAGTCGCTGCGCACCAGCCTGGCCGAGAGCGCGCGCGCCGCCGGCGCGGCCATCGCGCCGATGGCCGAATCCACGCTGGCCGGGCTCGCACGCGAGGCTTCGGCGCTGCATGCCGGCGTGGCACAGGCCATGCAGGCGCAACTGGAAGCGCTGTCGGGCCGGTTCGACGAACGCGTCGACCGTGTGGCGAACCTCTGGACCGAGGCGCTGGCCGAGCAGCGCCGCACGCACGAGGTGGCGGGCACCCAGCTGGGCGACGCGCTGGGCCGCTTCACCACCGGCTTCGACGAAGGCGCGCAGGCGCTGGTCGACCGGGTGGCGAGCCGGCTGGAGCAGACGGTGGAGCGCGTCTCGACGCAAACCGACGCGCTGCTGGCCCGCCAGCAGCAGGCCGGCGACGACCTCACCTCGGGCGCGCAGCAGGCGCTGTCGGCGGCCACGGCCGGCTTTGCCGACCAGGCGGCCGCGCTGCTGCGCACGGTGGAGCAGGCGCATGCCGACCTGCAGTCGCGCGTGGCCGAAGGCGACCAGCAGCGGCTGGCGGCCTGGACCGACGCGCTGGCCGCCATGGCGACAACACTGCAGCGCGAATGGCAGCAGGCCGGCGAGCACGCGGCGCGCCAGTTGCAGGCCGGCGAACAGATGGCTGCCGGCACGCTGCAGGCCCTGACCGCGGCCTCCGCCACGTTCGGCGAACAATCGGCCGCGCTGCTGCGCACGGTGGACGAAGCGCATGAGCGACTGCAGGCCAGCCTGGCCGGACGCGAGCAGCAGCGCCTGGCCGCCTGGAGCGACGCCATCGGCGCGCAGACCGCCGCCTTGCAGGCCGAATGGAAGCAGGCCGGCGAGCACACCGCACGTCAGCAGCAGGCCATCTGCGACACGCTGGCGCAGACGGCACGCGACGTCACGGCGCAGGCGGAAACGCAGGCACGCCAGACGCTGGCCGAGATCCAGCAGCTGATGCAGGCCGCCGCCGAAGCGCCGCGCGCCGCCGCCAGCGTGATCGGCGAGCTGCGCCAGCAACTGTCGGACAGCATGGTCCGCGACAACGCCATGCTCGAAGAGCGCAGCCGCATCCTGGAGACGCTCGCCACCCTCCTCGACGCGGTCAACCACGCCAGCGGCGAGCAGCGCGCGGCCATCGACGCGCTGGTGTCGGCGTCGTCGGGCGTGCTCGAACGCGCGGGCGAGCGCTTCGCCGAGCACGCTGGCGCCGAAACGGCGCGCCTGCAGGACGCCGCCACCCATCTGGGCGAGGGTGCCGCCGATCTGACCCGCCTGGGCGAAGCCTTCGGCACGGCTGTCGAGCAGTTCAGCCAGACCAGCCAGCAACTGGGCGCGCAGTTGCAGCGCATCGAGGGCGCGCTGGGCCAGTCGATGGCCCGCAGCGACGAGCAACTGGCCTACTACGTGGCCCAGGCGCGCGACGTGGTGGACCTGAGCCTGCTGTCGCAAAAGCAGATCGTCGAGCAGTTGCAGCAGCTGGCGGCGGCGCCATCGCCGGGGGCGGCCCCATGATGGCCGACGAGATCGACGACGGCATCGAGCCGTCGGTGCCGGTCTGGGCCGTCTTCGGCGACCTGATGGCCGGGCTCGTCGGCGCGCTGGCGCTCGTGCTGGTCGCGGCGCTGGGCATGCAGCTGGATCTGGCCGAACGCCTGAAGACCGAAATCGCGCAGCGCGAAGTCCAGACGCAGCGGCTGCAGGCGCTGGAGCAGGCCCTGGCCGGGCCGCTGGCCGCCGGCCGCGTGACGCTGGACAACGGCCGCATCGGCATCAGCGGCAGCGTGCTGTTCGCCTTCAACTCGGCCGATCTGCAACCCGAGGGCCGCCAGCTGCTGCGCAGCCTGGCCGAGCCGCTGGCCGCCTATCTGAAGGCGCGCGACGAGGTACTCATGGTCAGCGGCTTCACCGACAACCGCCAGGTGCGCGACGGCGCACGCCGCTTCACCGACAACTGGGAGCTGTCGGCCCAGCGCGCGCTCACCGTGACGCGCGCGCTGATCGACGATGGCCTGCCGGCGTCGGCCGTGTTCGCCGCGGCGTTCGGTTCCGAGCAGGCCGTGGCGTCCAATGCCGATGCCGAAGGCCGTGCGCGCAACCGCCGCGTCGAAATGTCGCCGACCCCGCGCCCGGCGCGCACCGTGGCACCGCCCCGTGGCTGAACCGGCCGCTGCCTCCGCCGCGCCGGCGCCGCGCCGCGGCCCGCTGGGCGAGCTGGCCGACCGGCTGAACGCCAAGGCCGTGGGACACGCCGATCCCGCGGCCCCCCCGCCGGGCGGCGTCCCGGCGCCCGGCCTGCCCGAGCCCGGCACGCTGGAGTACTTCCGCCGCACCTGGTCACGGCTGGACGCCGGTCGGCGGCTGGCCCAGGCGCTGGCCGAGGTGCCCGAGAATGCCGGCCCGATCAATTCGCAGCAACTGGTGCATCGCTCGCTGGTGCTGATGAACGGGTTGTCGCCCGCCTACCTGCAGCATTTCCTGGCGCATGCCGACGCCTTGCTGTGGCTGGACGAGCACGCCCGAGGCGGTCCGGCACCGGCCGCGCCAACCAGCGCCGGCGGGGCGCGCCGCGGCCGGGGCAAGGCGGCCTGAGCGGGCCGGCGCGCGAGGTGGGCATGTCTCGTGCATGCCCTTTCGTCGAACAAAGCCCGGTAATCCCGGACTGGACGCAGGCTCCGCCCTACCGGAGTACCCGCCGCTGCATAGAATAGGCACCGCGTTGCTCCGCCCAAGGGGGGTGGAGATTGCGGAACGCCGCACACCTGAATATGGCCTTGGAATCGTTCGCTCTCCAGAATTGCCTAGACCACGCGGCGGACGACGGGCAAGCCTCGTTCGCGCGCTGCGTCGACAACACGGTCAAGGTGCTGCAGGACGCCGAAGGCAAAAGCATCAGCAGCGCCAGCCGCAACGAGCTCACCCTGGCCTGGCGCACGCTGGCCAACCTGCGCGATCCCCTCTCGCGCCGCTACGCGGCCCTGCTGCGCGATGCGCTCAACGCCGAGACTGCGACGGCGATGCGGCTGGCGGCCAACCCCAATCCCAATGCCACGGGCCAGTTCGTGGTGCCCAAGTCAGCGACGTCCGATTTCGATCCGTTCGGCGACGGCGACTCGGGCTTCGGTGGACGCGACTTCACACTGGTCGACGACTCCGCGCTGTCGCAATCGATCGAAGTGTCCCGCCTGCTGCAGCGCCTCTCGGGCATCCTCGAGTCCAGCATGCTGGCCGTGGACGGCCTGGTGAGTTCGGCGCTCGGGCTCACGCACATCGCCCCGCAGTTCAATCCGTTCCGCGCCGACATCTTCGCGCGCGTGGTGCGTGCAACGCTGGACGAGGCCGGCGCCGAATCGGGCACGGTGACCGTCTGGCTCGCGCACATCGCGCCGCCGCTGGGCGACGAGATCAAGTCGGTCTATGCGCGCGTGATCCGCGATCTCAAGGAAGCCGGCGTACAGGCGGTCGGCTACAAGGTCGGGCAGGCGCCGGAATCACCCTCCGGCGCTGGCGGCTCGTCCACCGGCGAATCCGGCAGCCCCGACAGCGGCCATGGCGGGCTCGGGGGCCCCGGTGGCGGTAGCGGCGGCATGGGCGGCGGCGCCGGTGGCAGCGGTGCGGGGGGTGCCGGCGGCGGCACCTACATCGGCGACCCGGTGGTGGTGGACATGGCCGACGAGCAGGTGAGCGGCGAGTTGCTGCGCCAGTTCTTCGCCAATCCGGCGGCGCCCGCGCCCACCGGCCCGGCACCGCGCGTGCTGGCGCCGGCCTTCTACGAATCGGTGGACCGCGAGCTGGCGCAACTGCGCGACGAGCTCGACACCGAAGTGCTGCCCGACTCGCCCGAAAACTACCGCGACGTCCCGCCCATCGAGCGGCCGATGCGCTACGTCGACGCCTCGATGGGCCTGAGCTCGCCGATGTGGGGCGAGTACGCGCGCGCCAGGGAGCGCGCTCTGGTACGCACGCAGCTCAAGCGCGACGCGCAGTACGTCGACCAGGTGCTGGGCCTGGAGCTGGTGCGCGAGCTGCTCAACCAGGTGGCGCGCGACGCCCGCCTGCTGGGCGCCATGCGCGAGGCCATCCTGGCGCTGGAGCCGGCGCTGCTGCGCCTGGCGATGATCGACCCGCGCTTCTTCTCCGACACCGCGCATCCGGGCCGCCGGCTGATCGAGCGCGTGGCGCAGCGCAGCTTCCGCTACAACGACGAGCTCGCGCCCGATTTCAACGAATTCCTCGAACCCATCGGCTCGGCCTTCAACGGCCTGAACCATCTGGAAGAAGTCACCGACGCCAAGCCCTTCGAGGCCGCGCTCGGCAAGCTCGAAGGGCTGTGGACCGAGCAGGACCAGGCCGACGCCGAACCGCGCAACGCCGTCGTCGAAGCCATGCGCTTCGCCGAAGAGCGCCAGGCGCTGGCCAACCAGCTGGCCTACGAGATCAGCCAGCGCACTGACCTCGACCTGGTGCCGGCCGTCATCCTCGACTTCCTCTACAACCGCTGGACGCTGGTGATGGCGCATGCGCGCCTGAAGGACACGAAGAACCAGCTCGACCCGGGCGGCTTCGGCTCGCTGGTGTCCGACCTGCTCTGGAGCACCAAGCACGAGCTCACGCTCAACAACCCCGTCAAGCTCATCGGCCTGATCCCCTCGGTGCTGCGCAAGATCAACGAGGGCCTGGAGATGCTGGGCCAGGACGATGCCGAGCGCCAATCGATCTTCGACACGCTCGAACGCCTGCACAAGCCCGTGCTCGACCTGTGCCGCACGCGCAACCGCCGCGACTGGAAAGACGGCTTCCTCGACGCACGCCCCGAGGCACCCGAGGCGCCGGCCACGGCCGAGGAACGCAAGCCCAAGCCCGCGGCCCGGCCCTGGATCGGACGCGAGGCGCTCGAAGCCGTGGGCTTCGAGGAGCCCGGTCTGCTGGCCGGCGAAAGCGGCGACAGCCAGTTCGATTCGTCGCTGTTCGAATCCTCATCCCTGTCGCCGGATTCGGGCGCCGTGCCGCTCGATTCCGGTGCCGCGCCGCTGGACGACGCCGCTGCCGCCGGCTCTGCCGTGCCGGCCGGGCCTGGCGTCGAACTCACGCCCTCGCAGATCATCAAGGGCCTCAAGCTCGGCGGCTGGGTCGACCTGCATTCGCAGAAAGCCTGGCTGCGCGCGCAGCTCATCTGGGCGAGCCAGCGCCGCACGCTCTTCATGTTCGAGAGCCAGAACAACCGGCCGCACTCCATGACGCGGCGCAGCTGCGAACGCCTGATCCGCGCCCGCGAATTGCGGCCGGTGGACATGCAGGAAGTGGTGGCGCGCGCGCTGCAGGCGATCGCACGGGAAGCGGCCGGTGCACCGGCCGACGAGTCCCAGGGCCCGGAATCGGTCTCCGCACCCGAGGCCGACCAGCGCGAGCCGGGGTTGCAGCCCGCGGCGTGACCGCACGGCCGGCAGCGCGCAGGCGCCGCCGGCCGCCGTTCAGAACTTGAAGTTCGCCGTGACCAGCGCCGAGCGGGGCGCACCCGGGGTGTAGCGGTTGCCGTTGTTGTTGATGGTGGCCAGATAGAACTTGTCGGCCAGGTTGTACACGTTGAGCTGGAGCGAGACGTTCTTGCTCACCTCGTACGACGCCATCGCATCGAACACCCAGTAGCTCGGCATCTCGGGCATGTTGGCGGCCGGCGTATTGGTCGTCTGGCGAGCCACGCTGGACATGTAGCGCGCGCCGCCACCCAGCGTGATGCCGTGGCCGAGCCGGTAGGTGGTCCACGAGGTGAACGAGAGGTCGGGCGACCACTGCAGCGTGGCACCCTGCGCCGCCGTGTTGCTCTGTGCCAGCTTGGTGTTCATCTTGGCGATTCCGGCGCTGACCGACCACGCTTTGGTGATCTCGCCCACCAGGCCCAGTTCGATACCGTTGACGGTCTTCTTGCCGAGCTGGATGACTTCACCAGGCAAGGTGCCGGTGGCCGCGATTTCGTTCTTGTTCTCGCTGCGATAGATCGCGCCGGTGACGGCGAGCCGGTTGTCCAGCAAATCCCATTTGGTGCCGAACTCGAGGTTGGTGGCCTTCTGCGGATCCAGGTTCGGATTGTTGATGTTGGTCGCCGTCGCGTTGAGCGAGAAGTTGCTGCCGCCCGGCGGCTGCTGCGACGTCGAGAACGAGCCATAAATGCTTCCGTTGGCAGCCGGCTTGTACACGGCACCGAGCTTCCAGCTCACGATGCTGTCGGAATCGGTGATCTCGGTCACGGCGCCGTTGGCCGCGATGTCCTTGTTGACCACCTTGTACTTGTCCAGCCGCAGGCCGCCGTTGAGCAGCCACTGATCGTTGAGCTTGAGGGTGTCGAAGGCATAGAGCCCCAGCGTGGTGACGCGGTCTCGGTCCTGCACCCCGGAGAAGCCGAGCGTGGTGTATGCGGTCGTGAGCTGGGACGGATCGGGGCTGTAGGCATTGGCGGCCGGTATGCCCGCCACGGTGCTGTAGGCGCGATTGTGCTGGCGCTCCTGGATCAGCTCGACGCCCGTGCTCAGGGTGTGTTCGTAGGCACCGGTCTTGAATGTGGTGGTGAGGTTGGTCTGGTTGGTGAAGAGCTCGTTCTCCTGCCATTTGGTCTGGCGCGAGCGACTCACGGTGATCGGATTGCCGGCCGTGGCGGCGCCCGGTGCGAACAGCATCAGGTCGTGTCGCACGCGAGCGACGCGCGTGGTGTTGCGCAGCGTGGTTCCGGCCGCCAGATCGTGCTCGATGCGGGCGGTCAGCACGTCGCCATCGACTTTCTCGAAGTCGGAGAGGGAACCGTAGTAGTTCTCGCGGCTGGCCCGCGCCTGGCCTGCGATCGTGGTGTAGTTGGGCAGGCCCAGGGTCGTGACGCCGCCATCGGGCCGGTTGTCCTGCTCGACGTGCTCGTAGCTCAGGAACGTGCGTGTCGGCGTGTTCAGCCCGAGCGCCAGCGACGGCGCGAAAGACACGCCCTTGTTGCGCACGTAGTCGCGGCCCGGTACGCCACCGTCCTGCACCATGGCGTTGAAGCGGATGGCCGATGTCTCGCCGAGGATGCGGTTGACGTCGATCGTGCCACGCTTCTGATCGGCCGTCCCCAAGCTGCCGGAGCCCGAGACGAAGTTCTCCAGGCGCGGCACCTTCGTGGCCAGGTTGATCGTGCCGGACGGCGCACCGCGGCCGAACTCGGAGCCTGAAGGGCCCTTGATGATTTCGACCTGCTCGATGTTGTACATGTCACGGGGGAAGTTGCCCAGATCGCGAACGCCGTCGATGTAGACGCTGCCCGACGAATCGAAGCCGCGCATGAAGATGTTGTCCTTGGTATTGCTGTTGCCGCCCTCGCCCAGGGTCATCGTGATGCCCGGCGTGTTGCGCAGCGCCTCCAGCAGGGTTCGCGCGCCCTGCTCCTGAAGAATTTCCTTCTTGATGACGGTGATCGTTTGCGGCGTGTCGACCAGCGGCTGCGTGAACTTGGGCGACGAAACCTTGTCGGCCTTGTAGTCGCCGCCCTCTGCGGACTCCTGCACCTGAACGGCTGGCAAGGTGCCGCCGCTGCTCGTCCCCTGCGCTGCGGCGGGTAGCGCCGTGAGCGCCAGCACGGCGGCCGCGGCGGCGGTCAATCGGGGATGGATGTGGCGGCGGTGTGCGTCGGCCGGCTTGAGGTTCTTGGTGTGTGCCATGGGTTCCAGACGGATGGAGGGAGAAGAAACGGGAACGTCCTGGCTGGCGTTCTGCCGTTCGTACCGTCTGGAGAGTTCTGGCGGTCCGGCGGGGCGGATGGCGGGCTGGGTGACGAGGCACAGGGCCTCAGTGTTTGCAAATGATAATTACTCTCATAAACAAATCAACACCCGGCGGATACATCGCGGACATGTGTTGCGAAAGCGCTGCAATGCGCGCCGGCCCGTGCGGCGGCACGAGCCACGCTGCGGCGCCCTCGCGGCAGCCACCGGAGGCGCGGGTCGTCAGCCTTCGAACTGCGGCTGCAGCGGGCGGATGCGGCTCATCGCCATGGCGGCGGCGGCCGTGCGGGTCTCGACGCCGAGCTTGGCGAACACCCGCTCCAGGTGCTTCTTCACCGTGGCCGGGCTGGCGCCCAGGATGTCGCCGATGTCGCGGTTGATCTTGCCCTTGACGACCCAGTAGAGCACCTCGGCCTCGCGCGCGGTCAGGCCGAAGGCCTGCGACAGCGCGCTGAAGGCCGACTCATCCGAGGTCTCCTGCATCACGATCAGCCAGTCGCCCTGGCCCAGGGGATCGCCGTCCTCGTCGCCCACGCGCTGGTGCAGGCGAAAGCTCAGGCGGCGCGGACCGTTCTGCAGGGTGAGCCGGGGCGGCTCGCGCAGGGCCTGGGCATCGGCCAGGTGGCGGCGCAGCCAGTGCAGCACGGCCTCGGGCGCGTGCACCGAATCGCCGCCGCCGTGCTGGCGCAGCAGCTCGCGCGCGAGCGGCGTCTGCCACAGCAGGCGGCCGTCGCTGGCGCGCACGGTGATGGTGGCGTAGCCGAAGGCGTCCAGCGCGTGGCGCGCCTGGCTGCGCTCGCGCGCGCCGTCGCGGGCCTGGCGCGCCTGGCGCAGGTGCAGGGCCATGCGGGCCATCACCTCGCGCGGCTTGACCGGCTTGGTCACGTAGTCCACGCCCCCGGCCTCGAACGCGGCCTCCAGGTGCTCGGGCTCGGTCAGGCCGGTCATGAAGATGATGGGCGTGGTGGCCGTCAGCGCATCGGCCTTGAGGCGGCGCGCCACCTCGAAACCGTCGATGCCGGGCATCAGCGCGTCGAGCAGCACCATGTCGGGCAGGGCCTGCCGCGCGCGGCGGATGGCGCTCTCGCCGTCGAGCGCGACGAGCACGGTGTAGCCGGCGCCGTCCAGCGCGTCGTGCAGGGGCGCCAGGTTGTCGGGCGCGTCGTCGACCAGCAGCACCACGCGGTGCTCGCCGCGCGGCAGGCGGGGCGACAGGCGCTGCGGATCGATGGCCTCAGACATGGTCCTGCCCCAGCTGCCGTTCGATGGCCTCGAAGCGGAACTCACGCGCCAGCGTGGCCAGCGCGGCGGCCTGGCCCGCGCGCTCGGGCCGCCGCCGCACCCAGTCGTCCAGCCACTGCAGGATGCCGCGCGTGTAGCCCAGGCGCACCAGTTCCAGCAGCGGGGCGATCTCCTCGCGTGCCGGGGGCGCCGCCTCGGGCCGCGCCAGCGGCGGCGGCTCGGGCGCCGCGGCCGCCTCGGTCCAGCGCAGGTCCAGTCGCTGCGCCAGCCAGGCCAGCAGTTCCGACCGCCGCACCGGCTTGACGAAGAAGTCCTGCGGCGGCAGCGCCTCGCCGGGTTCCAGTTCGCTGTGCAGGCCCTTGTCGAAGGCGTTGGCCGAGACGATGGCCAGCGGCACACCGGCCCAGCCGGCGGCGCGCAGGCGCCGGCGGGTCTCCCAGCCGTCGATGCCGGGCATCGCGAGATCGAGAAACACCGCGTGCGGCGCGCGCGCCTCGCCGGGCCGCAGGCCGGCCAGCAGTTCCAGCGCGTGGTCGCCGCTGCGCGCCAGTTGCACCTCGAAGCCCAGCGGCTCCAGCCAGCGCTGCAGCAGCTCGCGGTCGGCTTCCTCGTTGTCCACCACCAGCACGCGGCAGCGCTCCCCCTCGTAGCCTGCCGGCAGCTCCACGCGCTCGCGCACCGGCAGCGCACCGCGCATCTCGGGCAGGAACAGGCGCACGGTGAACACGCTGCCCTGGCCCGGCGCGCTGCGCACGCTGAGCTCGCCCCCCATCAGGTCGGTCAGCATCTTGGCGATGGTCAGGCCCAGGCCGGTGCCGACCACGCCCGAGCGATCGCCGGCCTCGCCCGCGCCGCGCGCGAAGGGCTCGAACACGCGCTCGACGTCGGCGCTGCCCATGCCGGGACCGGTGTCGTGCACCTCGAAGTGCGCCATTTCGCGCGCGTGGCGCACGCGCAGGCGCACCTCGCCGGACCGGGTGAACTTCACGGCATTGCCGAGCAGGTTGATGAGGATTTGGCGCACGCGCTTGTCGTCGGCGCGCACGGCCTCGGGCAGGCGACCGTCGGTGTCGTAGACGAAACGCAGGCCCTTGGCCGCGGCCTGCAGCTCGAACAGGCCCGCCACCTCGGCCAGCGTGGCCGCGAAGGCCATGGGTTTGACGTCGAGCGCGAACTTGCCGGCCTCGATGCGCGCGATGTCCAGCGTGCCCTCGATGAGCGACAGCAGGTGTTCGCCGCCGCGGTGGATGACCCGGATGGCCTGGGCGCGGTGCGGCGCCAGGCCGCTGTCCTCCTGCAGCAGCTGCGCATAGCCCAGGATGCTGTTGAGCGGCGTGCGCAGCTCGTGGCTGATGGCGCTGAGGTACCGGCTCTTGGCCTGGTTGGCATGCTCGGCGGCATGCTGGGCGCGCTCGGCTTCGAGCCTGGCGCGCTGCAGCGCCTCGTCGGTGAGGCGGTGCGATTCGATCTCGCGCATCAGCAGATGGGTCTGGCGGTTGGACTCTTCCTGCGCCACCTGCCGGCTCTTGTGCGCGAGCACCAGCCACCAGGCCACGATGCCGGCGATGAGGATGAGGGCCAGATAGGCCTTGAGGAAGCCCAGCCCCAGCGCGTGGCTGGCCAGTCCCTCGCCGCGCAGCACGCCCGCTGGCGAGAACATCTGCTGCGCCGATTCCTGCAGTGCCCGCAGCTCCTGGTGGTAGAGCAGCCCGAACACCGCCGCCAGCAGCGGCACGATCACCAGCATGAGGAGGAGGTAGTGGCCCAGGCCGGTGTCGAGGTAAGGCCAGATGCGGCGCGGCAGCAGCCAGCGCAAAGCGCCCGACCACTGGGCCGACAGGCTCGCGTGCGGCTTGCACAGGTCGCCGCAGCGCGCATCGAGCGTGCAGCAGAGCGAACAGATCGCGCCCTGGTAGGCCGGGCAATGGGCCATGTCCGGGCCCTCATACTCGCGCTCGCATATCGTGCAGCGCTGCGTGACCAGCACGGGAGCGGTAAAGGACGTGGCGGGGGTGGCCGCAGAGCGCTGCCAGCGCAGCGGCTGCTCCTGCTGCGGGCCGCGTGCAATGTAGTAGCGGCCCTTCGTGAGCCACGCGATCAGCGGCGACGTGACCAGCGCCGTGCCCAGCGCGATGAGCGCCGAGAACGCCTGCGCCATGGGCCCGAACAGCCCCAGGTGCGCCAGCATCGACAGCGCCGAGGCCAACACCATCGCGCCCACGCCCACCGGGTTGATGTCGTAGAGGTAGGCGCGCTTGAACTCGATGCCGCGCGGCGACAGGCCCAGCGGTTTGTTGATGACCAGGTCGGCCACCACGGCCATCATCCAGGCGATGGCGATGTTGGAGTAGAGGCCCAGCACGTCGCCCAGCGCCTCGAACACGTTCATCTCCATCAGCATGAAGGCGATCAGCGTGTTGAACACCACCCATACCACGCGACCGGGGTGGCTGTGCGTGAGGCGCGAGAAGAAGTTGCTCCAGGCCAGCGAACCGGCATACGCATTGGTGACGTTGATCTTGAGCTGCGACACCACCACGAACAGCGCCGTCGCCGCCACCGCCAGGCCGTAGTGCGGAAACACGTATTCGTAAGCCGCCAGGTACATCTGGTTGGGATCGACCGCGCGCTCGGTCGGCACCATGTGGGTGATCGCCAGGTACGCCAGCAACGCGCCGCCCAGCATCTTGACCACGCCCAGCACCACCCATCCCGGGCCGCCCGCCAGCACGCCGGCCCACCAACGCACGCGGCCGCCGAACGCGGGTTGCGGCATGAAGCGCAGGTAGTCGGCCTGCTCGCCCATCTGCGTGATGAGCGCGATGCCCACTGTCAATGCGGCACCAAACAAGGGCATGCTGAAGCCATCCACGGTGCCTTTCTCACCTTTGTAGTGCGTGATGCCCGCGAATGCCCCAGGATCGAGCGCCAGCACGAACGCGAACGGCACGATCAGCATCAGCAGCCACAGCGGCTGCGTCCACAACTGCAGGCGGCTGATCGCCGAGACACCGTGCGTGACCAGCGGAATGACCACCAGCGCGCAGATCAGATAACCCCAGCTCGGCGGAATGCCCAGCGCCAGCTCTAGCGCATAGGCCATCACGGCAGCCTCCAGCGCAAAGAAGATGAAGGTGAAGCTGGCGTAGATCAGCGACGTGATGGTCGAGCCGATGTAGCCGAAGCCCGCGCCGCGTGTGAGCAGGTCCATGTCGACGCCATAGCGCGCGGCGTAGATGCTGATGGGAAGCCCGGCCGCGAAGATGATGAGCCCGGTGGCCAGGATGGCCCAGAACGCATTGGCGAAGCCGTACTGCACCAGCAGGGTGGCGCCCACGGCCTCCAGGATGAGGAAGGAGGCCGCGCCGAATGCCGTGTTGGCCACCCGCCACTCCGACCATTTGCGGAAACGCTGCGGGGTATAGCGCAGCGCGTAGTCCTCCATGGTCTCGCTGGCCACCCAGCTGTTGTAGTCGCGCCGGACCTTGACCACGCGCTGCGGCGCCTCGCCGCCATCGGCCGCGTCGGCGGTGGCCGGCAAGGTGTCGGCAGGAATCGGAGGGTGGGCGCTCACGCCAGCAGCGGTGCAGCTTCCGTGCCATTGAAGGCCGGTCGGGCCGCTGCAGGGCGGCGACGCCGTTTCCACGCTGCCGCAGGGGTGGCCCGGCATGGGCCTTGCAACGTCCCCATAATTGTCCGCATCGCCCCCAGACATCGCAGGCCATGGAACTCACCCCCCGGGAAAAAGACAAGCTCCTCCTCTTCACCGCCGCGCTGCTGGCCGAGCGCCGCCGCGCACGCGGCCTCAAGCTCAACTATCCGGAAGCCATCGCGCTGATCTCGGCCGCCGTCATGGAAGGCGCGCGCGACGGCAAGAGCGTGGCCCAGCTCATGAGCGAAGGCCGCACGGTGCTCGCGCGCGAGGACGTGATGGAGGGCGTGCCCGAGATGATCCCCGACATCCAGGTCGAGGCCACCTTCCCTGACGGCACCAAGCTCGTCACGGTGCATCAACCCATCCCCTGAGGCGGCAACCATGATCCCCGGTGAACTCATCGTCGATGGCGACGACCACGTGCTCAACCCCGGTCGCCGCACGCTGACCGTGCGGGTGCTGAATACAGCGAGCCGTCCCATCCAGGTGGGCTCGCACTACCACTTCGCGGAAACCAACGGCGCGCTCGACTTCGACCGAGCCGCCGCGCGCGGCATGCGCCTGAACATCGCCTCGGGCACGGCCGTGCGCTTCGAGCCCGGCCAGCAGCGCACCGTCGAGCTGGTCGACCTCGGGGGAGATCGCGTGGTGTACGGATTCCGCGGCCTGGTCCAGGGCGCGCTCTGAGCGAGACAGGGAAAGAACACACGACATGGCAACCATCTCCCGCCGCGCCTACGCGGAAATCTTCGGCCCCACCGTCGGCGACCGCGTGCGCCTGGCCGACACCGACCTCGTCATCGAAGTCGAGAAAGACTTCACCCTGGCCGCCGGTGGCTACGGCGAGGAAGTGAAGTTCGGCGGCGGCAAGACCATCCGCGACGGCATGGCGCAATCGCAGCGCACCAACCACTCGGGCGCGATGGACTGCGTGATGACCAACGCGCTCGTCCTAGACCACTGGGGCATCGTCAAGGCCGACATCGGCATCAAGGACGGCCGCATCGCCGCCATCGGCAAGGCCGGCAACCCCGACACGCAGCCCGGTGTGAACATCGTCATCGGCCCGGGCACCGAGATCATCAGTTGCGAAGGCAACATCGTCACGGCCGGCGGCATCGACAGCCACATCCACTTCATCAGCCCGCAGCAGATCGAAGAAGCCCTGTGCTCGGGCGTGACCACCATGCTCGGCGGCGGCACCGGCCCGGCCACCGGCACCTTCGCCACCACCTGCACGCCGGGCCCGTGGAACATCGAGCGCATGCTGCAGGCGGCCGATGCCTTCCCGATGAACCTGGGCTTTCTGGGCAAGGGCAACGCGAGCCGGCCCGAGGCGCTGCGCGAGCAGATCGACGCGGGCGTCATCGGTCTGAAGCTGCACGAAGACTGGGGCACCACGCCTTCGGCCATCAGCAACTGCCTGGACGTGGCAGACGAAACCGACACGCAGGTGGCTATCCACTCTGACACGCTCAACGAATCCGGCTTCGTGGAAGACACCATCGCCGCCACCAAGGGACGCGCGCTGTGCGCCTTCCACACCGAAGGCGCGGGCGGCGGGCACGCGCCCGACATCCTGCGCGTGGTGGGCGAGGCCAACTTCCTGCCCTCGTCCACGAACCCCACGATGCCCTATACGGTGAACACGCTGGACGAGCACGTGGACATGCTCATGGTGTGCCATCACCTGGACGCCGGCATCGCCGAAGACCTGGCCTTCGCCGAAAGCCGCATCCGCAAGGAAACCATCGCAGCCGAGGACATCCTGCACGACATCGGCGCCATCAGCATGATGAGCAGCGACTCGCAGGCCATGGGCCGCGTGGGCGAGGTCATCCTGCGTACCTGGCAGACGGCGCACAAGATGAAGCAGCAGCGTGGCACGCTGCCCGAGGACAGCAGCAGGAACGACAACTTCCGCGCCAAGCGCTACGTCGCCAAATACACGATCAACCCGGCCATCTCGCACGGCATCAGCCACGAGGTGGGCAGCATCGAGGTGGGCAAGTGGGCCGACCTGGTGGTATTCAAGCCGGCCTTCTTCGGCGTCAAGCCCGCGCTCATCCTCAAGGGGGGCTTCATCGCATTCGCCGCCATGGGCGATCCCAACGCTTCCATTCCCACGCCGCAACCCGTGCACTACCGGCCGATGTTCGGCGCCTTCGGCGGCGCGCTGCACAGGAGCTCGTTCACCTTCGTGTCGCAATCCGCACACGGCCTGGGCGTGCACGAACGTGTGGGCATGAAGAAGAACGTGGGCGTGGTGAAGAACATCCGCCAGGTGCGCAAGCAGCACCTCATCCACAACGGCGCGTTGCCGGTGATGGAGATCGATCCGCAGACCTACGCCGTGCGCGCCGACGGCGTGCTGCTCACCTGCGAACCGGCGAAGTCGCTGCCGATGGCTCAGCGGTACTTCCTGTTCTGAACGCGCGGCTGGGCACGGTGCGCCCGGCCCTCTCGCATCGGCCCGGTATAACAGCGCCTCACCTTCAAGCGTGTCCGCCCGGACCTCTTCCTTCCATGCTCCAGGTCTCCAGACTCATTCCCGCCGGCCAGGGCCTCGCGCCCGTGCTGCTCAAACGCGCGGCCACCGTCCAGCTCGACTGGGACGTGCGCCAGAAAAGCCGCTTCGACGCCACCGATAGCCAGGGCCGCGCTCTGGGCGTGTTCCTGCCACGCGGCACGCTGGTGCGCGGCGGCGATGTGCTGGTGGCCGCCGACGGCTCGCTGATCCGCGTGGTGGCTGCGCCGCAGCCGGTGCTCGTCATCACGCACTGCACCGAACACGGCACGCCGTTCGACCTGCTGCGCGCCGCCTATCACCTGGGCAACCGGCACGTGCCGATCGAGCTCACGCCCACGCACCTGAAGATCGAGCCTGACCACGTGCTGGCAGACATGCTGCGCGCGATGCACCTGATCGTGCGCGCGGCCGACGAGGCGTTCGAGCCCGAGGGCGGCGCCTACGGCGCACACAGCGCGTCGCATGGACACGGCCATGGGCATTCGCACGACCACGGCGACAGCCATGGGCACGGCCACGCGGATGGCCATTCCCACGACCACGCCCATCCGCATGAAGGACACGATCACGGCCATGACCACGGCCACCGCCATCCGCACTGACGTGCCTGCCGCCGCACTGGATGCGGCGAGCCTGCTCGACCTGATCTGGCTCGCCTCGCCCGCGCTGCCGGTGGGCGGCTTCTCGTACTCCGAAGGGCTGGAGGCCGCCGTCGAATGGGCCGGCGTGAAGGACGAGGCATCGGCCGCGCTCTGGCTGGTCGACCAGTTGCACCTGACATTCGCACGCGCCGATCTCGCCGTGCTGGCGCAAGCCGTGCCGGCCTGGCGCGCCAACGACCGCGAACGCCTGACGCACCTCACCGCCTGGGTGCTCGCCACGCGCGAGAGCGCCGAGTTGCGGCTGCAGACCGAGCAGATGGGTCGCTCGTTCGTCGAGTGGCTCAAGCTGCGGCACGCCGACGCGGCCTCCTGCTTTGCCGGCCTGCCAGCCACCTACCCCGTGGCCTTCGCCTTCGCCGTGTCGCGCACGGGCGCCCCGGTGCGCGATGCCGCTCTGGCCTTCGCCTTCGGCTGGGCCGAGAACATGGTGGCGGCGGCCGTGCGCGCCGTGCCGCTGGGCCAGAGCGCGGGCCAGCGCATCCTGGCGAGGCTGGCGGCCGACATTCCCGCCGCCGTCGATACCGCCATCGCCCTGGCCGACGATGCGCGCCAGGCTTTCTCGCCGCGCCTGGCCATCCTCTCGGCGCGGCACGAAACACAATACTCACGGCTGTTCCGCAGCTGACCCCTCCCCTTCCCCAAGGACGACAACCATGGCCTCCGCCCTGCATCACATTCCCAACCGCACCAAGAAGCTGCCGCCGCTGCGCGTGGGCATCGGCGGGCCGGTCGGCTCCGGCAAGACCACATTGCTCGAGATGCTGTGCAAGGCCATGCGCGACAGGTGGGACCTGATCGCCATCACCAACGACATCTACACCAAGGAAGACCAGCGCCTGCTCACGGTCAGCGGCGCGCTGCCGCCCGAGCGCATCATGGGCGTGGAGACCGGCGGCTGCCCGCACACCGCCATCCGCGAGGACTGCTCGATCAACCTCGAAGCCATCGACCGCATGCTGGCCGAGCATCCCGATGCCGACGTGGTGTTCGTCGAATCGGGCGGCGACAACCTGGCGGCCACCTTCAGCCCCGAACTGTCCGACCTCACCATCTACGTGATCGACGTCGCTGCGGGCGAGAAGATCCCGCGCAAGGGCGGTCCGGGCATCACCAAGAGCGATCTGTTCGTCATCAACAAGACCGATCTCGCGCCGCACGTGGGCGCCAACCTCGACGTGATGGAGTCAGACACGCGCCGCATGCGGCCCACCAAGCCGTTCGTGATGACCAACCTCAAGACGCTCTCGGGTCTGGACGAGGTGGTGTCTTTCATCGAGAAGCGCGGCATGCTCGCCGCCGCCTGAACCACGCCACCGCGCATCGAGTCCGCCATGCAGCGCTTCACCATCTCGCTCGACGACGATCTGGCCCGGCAGTTCGACGAGATGATCGCCGCGCGCAGCTACGGCAACCGCAGCGAGGCGGTGCGCGACCTGCTGCGTCATGAGCTCGGCCACGCCCGGCTCGAGGCCCCGTCAGGCTCGGCCGCCGCCGCGCGCTGGTGCGTGGCCAGCGTGAGCTACGTGTACGACCATCACGAGCACAGCGTCTCCACCCGCGTGATGAGCCTGCAGCACGACCAGCACGACCTGGTGGTGACCAGCCTGCACACGCACCTGGATCATGACCATTGCATGGAGACGGTGGTGCTGCGCGGCCCCACGGCGGCCGTGCAGGCGTTCGCGCAGCAGCTCGTCGCACTGCGCGGCGTGCGCCACGGCAAGGTTCATCTGGTGCCGCTGGCGGAAGACGCGGGCCACACGCATCCGCATCCACACGTCGACGGCCACGCCCATGAGCATGAGCGCGCAGGCGTTGACGCTGCAGCGGTGCCTGCGCGCCACACGCATCTCAAGCCGCTCAACTGAGCCGGCACGCGCATCCGGCACCGCCTGGCCCGGTTATCGGCGCTGTCCGACACACACGGAGGGCGTGCACGCGGACACTGCGGGCTAAGGCGACGCGCCGTCCCCCGTGCGCTGCATGCCGATCCTGCCCGTGACCGTCCGTATTTCCCACACCCTCGCCTCTTGCGCGCTCCGTGCCGTGGCTTGCCTCAACCTGGCGGCAGGCGGCCTGTCGGCCCATGCGCAAGGGCTGACGACCGAGCCGCCCGCCCCAGCGGTGCTCGGCGGTTCCGCCGGCACGGCGTGGGAGCAGCGCCTCTTGTCCCAGCTGCCGCGCGTGGACGACGCCCACCGCGCCGACATCGGCGTCTATGTGCGAGACCTCGCGTCGGGTATCTCGGTGGGCTACAAGGCCGGACAGGACTGGTACATCGCCTCCTCGGTCAAGGTTCCGGTCGCCATTGCCGTGCTGCGCGCCGTCGAGGCCGGGCAACTCTCGCTCGACACACCCGTGACGCTGCGCGCTTCCGACTACGTGGACGGCGCCGGCAACACCAACCGCCAGGCCGTGGGCACGCCACTGCCGGTACGGCTGCTGATCGACCAGATGATCATTCACAGCGACAACACGGCCACCGACATGCTCATCGATCTGGTGGGCGTGCGCCAGGTGAACGACGTCGTCACCTCTCTTGTGCCGCAGGGATTCGGCCGTATCACCACGCTGGCCGACGTGCGGCGCCTGGTCTATGGCCAGTTGACACCCGCTGCCAGCCGGCTGGCCGGGCAGGACCTGCTCCAGCTGCATCGCCAGCCCGACGACAAGGCGCGGCTGGCCCTGCTCTCGCGCCTGACCGGCGTGCCGCAGCAGCACTTCCGCCTCAAGACGCTGGACGCTGCCTGGCGCGCTTACTACGCCAGCGGAGCGAACTCGGCGCGCCTCGATGCCTATGGCGAGTTGCTGTCGCTGATCGCCACCGGCCACGCGCTCGAGCCCCAGTCCACGCGATACCTGCTGGGCGTGATGAAGCGCACCGTCACCGGCTCGCGCCGCATCCGCGCCGGCCTTCCACCGGGCACCGTGTTTGCACACAAGACCGGCACGCAACGCCAGCGTGTCTGCGATTCGGGCCTGGTGAGCGTTCGCGGCGCGGCGCAGCCGGTCGTCATCGTCGCCTGCGCCCAGGGCGAACCTTCCACGGCGCGTGGCGAGAATGCGCTGCGCGATGTCGGTGCGGCCATCTGCCGCTCGGGCCTGATCACCTCTGGAGTCACCGATGCACCCGCCTGCCCTGTCGTCCCACCCGATGCTGTTGCCCCATCGAAATCGAAGCCGGCTCCTGCCTCCGTGGCCGGTGGCCCTCGCGCTGGGCCTGTGGCTCGCCCTGTCGCCCGCTGAGCACGCGCGCGCGGACGACTGGCGCGACGCCCTGCGGGCGCGCCTGGAGAAGCTCGACAGGGAAACGCCTGGGCAACTCGGCGTGTATGTCAAGCGGCTGGACAACGGCGAGTCGCTTTCCTACGCGTCCGACCGGCCCTGGTACCTCAGCTCCAGCACCAAAGTGCCGATCGCCATTGCCGTACTTCAGCAGGTCGACGCGGGCAAACTGCGCACCAACCAGCGACTGGCCGTCCAGGACACCGACCGCATCGACGGGCCGGGCGAACTCGTGTGGGCGCGCACCGGCACGGCCTACACCGTCGATTCGCTGATCACCCGGATGCTGGGGGTGAGCGACAACACCGCGGCCAACCTGCTCGTTCGCACCATCGGCGAAGACACCCTCAATGCCAGCGCCAGCAAGCATCTGGGCAAAGGCTTCGAGAAGCTGACGACGCTCACCCAGGTGCGGCGCGATGTGTATGGCGAACTGCATCCCAAGGCCGCGCAACTGCCCAACCAGCGTCTCGTCGAAGTCGCCTCCGAGCCCATCGGCCCGCGCCGCGTCGAGGCTGTGCGCCGTGCCATCGGCGTGCCGGCCAGCGAACTGAAGACGCGCAGCATCGACGAAGCCTACGCCAGCTATTACCGGAAAGGCTTCAACAGCGCGACGCTCGAAGGCTACGGCGGCATGCTGGAGCAGCTGGTGCGCGGCCAACTGCTGTCTGCGGACAGCACGAAGCGCCTGTTCACCGCGATGAAGTTCGGCCGCCGCGGCGACTACCGCATGGAAGGCGGCATCCCCAAGAGCCAGCCCATCATCCACAAGACGGGCACGCAGCACCGGCGGGCCTGCCACATGGTGGTGGTCAATCCGCAGGATGGCGGCGCGCGCGGTATCGTGATCGCGGCGTGCACCGCCGATCTCGACGAGCAGCGCCAGGCCGGCCCCGTGCTGCGCGGCGTGGGTTCGGCCGTGTCGGCGGTGCTGCTGCAATCCGCGCCATCGCGGTGACATCGCGACGTCTTTTTGCGGGGGAATGCAATGACCGAGATACCGACGCCGCTGTTCTGGCTGCTGGTGCTGATGGCGGGGGTGGGCTTCCTCACGGTGATGCTGCGCTTCCTGCGCCGCTCCCGCCCGCCGGAGGATGACCCGCGCACTGAAGTGCCCTCGCAGCTTTCTCCATCGCACCGCGCGCCGGCGGGCTACAAGTGGGTGCTGCTGCCGGACGACGACTGAACGGCCGCGCGGCGCCACGGTCAGGCAAGCAGCACTCCCCGCATCCGCAGGTAGGGCGAGCCGGCTTCGGTGGCGGCTGCGTGGCCCGACCCCTCGTCGTCCGAGGGCGCCTCGCGCCGCAGGAGGAGCCGGGCGGGCCGCAGCGGCATGCATCGCTCCCATGCCTTCGCCAAGCTGTCCAGGCCGCCTGTGACCGACTGGCGCAACTGTTCGGACAGATCCCGTGAAAGCTGCTCTGGCGACGCGTGCCGCAGGCGCTCGATCGTCGGACGCAGCCATGCCGGTGCCCGGTCGGAGTCAAGCTGTGCATACCGCCGGGCGGTGCATGCCGCCTGGTTGAATCCGGCGTAGGGATCGCCGTGCCGCATCTGGTGATCCTCTATCGCCAGTGCCAGCAACAGCATCGACAAGGCCCGCCGGCCTTCGGGCGATTGCGCCATGGCAGCAATCCGCTGCTGCGACGCGACATCGCCGCACCATGAGCAGGCGCCTTGCGCGCCAGGTGCCGCATCCTGGCGCTCGGGCGTGCAGCCGGCGCCCAGCAGTTCGGGCAAGCCGGTCAGCAGCTCGGACTGCGGCCGCAGATGCTCCGCGATCTCATAGACAAGCTGGGCCGCGCGCCTGCTGGGGGCGGGCAGATCGGCGGAAGGATTGTCTCCTGCCGGATCCCCTCCGTCGTCGCCGGACGCCCTGCGCTCGCTCCGCTTGCGCAGTGACTGCAGGATGTGGCCACTGCGTGGCGGCGCTGGCGCGGTGGCGGCGTCCGGCTGATGGCCGGGTCGCGTTGCGGGCGTGTCGGCGACGTTCGGCGCCGCGGCGGGCAAGCCGGTGCCAGCGACCGGCCGGGCCTGCGATTGCGGTCCGATGACAGGTACGCCGGTCACTCCGCCGGACGCGCCGATGCCTGCGTTGATGGACACGACGTCTCCAGTGCCCGTGGCGGACCGGCAGGCTCAGGCCCTGGCAGCGGCTGACCGGATAACCTGCTGCAGCAATGCCCAGAATGCCTTCGGATCGGCATTCGCGCTGTGGGCCAGCTTGCAGATGTCCTTCCAGAGCGCGGGCGGTTCGTTGCCCCAGGGGTCGGACTTCACCTCAGGATCGAAGCCATGGCGCTTGAGCCAGCCCTGGGCCGTGGAGAGGGGACTCTGGCAGCCAGCGGGACTCTGGCATGCGCATGCGGCGCAGCCCAGAAGCTGGTTGCAGGCGCTGCGTTGCGCCGGATAGTTCTGCGCGAATGAAGGCGGCATGGGCATGCCGCCGCAGCAGCACGCCTGGCACATCTGTCCGCAGCACGAGCTGCCGCAGCAGCCAGGTTGTTGCCGGACCCAGGCCTGCATCGCCGCCGCCCACGCGGGCGCAACGGCAGCCCAGGCGCCGCTGACCCCACCGAGGCTGCCGCATGCACCGCTGGCGTACGAGGAGCTCTGCGGTGCGCACGCCGGAGCCTGCGGCGCGCCGCCCTGGGAGGCGGCCACACCGCCGAAGGAGGCAGGGCCGAGGCCAGATACTGACATCATGGAATCTCTCCTTTGCGGAAGGCCGCCGCGAAGCGGCAAAGTGATGCACCGACTTTCGGATCATTCCGGCGTGCACCGCGGACACCAGCCGAAGCGGTGGCATGGCACGCGAAACGCCACGCGTCAGACCCGCCGGGTCAGCGTGGTCGAGGGTGTTTCCTCGAAGTACTTGCGATAGCCGCTGACCAGCGACGTCCGGTTTTGTGAACTGACTGTCTTCACGCTGCGCACGAACTTGCGCGCAATGTCCGTCATGCTCATGCCCTGCAGGCAGCAGCGAAGGACCTCGATCTCGCGCGGGGTCAGACGTGACAGGCGCTGGTCTCCTGCATCGACGGCGTCGGCCTGGGAAAAGTGGATGTCGCCGGTCGCCACGGCTTCGAGAGTGCGCAGAAGCTGCGTGAGGTCTCCGCTCTTGGCCACGAAGCCGTGCGCCCCGGCCTTGCGCATGAGCAGCTCTGCCGAGGCATCCAGGTGCGCGGTGTAGACGAGGATGCGCACGTGCGGGAAGCGGACGCGGAGGATCTTCACCAGGCTCCAGCCGTCAAGCTCCCCGGGCGAGAGCTCATAGTCAAGCACCAGCACGTGACATGGAGCACTCGACAGCAGCGAGAAAAGCTCGGCGCTGGTCGCTGCGCTCCCTGCCCAGCGCAGCCGCGGGCTCTGCTGCACGAGAAGCTCGAGTCCGTAGCGCACCACGGCGTGGTCATCGAGAACCACCACGTGCAATGGCATGCCGGGCGGCCGCCCGGAGCCGGACGAGAGCGGATGACCGGATCCGGATCCGCTCATCTCCCATCCTGTCCGGATGTCGCCATGAGCCACCCCTGCTGACGCAGCCAGCGACTGCAGGCCTGGTCAAGAGCCGCTGCGCGGAGGGCCAGCTCGACCTCGCCCAGGCCGGCACGCACAGCGTCGCCGAGCTGGCGAGCAGTGGCTGCGACCTCCGTGGCTTTCACGACGAGCGATGCACCTTCGATGCGGTGCGCGTGATGCCGGACCTGCTCGTCCTGCCCCGCCGACAACGCCGAGAAGAGATTCTGGAGATCGACGCCGCAGCTGCTGGCATACAGGCAGCGCAGTTCGAGTTCCTGCGATCGCGCTGAGGCATTGTGGCTGGCCCGGGCCGTAGCCCCGATTCCGAGGCTTTGCATGAAGTCGGTCATGCGGGCCGGTTTCGCCAGCGCCCCGTCCATGCCGGACACTTCGCAACGGTGCCAATGCGCCGGATCGCTGCGTCCGGACACGGCGATGAGCAGGCTGCGCGGATCGTCGGGCAGGCGGCTTTCGTACTCGCGGATGAACCCTGCGAGGCGGTAGCCATCCCAGCCTGGCAGCACGCAATCGATCAGGACTGCGGCGGGGCGCCATTGTTGCCAGATGCCAAAGGCAGCCTCTGCAGCACCGACTTCGCGCACCTGGACGCCGAGGCACGTCAGCTGGCGTGCGATTGCCCGGCGTGACACGGGGTCGTCATCGACGATCAGACAGTCATGGACGGTACCGGGCGATGGGTTGCGTCCGGAATCGGCGGAAGGAAATGCACGGAAAGACATCGGATGGCGGCGGCAGGTCGCCTCGTGCGTTTGGACGGGCATCGTACGGCGCAGTGGCGCAGCTCAGAGTCGCGCATCCCCAATCCGGCGAGGAACAGACTGAAGCGCTTTTTTGAGGGAGCGGAGAAACCCGTCAGACCGACGAGCCGACGCCCGCCCCCGTCACTCAACGCAAGTACGTCCGGAAGATGCCGATCAGCCGGTCGATCTCCGCGTCGTCGGCCACAGCGGGCCGACCGGCAACGCCGCCGAAGGTTTCGCGCAGGTGGCTGTCGAGCACTTCAGCCATAAGGCCGGTGGTGGCGCCGCGAAGGGCTGAAAGCTGTTGAAGCAGCGCGCCGCAATCCGTGCCAGCCTCGACCGCGCGCTCCAATGCCTCTGCCTGGCCACGGATACGCCGCAGGCGAGTGATCACCCGTTTCTTCTCTTCGGCGGAATGAGGCATCGAGGACGTGTCCGGTGAGACGAGGCGGCGTTCGGGTGAAGTGGCGGAAGCGGTGGGATTCGAACCCACGGACGTCGCGAAACGTCGCCGGTTTTCAAGACCGGTGCATTCAACCGCTCTGCCACGCTTCCGCAAGGCGGCCGATTCTACGCGGGCAGGAAGACCGACTGCAGATCGGAGAGGAAATCCAGCCCGCGATCGGTTGGCCGGACCCACGCGCCGTCGCGCTCGATCAGCCCGCGTGCCTGCGCTTCGTCGAGCCCGCGCGCGATGGCGTTGAGCGGCAGACCGGTACGCTCGAGGAACGAAGCGATCTCGAAGCCTTCTTTGAGGCGCAGCGCGCCGAGCATGAATTCGAACGGCAGGTCGGCGCGGCCCACCTCGTCTTCCTGCGCGACCGCATTGCCGGCCAGCGCGTTGTCCATGTACAGGCGCGGCTCGCGAAAGCGCACCTGGCGCACCACGCGATGCGCGAAGCTCAGCTTGCCGTGCGCGCCCGCGCCGATGCCCAGGTAGTCGCCGAACTGCCAGTAGTTCAGGTTGTGCCAGCAACGGTGGCCGTCACGCGCGTAGGCCGACACCTCGTACCTGCGCAGCCCGGCCGCTGCGGTGGCCTCGGTGATTCGGTCGAGCATGGCATAGGCCGTGTCGTCGTCAGGCAGCGGCGGCGGGTACTTGGCGAAGTAGGTATTGGGCTCGAGCGTGAGGTGGTACACGGACAGATGGGGCGGCGACATCGCCAGCGCCTGCCCAAGATCGGCATCGAGTTGCTGCAGCGTCTGGCCGGGCAGCGCATACATCAGATCGAGGTTGAAGGTATCGAAAGCCGAGGCGGCCTCTTCCACCGCGGCCAGCGCCTGTGCGCGGTCGTGCACGCGACCCAGTGCCTTGAGGTGATCGTCGTTGAAGCTCTGCACGCCCAGCGACAACCGTGTCACGCCCGCGCCGCGGAAAGCGCGGAAGCGGTCGCGCTCGAAGGTGCCGGGGTTCGCCTCCAGCGTGATCTCGCAATCGGGTTCGAGCTTGAGGCGCGCACGGATGTCGCCGATCAGCCTGTCGATGCCTTCGGGAGAGAACAGGCTCGGCGTGCCGCCGCCGATGAAGATGCTGTGCACCTGACGGCCCCACACCAGCGGCAGCGCTGCATCGAGATCGGCCACCAGGGCGTCCAGATAGCGCTGCTCGGGCACACCGCCCGCGGCTTCATGGGAATTGAAATCGCAGTACGGGCACTTGCGGATGCACCATGGCAGATGCACATAAAGCGACAACGGCGGCAGCGCCGCCAGCTGCAGCGTGCCGGCACGCATGTAGTGCGCGATGTCCTGCATGGCGAAGGTCGAAGCCGGTCAGTCGGCGAGCCAGCGCTCGCGCATGAGCGCCAGCATGGCGCGCGCCGCCTGGCCACGATGGCTGTGGACGTTCTTCGTCTCGACCGGCAACTGCGCGAAGGTCTGCCCGAACGCGGGGATGAACATCACCGGATCGAACCCGAAACCGTTGCTGCCCGCGGGCTCCCGCGTGATCTCGCCTGCCGCGCGTCCGACGGCGATCAGCGGCTCCGGGTCGTCTGGGGTGCGCACGGCCACCAGCGTGCTGACGAGCGCGGCGCGGCGGTCTTCGATGCCCGCCATCTGCTCGAGCAGCGCGCGCACGTTGTTCGCGTCGCCCTTTTCGTAGCCGAATTGCGTGGCGTAGTAGGCCGTGTCCACGCCCGGCAGCCCATCGAAGGCCCGCACGCAGAGACCCGCGTCGTCGGCCAGCGCCGGCAGGCCGGTGGCTGCCGCGGCATGGCGCGCCTTGGCCAGCGCGTTTTCGACGAAGGTGCGGTAGGGCTCTTCTGCCTCGCCCACACCCAGGTCGGACTGGCGCACGAGCTCGACACCCAGCGGCGAGAACATCGCCTGCAGCTCCGCGAGCTTGCCGGCGTTGTTGGATGCGAGCACGAGCTTCATGCGGCCAGGGCCTGGCGCTGCAGCGAAACCAGTTCGTTGATGCCCTTCTCGGCCAGGCGCAGCAGCTCGTCCATCTCGCGGCGCGTGAACGCTTCGCCCTCGGCCGTGCCCTGCACTTCGATGAAATGGCCCAGGCCCGTCATCACGACATTCATGTCGGTACCGCAGGCCGAATCCTCGATGTACTCGAGATCGAGCAGGGGCACGCTCTCGACAATGCCGACCGATACCGCGGCCACCTCGCCGGTGAGCGGTGATTCCTTGAGCTTGCCCGAGGCCAGCAGCGTGGCCACGGCGTCGCTGGCCGCCACGAAGGCGCCCGTGATGGCAGCCGTGCGCGTGCCGCCATCGGCCTGCAGCACGTCGCAGTCGAGGTGGATGGTGCGCTCGCCGAGCTTCTTCAGGTCGAACACGGCGCGCAGCGAGCGACCGATGAGGCGCTGGATTTCCTGCGTGCGGCCACTCTGCTTGCCGCGCGCGGCTTCGCGGTCGCCGCGCGTGTGCGTGGCACGCGGCAGCATGCCGTATTCGGCCGTCACCCAGCCTTCGCCGCTGCCCTTCTTGTGGCCGGGTACCTTCTCCTCGACCGAGGCCGTGCACAGCACGCGCGTCTGGCCGAACTCGATCAGCACCGAACCCTCGGCATGGATCGTGAAGCCACGTGTGATACGCACCGGGCGCAGTTGATCTGCGGCCCGACCGCCGCTTCTCGCAAACTCACTCATTGATTACCTTTCAGGACTTCCGGGCGGCGGAGCGCCGGATCGCCTCGTTGATTTCCGCGATCGAGCGCTCGATCGCGGCGTCGTCAAGGTCCTCCACCATGCCCTCGATGCCGCCGGCCTGGATGGTGGAGGCGAACACGCCATCGTTGATGCTGTCGGTGGAGATGCCGCGCGTGGATTCGAAGCTGTCGGGCGTTTCCCATTCAACGGCGATGACGGTCACGTTGTCGCTGTACTCGCCGCCGTTGCGCAGCGCCTGCTCGACCATCTCGGGCACGGCTTCGGCCACGCCCTGGCGGCTGAGCTCGCGCACGATTTCTTCGTCGCTGAGGCTGCCCCACAGGCCGTCGGAGCACAGCATGATGCGATCACCCTGCTGCAGGTTCACGGGCCCCGACACGTCGAACACCGGTCGTGTGGGCGAACCCAGGCAGGTGAACAGGATGTTGCGGTTGACCGGCGTGAGCCGGAGAACGGTAGAGGCCTCGCGGTGTTCCATGTACGAATGGTCGCGCGTGCGCGTCAGCAGTTCACCGTCGCGGACCACGTACAGGCGCGAATCGCCGCAGTGGATCCAGGTGGCGGCATTGCCCTGCAGCACGCCCGCCACGAGCGTGGTGCGGGGCGTGTCCAGCATGCCCTTCTCGCCGGCATAGCGCATGATCTGGTGATGCGCGGCCATCAGCGCCGCCGTAAGGAACTCACGGGGATCGCGCACCACCGGACGCGCCTCCCGCTGGTAGAGCGCCGACACGGTCTGCAGCGCCAGCTGCGCGGCGACTTCGCCCTCGGGATGCCCACCCATGCCGTCGGCCAGCACGAAGAGCCCGGACTCCCGCGTGTAGCAATAGCCCATGCGGTCTTCGTTCTTGGCACGCCCGCCGCGCCGGCTGACCTGGAAGACGGAAAACTTCATTTGATCTTGGTGGAAAAGCCCGTGGCTTTCTTGAGGTTCTTCTTGGTGTCAGTGAGCATGTTGTCGAATTGCAGCCGCACCTTCTCGCCCATCGACAATTTGGTGTAGCGGCGCTCACCTTCACGGCTGAGCTCCTTTTGCAGCGCGAACACCGACTGCGGGCGCGACAGCGGGTCGAGCGACATGCACCACTCGACCACCTCGATCAGGTTGTCGGAGTAGACGCCCCGCAGGCGCGACAACGACAGCGACAGGCGGTCCTTCTCGATGCGCTGCGGCGCATCGTTGGGCGGATAGCCCTGCATGCAGGCGTAGATGCAGGCGCCGATGGCATAGATGTCGGTCCATGGTCCCATCGACGAATCACGCCGGTACATCTCGGGCGCGGCAAAGCCGGGCGTATACATCGGGCGGATGAAATTGCCTTCCTTGGACAGCACTTCGCGTGCGGCGCCGAAGTCGATCAGCACCGCCTTGTTGTCATCCGTGATGAAGATGTTGGCCGGCTTGATGTCCAGATGCAGCATCTTGTGCTGGTGCACGATGCGCAGCCCGCGCAGGATCTCGTCGAACAGGCTGCGGATGGTGGACTCGCGGAACACCTTCTGCTTCTTGAGCTCGCGCGCGGTGATGATGAAATCCTGGAGGGTCGCGCCCTCCAGGTAGTTCATCACCATGTAGACGGTCTCGTTCTCGCGGAAGAAATTGAGCACGCTCACCACGGAGGCGTGCGAGATCTGGGCAAGCGAGCGGCCTTCTTCGAAGAAGCTCTTGAGGCCCAAGCGGTAGAGGGAAAGCTTTTCGGGCTGAACCTGCGGCAGCAATTCACCCGGACCACGCGTGGCCAGCGAAGAGGGGAGGTATTCCTTGACGGCGACCTGTTCGCCTTCGTTGTCGACGGCCAGATAGACCACGCCAAAACCGCCTGCGGAGACTTTCCGGACGATGCGGTATCCGCCGATCACGGTGTCTGGAGGCAGGGAAGCGGGCTTTACCTTTGACATAATCCGGGTGATTATCATGGGCCCGGCGCAGCGGCGCGACGGCGCTCCCTCCAGGGACGTGAAACGTCCTGAACCCTCAGCGAGTGTCGATGTCAGTTTACAGCATGACCGGTTACGCCAGTGCCCAGAAAGTCACGGGCGAGGCGGGTTCTTCCAATGACGCCGCCCTGACCAGCCAGGGCCGGCTCGGACTGGAGATCCGGTCAGTCAACAGCCGCTTCCTGGACCTCTCTTTCCGGCTTCCCGACGAATTGCGCCAGCACGAGCCGGCGCTGCGCGAGTTGCTCACCCGCCGCTTGAAGCGCGGCAAGGTCGAGTTGCGCGCCACACTCGATAGCCCTTCCAGTGCCAGCCTGGCCGACCCGTCTCCCCGGCTGCTGCAAAAGCTCGGCGCGCTGCAGGACGGCGTGCTCGCCTGGCTGCCGCAGGCGCGACCGCTGTCAGTGGCAGACGTGCTGCGGCTATCCGCCGGTGGCAGCGGCCCCGGGCCGGACTGGAGCGCAACCGTTCCCGCCCTGGCCGAGCAGGTTGTCGATGCCTTGGTGGCAGCCCGCGCCCGCGAAGGCGGGAGGCTGGCCGAAATGCTGCTCGACCGGCTGGAGCAGTTGCGCGCACTCGCCGCGCAGGCCGCCCCGCTGGTTCCGCAGTTGGTCGACCAGCAGCGCCAGCGCTTTCTGGAGCGCTGGAAGGACGCCATGAATCTGGCCGAGGGTGGCAAGCCGCCCGAGTCGGCCCAGGAAAGGGCGCTGACCGAAGCCACGGCCTTTGCGATCCGGATCGACGTGGCGGAAGAGTTGACCCGGCTGGCTTCCCACCTCGACGAGATCGAACGTCTGGTGAAGAAGGGCGGCGAGATCGGCAAGCGCCTGGATTTTCTCATTCAGGAACTGCACCGTGAGGCCAACACATTGGGCTCCAAATCCGCCGCCCTCGAACTCACGCGCATTTCGGTCGACATGAAAGTGCTGATCGAGCAAATGCGCGAGCAGGTGCAGAACATCGAGTAGGCGGGCGGCCCACAGGCAGCCCCAACAGCTAAAATGGCGGGCTTGGCGGGCGCCAGCCACCGGCCCGCCTTCGACCAATCGCACCGACGCCTTCCCGAACATGGACTATCCCGGAAACCTCTTTGTGGTGGCAGCGCCCAGCGGAGCCGGCAAGTCCAGCCTGGTGAAGGCACTGCTCGAACTGGATTCCCACGTCCAGCCGTCCGTCTCCCACACCACCCGCGCGCCACGGGGCCAGGAAAAGCACGGGCGGGAGTATTTCTTCGTCTCCCAGGGCGAGTTCGATGCCATGGCCGGCGCGGGCGCCTTCCTCGAATGGGCACATGTGCATGGCCATCGATATGGCACCTCGCGCAGGGCGATCGAGGAGCGAATCTCGCAGGGCGCCGACGTCGTGCTGGAGATCGATTTCCAGGGCGCCATCCAGATCAAGCGCATCTTTGCCAACGCCGTGCTCATTTTCATCCTCCCGCCGAGTTGGGAAGAGTTGCGCTCGCGCCTGGAGCGCCGGGGTGAGGACGCTGCCGACGTGATCGAGCTGCGGCTCAAGAATGCAGCGCTTGAGATGGCCCAGGCCCACGAGTTCGACTTCGTTATAATCAACGAGTTGTTCGAACGTGCGCTGTTCGACCTCAAAGCCATCGTCCACGCGCAGCGCCTGAAGTTCGCGGCGCAGCGCAGGCTCAACGCCCAGGTGTTCCAGGCCCTGGACATCGTCTGACCGAATCCAACCTCCCTACAGAGATCCAGCATGGCCCGCATCACCGTCGAAGATTGCCTCGAGCAGATTCCCAACCGTTTCCAGCTGGTGCTGGCGGCCACGTACCGCGCCCGCATGCTGAGCCAGGGCCACGCGCCCAAGATCGAGAGCAAGAACAAGCCGGCCGTGACGGCCTTGCGCGAGATCGCTGACGGCAAGGTGGGCCTGGAGATGCTGAAGAAAGTCCCGATCTGAGCGGCCATGAACCCGCTTCGCGCCTAGGCGGCGTGAGTCCAAAAGGCACCGCACTGCGGTGCCTTTTTTCTTGCGTCCGTGCACTTGCGCTGCAGGCGCTACAGTTCAGGGGATGAGTGCGCTCGTTAAACCCGCTCCCAGCCAGGCGGCGCCGACGCCCGCAGCCCTGAACGCGGCTGCGGCGAGCTTCGCCGCGCTCACGGAAAGGCTGGTGTACATGGACGCGGCCGACGTCGAGCTCGTGCGCCGTGCCTACCGCTTCGCCGACGAGGCCCATCTGGGTCAGTTGCGCAACAGCGGAGAGCCCTACATCACGCATCCGATCGCGGTCGCGGTGCAATGCGCCGAATGGAAGCTCGACGCCCAGGCGTTGATGGCAGCCTTGCTGCACGACGCGATCGAGGATTGCGGCGTGACCAAGCCCGAGCTGATCGAGCGTTTCGGCAGCCCGGTCGCCGAATTGGTGGACGGGCTGACGAAGCTCGACAAGCTCCAGTTCACCACGCGCGAAGAGAGCCAGGCCGAATCATTCCGCAAGATGCTGCTGGCGATGGCGCGCGACGTGCGGGTCATCCTGGTCAAGCTGGCAGACCGCACGCACAACATGCGCACGCTCGACGACGTGCCGCGCGAGAAGTGGGCGCGCATCTCCGCCGAGACGCTGGAGATCTACGCCCCCATCGCCCACCGCCTCGGCCTGAACCAGACGTACCGCGAACTCCAGGAGCTGTCGTTCCGCCACCTGATGCCTTGGCGCCATGCCATCCTGGCCAAGGCCGTGGCCAAAGCCCGCAGCCGACGCCGCGACCTGATCCAGAAGGTGCACCGCGAGGTGGAAACCGCTTTCGCCCAGGCCGGCATCTCGGTGCAGATCGCCGGACGCGAGAAGACGCTGTATTCCATCTACCGGAAGATGGACGAGAAGCACCTGTCGTTCGCACAGGTGACTGATATCTATGGCTTCCGGCTCATCGTGCCGTCGGTGCTCGACTGCTATACCGCCCTTGGCCTGCTGCACCAGATGTACAAGCCGGTTCCCGGCAAGTTCAAGGACCACATCGCCATCGCCAAGCTCAACGGCTACCAGTCGCTGCACACGACGCTGGTGGGACCATCGGGCGTGAACGTCGAGTTCCAGATGCGAACCGAGGCCATGCATGTGGTGGCCGAGTCGGGCGTGGCCGCTCATTGGCTCTACAAGGCCAACGAGCCCGGCAGCGCCAATGCCGAGCGCATGGGCACGAAGTGGCTTCAGTCGCTGCTCGACATTCAGAGCGAGACCATCGATTCGGCCGAATTCTGGGATCACGTCAAGGTCGACCTGTTCCCCGATGCCGTCTACGTCTTCACGCCCAAGAGCCAGATCATGGCGCTGCCGCGGGGTGCCACCGTGGTCGACTTCGCCTATGCGATCCACAGCAACGTGGGCGACCAGACGGCAGCCGCGAGGATCAACGGCGAGCAGGTGCCGCTGCGCACCGAACTCAAGAATGGCGACGTGGTCGAGATCATCACCGCGCCGCTATCCAAACCCAACCCGGCCTGGCTGGGCTTCGTTCGCACGGGCCGTGCACGCTCCAAAATCCGCCACTACCTCAAGACGCTGGCGCAGGCCGAATCCCAGGGCCTGGGCGAGAAGCTGCTGGTGCAGGCGCTGCGCGCCGAGGGCATGGAGAAGCTACCCAGCGAGGATCCGCGCCGAGCCGTCATCTGGGAGAAGTTGCTGCGTTTCACCGGCAGCCGCAACCGGGCCGAACTGCTCACCGACATCGGGCTGGGCAAGCGCATCGCGAGCATCGTTGCCAAGCGGCTGGTGGCCTACATGGCCGAAGAAGGCCTGCGCCCTGATGCCCTGCTTCTGACGCGGGAACGCTATACCGCGCACGAGAATGTGTCGCAAGGCGCGGTGATGCTCGACGGCAGCGAGAACTCCTCGGTCCAGTATGCGCACTGTTGCCGTCCGATCCCTGGCGACGACATCATCGGCTACCTCGGCCACGGCGAAGGACTGGTCGTCCATACGGCCGAATGCAGCGTGGGCCGCCGACTGCAGCAGAAGGACGCCGAGCGTTTCTTCGCAGTGGAATGGTCAGACGAGCCAGTGCGCGCGTTCGAAACCGGCGTGATCGTCACCGTGGCGCAGTCGAAAGGCGTGCTGGCGCGCGTGGCCGTGGCGATTGCGGGTGCGGAAGCCGACATCACCCATGTCGACATGCCCGAGGACACGGCACAGGATGCAGCCGACCTGAGCTTCGTGGTTGCCGTGCGCGACCGCAGCCACCTCGACGGCATCCTGCGGCAACTGCGCCGCACCCCGTCGGTACTTGGCGCACGGCGCGCCGTTCCGGCCAGTTGAGGACGGCAGCCGCCGCTCAGGCCTTCGCGGGGTAGCTGACGGCAAGCACCTCGATATCGCGCGGCCCGGTCGGTGTGACCAGCCTGACCACATCACCTTCGCGCGACTTGAGCAAGGCCCTGGCGATCGGCGAGATCCAGCTCACCTGACCCTGCGCACTGTCGGCCTCGTCGATGCCCATGATGGTCACCGTGCGTTCGACGCCATCGGCCTCGTCGACATAGGTGACAGTGGCACCGAAGAACACTTGGTCGCTGCCGTGGTGGACACTCGGATCGGCCACCTCGGCAAGATCGAGGCGACGCGTCAGGAAGCGGATCCGGCGATCGATCTCGCGCAGGCGCTTCTTGCCATACAGGTAGTCGCCGTTCTCCGAACGGTCGCCATTGCCAGCCGCCCAATGCACGACGTCGACGATCCTGGGGCGCTCGTTATCCAGCAAATCGAGCAGTTCGGCGCGCAACCGGGCATGCCCGGCTGGCGTGATGTAGTTCTTGCTGCCTGCCGGAAGCGGCGGCAGGCCTGCATCGCCGTCATCTCCGTCGTCGTCCTGATCGGTCTCGCGCGTGAACGCCTTGCTCATGGTGATCGGTAGCCCTTCGAACCACATGCCGGCCAACGCGGGGGATAGCGACGGCCCAGACGAAAAAGCCCGCAACTTGCGTTGCGGGCTTTCGTGTTGGTGCGGCTGGCAGGATTCGAACCCACGACCCCTTGGTTCGTAGCCAAGTACTCTATCCAACTGAGCTACAGCCGCGAAGACATAAATTGTAGCATGGAAAAATGGCGCTCGAAAGAGGGCCTGCGAACCGAGCACTGCGTGCACTCACGCGGCGCCGTCACATCGGTGATGCGCGCACGTTTCTTTAGGAGTATTTGACACAAAAAGACGACCGGTCTATTTTCATCGACAATTCGGTCATGCGCACCTTGACCGCAAAAGCAGAAACCACGCGCCAGCACATTCTGGATACGGGGCGAGGACTCGTACTGAGCAAGGGCTTCGCGGGGCTGGGACTGCAGGAAATCCTGTCGACGTCCGGCGTGCCCAAAGGCTCGTTCTATCACTACTTCCCTTCGAAGGAAGCCTTCGGTTGCGCGCTGCTGGAACAGTATGTCGAGCAGTACCGACAACGCCTGGACACACTGGCCGAGGAAAAGGGCACCGGCCTCGAGCGCCTGATGCGCTACTGGAATCTTTGGCTCGATCAACCCGGCCACTGCGGCATTGCCGGTCAATGTCTCGTGGTCAAGCTGGCTGCCGAAGTGGCCGATCTGTCGGAAGACATGCGGCGCATCCTGAATGCCGGGGTGGCCAGGCTGCAAGCCCGGATTGCCGTGCTGATCACGGAGGGTCGCAGCGACGGCTCCCTCCCGCCCGGCACTGATCCGCAGGCACTGGCCCAAGTGCTTCATCAGATGTGGCTGGGAGCCGCATTGCTAGCCAAGCTGGGACAGGACAGAACCCCGCTGCAACACGCGCTGGCTGCAACCCTGCCGCTGCTGACGTGCCCGGCTCCCACGCCGTCATCGCGGCGCACGACCGGGCGCACTTAGCCATCACCATCATTCACCAGCCGGCCGAGGCAGTCGCTGCGCGGCCCTATTTTTCATCGCGACACCCACAGGAGTCTTCATGCGAAGCGCCATACACGCCACTTTCGGCGACCCCGCCACCGTCCTCACACTCGGCGAACTGCCGCTCCCCCAACCCGCGGCCGGCGAGGTGCGCGTGCGCACTCTGCTCTCGCCGATTCACAACCACGACCTCTGGACCGTGCATGGCCGGTACGGCTACAAGCCCCAGCTTCCCGCCATCGGCGGCAGCGAGGCCGCCGGCATCGTCGACGCTCTGGGTGACGGCGTGACAGGCGTCCGCATCGGTCAGCGCGTGGCGATCGCAGGGGTCCACGGCACCTGGGCCGAGTATTTCCTGGCGCCTGCGGCCGGCCTCGTACCTGTGCCGGACAGCCTGTCCGACGAAGCCGCGGCACAGCTCATCGCCATGCCGTTCAGTGCGCTGTCGCTGCTGGAGTTCCTGCAGGTCGCGCCCGGCGACTGGATCATCCAGAACACGGCCAACGGCGCCGTTGGCAAGACACTGGCCATGCTTGCCCGTGCGCGCGGCGTGCATACGGTCAACCTCGTGCGACGCGATGCCGGCGTGGACGAACTGTCGGCGCTCGGCATCGACCACGCCATCTCCACGGCGCAAGCCGGCTGGCAGGATCGCGTGCGCGCGCTGCTGGGCTCGGCCAGCCTGCGCGCAGCCGTCGACTCCATCGGCGGCCAGGCCAGCGGCGAGCTGCTGTCGTTGCTGGGCGAAGGCGGCCTGCTGGTTTCGTTCGGCACCATGGCGGGCGAACCCATGCAGATCGCATCGGGCGACCTCATCTTCAAGCAGGCCACGGTCAAGGGCTTCTGGGGCAGCAAGGTGAGTACCGCCATGCCGGCCCAGACACGCCGCGCCCTGATCGGTGAGCTGCTGCGGCTGGCCACTTCGGGCGAACTGCAGTTGCCGGTGGAGGCCGTGTACGACATCGCCGACGCAGCTGCGGCGGCTGCGGCCAGCCTGCAACCCGGCCGCCGTGGCAAGGTGCTGCTCAAGCCCTGAGGGAGAGCGCCGGCCAGCAAAAAAGCCGCCTTGGAGGCGGCTTTTTCTGGGGTGGTAGGGCGTGTTGGACTTGAACCAACGACCAAAGGATTATGAGTATTGCGCGCGCTCAGCGCACCCCGCTGGAAGCCGCATGAACACTGGGCCTACTGTTCGTGCATCCAGTGCGTCGAGTCCGCCAGTCGCGGCACTTTGGTCAAGATTTTCCCCACCTTCCGCCGGCCCTCTGCAAGACCTACCGTGGCGGCATGAAGACCGAAATTCACTACCGCTGGCGAGTCCAGGATTTCCGGGGCCGCTGGTACACGACGCGCTGGCACACCACCGAAGAAAGCATCCGCATTGAGCACCCGGAGGCCAAGCCCGTGCTCGAAACGCGGATCGAGCGCCAGATCCCCGACACTCCACTCGAGATAGCCGTGCACGAGCTGGAGAAAGGCACGCCCCCGCTGAATGACGGCCTGCGCGCCCTCCACGCGAAGCTGCGGGCCGAACTGGATGCTCAGCGCGGCCAGGACTCGACCAGCGCCTGACGCTTCGACCGCTCGCAGCCGTAGGCCCCGATCCAGGCGACCGTCCACTCCGCGAGAGCCTGCGCCGTGATCCCGGCCTGCAGCGGCTCAGGGGTTGCGCAGGCCGTCACCAGCGCCACAGGAGGCGGGTCGATCTTCGCGGGCGCACTCGGCGGCACGGTTGAGCAGCCCGACAGCAGCATCAGGCACAGGACAGGAAGCCAAGGGCGCAGCAGCATGGCGAATCTCCGTGATGGTCTGGGTGATGAAGCGGTCGCGGTAGATGGTCTGGGTGGCCTGCTTTTCCTCGACCTGGCGCGTCCGGTTGCGGTTGCCCTCGCGCTGCAGCTCGGCTGCGGCCTGGTACTCCTGCTGGGCGCGCTCGTAGCCCGCGGCATCGGCCTTGACCTGCAGGCGCCACACGCCGGCGGCCAGCAGGCCCAGCACGATCAGCAGCGCGGTGATGCGGGCTGTGAGGCTCACGACACGGCTTCCATGGCCTGCCGGTACAGCGCTGGCCAGGTGCCCGGATGGGGCTTGCCCGGCCGCCAGTTGCGCAGGTAGTACTGCCATGCCCCTTGCTCATCTCCCACGGCCGGCAGCGGCTTGGGGTCGGTCAGCAGCAGCAGGCGGGCGAAGCCGGCGGCCAGCACGTCGTCCAGCGGCAACGCGCCATAGACCGCGGTCTCGGTCGCGCCCACACCCTGGGCAACGCACAGCTTCGCGGCCCGCGCGGCGCTGGCGTGATGCGTGAGCACGCCCCGCACGCCGCCGCCCTTCTCGAACTGCCAGAAGCCCACGGCGGGCCCACCGATCTGCCGGCGGTGCGTGAAGCGGGATTCCTGCAGGCCAATGGCCAGCATGATCACGTCGGACTGCGGCGCGCGCGCGATGCCCAGCGTCAGCTGGGCCGGCGTCACCATGTCGGAGAGGACGGTCTGCAGGTTCACAGCGGGCTCCCGTCAGCCTTGCGCAGGTCGCCCGGTTCCGTCACGCCGAAGCGCTTGGCCACGTGTTTCTTTGCGACCCGCTCCATCCAGGCGATGCCACTGCCCCCAGCGTGGCCGGCCAGGCCTGCGGCGGCTGCAGTGATGAGCGGGCTGAAACCGAATGACTCGCAGGCCCAGAAGGTGATGAGACCGGCGAATGCGGAAACCGCGAGCTCGCCGACGAGTGCTGTGAAGCTGAGCATGTTGGCGTCGCCGCGCCGCACCGCCATGTACCAGCGGGCAAATCCGCCCAGCAGCGAGATGCCCAAGATGACGCCGTACTCTCGCAGCGAGTAGGACAACGGGGCCCGGATGGTGTCCTGCGCCTGCGCCGCCGAGGGCAGCATGAGGTACAGAGCCAGAAGGGCTGATGTGATGGCGTGCGACATGGCCGCGATGGTGTGCCGCGCGTCAAGGGTGCAAGCCGGAAAGTGTTCGCCGCGGCCTAGAATTCGCCCATGGATGACAACACCCTGCGCATCATTCTGGCCGCGGCTCTCGCCCCTCTCGTCTGGGCGCCGGTGCATTGGCTAGTTGACCGCCGAGCCGCCAAGCACGCCGCCCGCAACGCCGCCCGCAGGGAACAGCAGCTGCAGCGCGCGTACAGCTTCGGGCGAAAGCTCGCGCGCCGTCTGCGCGGCTTGGCCTGACGCCGGCGACAGCGCTCCCTGGATCGCGCGCTCCGTGCGCATCGCGCCGGCCTTGTCGGCGATCAGGCCCGCCACCTGACCCACCACCGGGATCCGGTCGAGCGTCTTGCTGCCCAGCGAAGACAGCATGTTCATCACGGCCGCGCCGGTGCCGCTGGAGTTGGTGCCGTAGCGCGCGCCCGCCGGGATGCTGTTGATGTCGCTGGCCACCTTACCGGCCAGGTTCAGCCGCATGATCTCCGACGGGCTGAAGAACACCTCGAGTTTCTGCCGGCCCAGCGCGCGCACCGTGTTCAGGTAGCGATCGGCCGTGAACGCTTTGTCGCCGCTCGGGTTCTCGCCGAAGGCGGCGCGCTTCAGATGGTCGGCCACCTGCGCGCGCGCCTGCGCCAGCGCGTCGGGGTCATTGCGCAGCACGTTGCGCAGCGACTGCACATCGCGCACATCGGCGTTCAGGATGAAATTGCGCACGAAGCTGTCGGGCGCCTCTTGGTCCAGCGCGGCCCTCAGCGCCGGCGTGGCCTCGATGTTGGCGAACCGATCGCGCGCGGCACGACGCGCTTGGTCGAATGCCGCTCGCGCTGCTGCGCCCTCGTCGATCGGCGGCGCCTGGGGTGGGATGGCCGCGCCCACCTCGCGGCCCGGCGCTGGCATCTGAAATTCGAAGTCCGGCGCGACCGCGCGCGCGCCAGGTGCGCCAAGCGCCGGCTGGCCAGGCAGCGCAGAACGGCCAACGTCTCGGAAAGGCGCATCGGTCACCCCGTTTTCGAACACATCCGCCGCCGCGCGGCCCAGGTCATCCGCCATACCCCCGCCGCCGGCCGCAGCTGCCTGCGTCTGCGCCAGAGGCGTGTTGTGCAGCGCGTCGCGCACCACGCCCACCGCGCGCGCGGCCGCCGCGTCGCCTGCGCGCTCGGCGCGGCGCTGCGCCTGGCTCAGCAGCGTGTCGATCTGCACGGCCGCGTCGACGTTGAAGGGCGTGCGGCCTTCGGTCACCTGGTTGAGCAGCGTGCGCACATCGGCCGGCAGGAAGGCGCCGAACATGCCTTCGTCCAGCGCCTGATTTGCAGCCTGGCTGAACGTGCCGCGCTCCAAGTCCGCGGCGCGACCGCCGGTCATGGAGCGCGCCGTTGTGTAGAGCTCATCCACGTTGGCGCGCACCGGCGCGTCGGCGGAGCGCAGCGCGTCCATGAGAGTCTGGCCGGCCGTAACGCGATCGGTCGCCTGGGTGGCCCCCACGTTGTCAAAGACCTCGCGCAGCCGGTTGTTCTGGGTCTGGAAACGGTCGGCCAGGTCGTTGCCAATGCCGCGCGCTCCGCGGTCGATGCGCACGCCGCTGAGGTTCTTCTCGTTGGCGAATTGCATGGGATCTCGCGTGAGCTGGCCGAGCGTGGGGCCCGCGTCATCGGCCAAGCCCACGGCTTCGAACTGGGCGCGGCGGACCATGGCGGCGGGGTCGAGGCGCCCGCCGGCGCGGGTAGCTTCGTCCACTTGACGCCGCAGGGACTGCAGGATCTCTTGCGGCGCGTCGGCCGAGCTCATGCCCTGCGACTGCAGGATGTTGTTCACGCGGATCGTGATTGCCTCGGGCAGGAGGCTGCCGGTTTGCGCAGGCTGCGTCAGCCGTTGCACGCCCCGAGCGACGGCCTCGCCGCCACGTGCAATTGCAGGCGTCATGACGCCGCCCGCGGCAGCGCCGAGGGCGGCTTGGCCAGCCTTGGCGCCCCAGAAGCCGTCAGTCGTGTCGACCACGGGCTGCATCAGCGCCGAGATGCCGCCGGCTGCCGCGCCGCCGCGCGCCAGCGCACCGACGGTGGTGGCGCCTTTCACCAGCCCGCCACCGGCGTAGTTGGCCGGGTTGATCATGTTTCCGCCGAGGCGCGCCCAGTCGAAACCCGGATCCGGGTTGGCTTGGCGGCGAGACGTCTCATACGCTTGGTTCGTGTCGCGCACGATGCGATCGACGCCCTCCACGCCGCTCGAGCGTGCCACCGGCAAGCCCTGGTCAGCCAGCCAGTTGCCGAAGTTGTCCACGGCGCGGCCTACGCCTTCCGGCACCACACGGCGCAGGATCTGCGCGCCGGCATCGATCGGGTCGCGCAAGCCCATGGCCAGACCGCTGCGCGGCGCGGAAACACTGGGTGCGGTTGGCTGCGCGGGCGCGGCCGAGATCTGGCTCTTGGCGAACGACAGCACGTCGGCCTGGCTGGCACCCTCGGGCGCAGTGATCTTGTAGGTGGCCCCGTCTGGCCCGGTGATCTGGTAGGTGGCCATGCTTCACTCCACGCGCTGGATGGACCAGCCGCCGCCAGCGGCAAGCGCGGGATCGCCCCAGCCGCCAGATGCGCCGCCGGTCTGCGGCGCGGGCGCGGCCGGCGCACCAGTGCGCTGCAGGGTGCGGGCGGGCGCCACACCGTTCACAGCGTCTTCCCAGCGCTTGTAGTGCCGATCGATCTTGTCGAGCGAGGCGCGCAGTTCGGCAGGCGATTGCGCTTGATCGAGCGACGAGACAGTGGACTGAAGCGCGATCAGTTCCTGCACCGCCACTGCGCCGAGCGCGCCGCCCGTGGGGCTCATCTCGCGCATCTGCTGCAGGCGGTCGAAGCCCAGGTTCGCCTTGATCGTGTCGAGCTTGGCCTGCAGATTCCGCGCGGGCGTTCCGGGAATCGCGGCAGTGAGTGATCCGACGCCAGATGTGCCATACCCGATCAGGCCGCGTGCGTCGTTGACAGCCTGTCGCACGCTGGCCGCAGCGGTCGCTGCAGCTTCGCGCCGCTGGTCAGCCTTCGCACCAAGCTCGCCGGCCTTGATGTCGGCCGGGCCTCCGGGGATGGCCTCGAGGCTGCCATCTGCCTTGAACCGGTAGCCCGTGGGTGCCTTGCCGCGGCCGGCACCGTCCTGGATCTCCTGCCGCGTCTTGGCGGCCGATGCGTAGCTGCTCGCTGCGGATGCGCGGGAGGCCTCGGCGCGCGCACGATCTGCCGCGATTCCGGCCACCGCCTGATCGCCGAAGATGGCGCGCAAGCCTGGGTCGATCTGCTGGCCAGCACCGCTGAAGCGGTCGAAGCCCATGCCGGTGTTGCCGATGGCCGAGACGAGATCCTTACCCTCGATCGCAGCCTGTGAGCGGCCGACGTCTGCGGCGGTTCGGCGGCCCGCGAGGATGTCGTCGCCCAGTCCCATGGAGCGGTAGCCCTCCTGCGCCTTGGCGAGGTTGGCCACGTTCTTGTCGCCCGCGGCCAGCGCGTGCTGCGACAGGCCCAAGGTCTGGAAGATGCGGCTCGCGGTATCGCCGTTGTAGGCGGCAGGCGTTGGCATGACCGGGCCGACGCCATCGGCCGGGGCGGCGTAGCGGCTCGGCAACTGGCCGGTCTGCGCGAACTGGGCGAAGTCGGGGGCCTCTGCGGGCGACACGCCGTGCATCAGAGCAGCATTCACCAGCAGCGCGCCCGGGCCAGTGCGCTGGCTGTGCTCCTGCGCAGCGCGCTGCTCCTCCTGCAGTTTGAACGCCGACGCGGCCGCTGCAGCTTCCGCCTGACGTTGCTGCGCGCCCAGCAGCCCGAGGCGCGCCTGGGCCTCCTGGCCTTCCTGCGCGGCCTGCTGCGCATACAGCGGCATCATGGCCATCGTGCGGAAGGCATTGCCGATGCCGCCGGTGGGATCAGCGCCGCCGCCGCTGGCGCCCGTGGTTGCGAGTCGAAAGCGCATATCCCCTCCTCAGTTCCAGTAGCGGCCGCCGCCGATCGAAGCCACTCGCGTGCTCATGCCCAGCGGGTCCGTGGGCATCGTGGCTGGGTTGAGCGACATGCCTCCCGTCGCGCTGCCGACAGCACCCAGGCCGGCTGTGGCCAGGCGCCCGCCGCCGTAGGCGCTCATCGCACCGCCAATCAGCTGCGTTCCCAGACTGGGCGTGACGGCGGCCGCGCGCATCTCGTCGATGCCGGCCATGTTGTTGGCGTTCGTCTGGATGCGGCCAATCTCGCCGGCGGCGTCACCGATTCCGATGGCTTCGTCCCGGCGCAGCTGCGAGGCCGAGCCCAGTCGGCCCATGAGCTGCGCGAGTTGCCGCAGCGACTCGGTGCTCTTGGCCTTCTCGCGCGCCGTGGCCGTGAGGTAGTCCGACGTGCCAGCGCTGGTCGGGATCGTGGAGCCGACCTGAACGCCCTGCGCCGTGATCGGCGTGCCGGTCACGGCCTGGTCGTAGTCGGCCGTGAGCGCCTGCGCGATCTCGTCCTGGCGGCCTTGCCGCGCGGTCGGGTCGAACTCCTGCACCTGGCGCATGGCCACGTCGGTGGCCTGATTGCGCGCGTTGATCTGTCGCTGCTGCGACTCACGCATGATGGCCTGCTGCTTCTTGAGCGCTTGCTGCTGGCCATAGTTCTGGATGGCGGCACCGCCCAAGAGCAGGCCCAGCGAGATCGGATCGAACATATGTCACCTCACGAGCGGACAGTGCCGCCGTACGAATTGCCGGAGAAGAGGTTGCTGAAATAGCCCGGACTGCTGCTGCCCGATGTCGTTGTGCCCGTCTGCCGCGCGCGCAGCACCTGGTTCTGCAGGTAGGCTTGGCTCATGTCGTCGAACAGACGCCCCACGCTCGCGGTGTTCGAGTTGGCACGTGCGGCTTCGGCGGCCGCGGTCATCTGGCCAGCGGCCATGGAAGCGGCCGTGCCCGTGTCGAGGCCAGACTGGGCCAGCGAGATCAGGTTCTGTCGGGTCTTCTCGTCCACGCCCTGCAGGTCGGCCGCTGCCTGCTGCCCTGCCGCCGTGGCGCGGATCTGGCCTTCGCCGTACCGCGTGGCCAGGTCGCCGCCGGCCTCGGCATCCACCGAGCCGCCGAGCAGGCCCGCGCGCGCCAAGCCGAAGATGTTCTGATTGCTGGCTGTCGTGAACTGCTTGTCCAGGTCACGCGTGGCGACGTCGCGCGTGGCGCCTTGAATGTCGTCGTACATGGCCTGCCGGTTGGCCAGATTGAAAACGCTGTTGATCGAATCGACGCCGGCCTGCACGCGCGCTTGCCGCTCAGCCTCCTGCCGCTGCATGTCGGCCGCGCCGCCGTCGCCACCCTTGAACATGCGGCGGTCGTAGCGTCGGGGATCGGTCTTGGGGTAGATCAGCACGGCAGCCTCACGAGGTCATAGGAATGGACGAATCCGAGGCCGCGCAGCACGCGCGTCATGGCCGGGGCGGTGCAGGCCTCGATCTCGGCTGCCCCGGATTCTTTGGCCCAGGCCTTGAAGTACGGCCAGAAAGTCATCGCCGCCGGCGCGAGCCCGCTGCCGCCGAGGGCCACGATGTTGATCACCGTGCGCCGGGGGTAGTGGCGGAACTCGAAGACCATTGCGAGCACCGGCGTTTCAGCTTCTCGCACCAGCGCCACGATGGCGCCGCCGCGCAGCGCCATGCGATACAGATCCTCGAGATCGAACTCGCCCCGGGCCGCGTCGCGCACGACAGGTGCGAGCAGTGGGGCCGCGCCGGGCCAATGCTGCTCCACCAGTTCGGGCGTGGTGAGAAAGAGCACGTTCATCGAAGCGCTCCCAAGTCATCGAAGTAGATGGTCAGCCGGTTCACCTGCACCTCGAGATTCGGGTGCCCGATGAAGCGCAGCTTGAAGTCCGTCCCGCTGGCATTGGCCGGGAGCATGTCGCCGCCGTAGGTCCAACCCCCATCGGCGCTGCCCACCTCGATCGTGTCGGCCAGCGAGCCCTCGCGGCCGCCGTTGACGGAGACGTAGATCTCGACTCGCAGCACGTTCATGCCGTCGAAATCGAGGCCGGTGAGGCTTTTGAGGTTGCCCGGCGCCTTGAAGTCGAGCCACTGCGTTTCGGCCATCACCAGCTGGCTCTCATCGTTCGCCGCGTCTTCCGTCAAGAACACGTCCGGCTGCAACACGTAGACGGCCGGATCGTTCTCGCGGCGCAGGTAGACGCTGTTGCCCAGCTGCGCCCACGAGTTGATGTTCGAGGTGCCGCTCGTGCCCAGACCGTGCCATGCCCAAGCGTTGAGCTTCGCCTGCCGGCTGTAGGTCCAGGCGGCCCAGCCGTACTCGCCAGCTCGAGCGTAGAGCGAGACTGAGCGCTCGAGGATCTGGCCGGCCGAGAGCGGACGATTGCTGAAGGTATACGCGCTGAACATCAGCCTTCCTCCCAGCGCCCAGGCGCCGACACCCAGTACTGCGCGAGCGGACCCGCAGCCAGAGCGATCACGGCAGGCTGAAATCCGCCGTTGGAGAAGCGGATAAGGTTCGAAGGCGACTTCGTGAAGGGCTTGATGGCCAAGCCCACGTCCACATCCGTGGGGAAGGCGGCATTCGTCAGGGTGGTAAGCGACCGCACACCCGACTCCGACAGGAAGATCAGGTCACCGTAGAGCGACACGATCGAGCTGTGATGCCGCGTGCCCACGCCATCGATGACCCGGTCGAGCGCCATGGCAGTCGGGTCCGGGTCGATGGTCCACAGCTGGATCGACTGGTCGGTGAAGACGGCCAGCTTTCCTTGGTAGAGGCCCAGGGCGTACACGCGCTGGCCGCTGGCGAAGTGCTGGGAGACCGGCAGGAAGCCGGCATTGCCCGCGCTGGTCCAGTCGGTCGGGTCGCCGACCTTGCAGAAGCGCACCGTCTGGCCGTCGTCGGAGGCGGCGAAGATTCGGCCGGTGGCGGTAACCATGATGCCAGTGCGCGGCATGGCAGGGTCTGAGATCGCTGTGGAGCTCACCGCGTGGGTGTTCGTGTTGACGGCGAAGACGGCCGCATAGCAGTTGGCCCCGTCATCCGGGGAAAGCACCGCCACGAATCCATTGTTCCAACGCGACACGCCCAAAAGGCGGGCGTGCGACGCATCCAGGAAGTTGCCGCCGGTGCCGGTCGAGAGGAACGCGTAGACCAAGCGCTCGCCAGTGTCGGCGTTCACGATGTCGCTCACCTTGCCGGTGCCAGCCACCGGCCAGCAGGAGAACGTCCAGAGGTAGCCGGAGTTCGATTCGAGCCCCTTCCATTGGGGCCCGACCTCCAGCGCGCCAGCGGCGGGGAGCCACTTCGGACGGCTGCGCAGCCAGCCGCCGGGCTGCACGTCCATGTTGATCAGCTTGCGCAGGCTGTTGGCCGGCGCCACGCTGGACGGCCGGGCGAGCAGGAGGCCTCCGTCGAAGCGGTCGAAGGTCACGCTCGCCATCAGCGCACCTGCCGGAAGCCGTTGGCCGTGGCCACTACGCGCGGCCGGCCCGGATCGCATGCCGTTGGCGGGATGAAACGACGGTTCTCTTTCGCCTGGACCTTCTCGTTGTAGAGCATGGTCTTGAAGGACTGCCCCACGGTGTCAGCGTCCGGCCGGCCGTAGTGGGCCTTGCCCATGGCGATCGCGTAGCCCAGCACCAGACGCGCCGGCGCGCTCGGCCGGTCCGTCGCGATCGAGAAGCGTGTCAGTACGCGGTTGTGGTCCACGTGCAGCAGGTAGGTCTGATCCGGCGTGGGCCACACTTCCAGCGTGAACCGGCCGTCGACCAGTGAGGTGTCCCACCGTTCGGGGATGGTCCGCTGGTCGCGGTCGGCGCGCATCGCGTGCGAGATGCCCTGGGGAAGCGGCACGCGCTCTGAATCGCCCTGCTCGATCCACAGCCCGTGCACACTTCCCCGGGCAATCGGCACGGAGTCGTCGCTCACGAAGTCATATTCCGCCGCGTTCGCCGCGATCGTCAGCGTAGAGCGCATCGGCAGGCCTGTGTCCAGTTGCCGGTACACGTACTCATTGGCCTCGCGCAGGATGCTCTCGAGCGCTGGAACACGTCCCAGCGTCTCGTGCACGCCGCATCGCACGCGCAGTTCCATCATCATCGTGGCGAAGGTCTCGGTCGTCGGTAGGTGGACGGGCAAGCTCATGCGGGCTCCTGGTAGTACTGGGACACCGCGCGCGCCTCGCAGAGGTCGGCCACGGCCGCGGTGGCGGCCACGGCGGTGTCGATGACGGCAATGCCGCCGAAATAGGTCTCGCCTGGCCACGGCATGGCGACCAGTTGCAGCTCGATGAAGGCCGACAGCGCCGCAGCCGCGCTCAGCGCGCCCGACGTGGTGACGATGAGCTCGGACGGTGCAGCGATCTGGCCGGCGCCTTCCAGCACCCCGTCCATTTCCAGGTAGGTGCCGGTGGGCGACCAGATGGCGCGGCCGCCCATGAAGGCGAACGAAGAAAAAGCGTGGCCGGTGCCGATGCCGCGCGGCAGCACGGGCGGCACGTCTGGCGTGCCAAGGAATGGCCCGAGCAGCAGCTCGCCAGCCGGACCATCGTCCCAGAGGTCTGCGCCGCCCGAGAGCCAGGTCGGCGTGTCGAGCTGTGCCCAGGCCTCGGACATGCACTACCCCTGGAGCAGCTTCCCGCCGCCGCGGATCGCGCCGGTTGTGGTGGTGCTGGGCAGGGCCAGCAGCATGAGACAGGCGTCGTCCGGCACGATCGGCAGGCCCAGCGCGGCCCAGTCGTACAGCTCAGTCTTGTTGGCGACGTTCGTGCCCACGAACGCGCGAAACCGTGTGGCCGTCACGCCGAAGCTGCCCGCGGTGCCAGTGGTGGCCGAGAGCGTCACGCTCTGCACGCTCTTGATCCAGCGGCCGGCCACCGCCGGCAAGATCGGCAACATGCGACTCGCGCGCACTGTGGCGCCGATCGCGGTGAGCACGACGTTGCCCACCGAGCCGTCGTCATAGGTGACTGCCACCGTCGCATTCACGCTGGTGGAACCGGTGTCGCTGTACCACTCCAGGAACCACTGCACGTCGCTGAAGTCGGCTTCGCCGATCCGGCTGGCCAGCAGCGGGTCCGAGGCGTCCACGTTGACGGCCTGGGCGGTGGTGACCGTGCCGTTCAGCCCGCCCATGTGCGCGAGGCGGTCATGGATCTCGACGTCGGTGGCCGAGTTGGCACAGGCCATCCGGAAGTTGCCGATGTAGGTCTTCGCAGGCCCGACCGGGTTGGCGAAGCCCATGGCGCCGGTGAGCGCTGCGGTGCAGATGGCCGCAGCCGCCGGGATCGCGGCCTGAGCAGGAACGCCCGTGGCTCGCCAGAGCGAGTGATAAGCGCCCGCCGTGGCGTTGGACAGGCTGGCCTTGTCCACGCGCACGCGCGTGCTGCTGTTGCCCATTGCGTTGATGAGCGCGTCACGACTGGCGATCGTCATGCCAGCACCTCCTGCGCGCGCTCGGCGGTGAGAAGGCCCGCCACCACTAGCGCCTGCAGGCCCCCGGCCAGCCGCGGGTCGCCGAAGTCGACGAAGGTCGCCATGGTCAGCTTCGTCCACCAGAGGTTCACCTGGGGGCTATGCATCGACGCAGTAACGACGGCCAGTTGCTCGGCCTCGGTGAAGAGGTCCAGAAATTCCAGGGACGTCATCCTGCGCGGCTCGATGGGAGCGACGAATGGCGCAACTTCCATGTCACCCAGTTGGGCCCACTCCGCTGGCGTGCCAGCTTCCGTCAGCAGAACCTCGCCGGCCTCCACAGTCACGCCGATGGCGGCGGATCCCTCCAAGTTGCTGTAGCGTGCACTCAGGAGGCTGAGCGGCGCGCGCGCAGCATCCGCCGCGCCGGCTTCGTTGGTGTTGTCGGTCATGCCTGGATTTCCTCCACCGTGAGGGTGCACTTAGCTGCTCCACCGAAGCGGCGTGAGCCGCTAGCGCCTAGCAAGTTGAACGTGACGGCGGAATCTGGCCCGACTCGGATGCTGATCGTCTGCGGACTAGTGGAGCCAGGAACCCACTCGTCTTGCAGCACCAGCTGCTGAACTGCTGCGCCAGCGTTGGAGGTGTAGGTCACCTGAGACGCGTCAGTCGCCGCATTCCGGAACATTGCACCAACGATCCCGGTGCCAGCGCTGGGCGTGCCCCAGATGACAGCGCGCGCCCTCAGCCGAGAGGTGACAGACTTCGGGGTGTGCGACACGGCCAGCACTTGGGTGCCCTCCGTGCTCTGCGGAATGGTGTCGTCTCCTGGGATCTGCGCGGTCAGTGCGGCGTAGGAAGTGGTTTCTGCGTATGACGTGCCAATGATCGTGCCGGCCGCCATGCGCGCGATCGCCAAAGTGCCCGAAGTCAGCGAGCTGGCATCCGTTGAGGCAGCACCGATCGCTGCGCGCGCTGCTGCTTGATCGGCGGCCAGTGCCACTGACTGGCCTACTGCCGTCATGCCCAACGCGTTGCGCCATTCGGCGCGCGCTGCGGCCGAGGCCGGTGCTGGCACACCCAGCCCGACGATCTTGGTGCCGGCCGCGAAGTTCACTGCGGCATTGCCATTGCTGGACGCGCGCACCGTGGTTCGGGTCAACTGGTTGGCCGCCGAGTACGTGCCCAGGCCCAGTTCCCACGCGCCAGTGGGCCGGCCCGAGTTGTCCACGGCCTCGATGTAGTACGGCACCGTGTCGTTCACGGCGCACACGGCGCTGAATGCCTGGAAGCCCAGGACAGCTCCGGACAGGACGAATGCCCCAGCTCCGGTGGAGGTGCTTGCCTCCATGACGCGATCGGCGAATACGTGGGCCATGGTGTCAGGTCAGGAAGGTGATGGTGGTCGTGCTTTTGAGGCGCGGGATCTTCCCGGCGTCGACGAGCACGTTCGGATTGACGGCGCCGCGCAGCAGCACCTTGCCGGCGCCCGCCGCGACCGTGCCCACGGTCACATGGGTGACGGTGCCGCCCGCGCCGCCGGTCATCTCGGCGAACTCGATCGGATCGACCGGGCTGGCCACGTTGGCGGCCACCGACCAGCCGAGCGCGCTGCGCGGCACTGCGACGCGCGCGTAGCCGGTGTAGGCGATCTCGCTCGTGCTCTGGTCGCCGCCGGCACCAGGATCAGCTGTGTGCAGCCCGACGTAGAGTTGCGTGAGCGGCGCGCCCGCGGCGTTGTCTGCGATGCTGGCGATAGCCTGGGCCTGCAGGATCAGCTTGATCAGGTCGTTGGCGAAGGTGCTGCTGAATGCCATGGCTGCGTCCTCAGGCGAAGTCGGCGCGGACAAGCACTTGGTCGACCTCGTAGATCGTCTGCTTCACGCTGCCACCCCAGTCGATCTCGTACTCGACCTCGTAGGCTGCTGCTTGGTCGAACACGTCGGCGCCGGGCTGGAAGATCACGATGCCGCCAGCGCCGGGCACCGCCCAGCTGCCAGAGGTGTCGACGGTCCACTCGCCCGTGTCGGGGTCGCACGCAGTGCGCCGGCCGGTGGACTTCACCCCCACGATCGAGGCCTTGATGGCGCTCTCGCCCTTGAGGCGCACATGCGCGCGCACCGTCACGCCGCCGGCCGAGACGTCGATCGGGGCCGCGCCCAGCTCCAGGCTGACGCGCAGCCCTGGGCGCTGGTCGTTGCGGACGTAGCGGATGCGCGCCATCTCCGGTTACTTGCGGTTGGCAGACAGGATCTCGGCCAGGATCTCGTCCTTCTTCATGGCCGGCTTCGCCGTCTCGATGCCGTTGGCCGAGGCATACTTCAGAAGCTCGTCCTTCGTCATGTCGAGCAGATCGGCGTCGGCGTCGCCGCCTTCACCCGGGTTGGTGCCGGGCACGACGACCTCGCCGGTGCCTTCGAAGCCACCCAGGCCGGCGTCTTCTTCGTCGGGCGCGTCGCCCACCTTCGCCTCGGCCACTGCCTTGGCGATAGCGCCCTTGAACACCTTGCCGAAGGCTTCCTCGACGGCCTGGCCGCCGTACTTGCCCACCAGGCGCTCGGCCTCGTCCTCGGCCGTGACGATGGCGGGCGGCGTCTTGATGTCGCGGATCTCGACGTTGTCCTCGCCGAATACGGCTTGCTGCACCTTCACTTCGTGCGCGGGCACGGTGACGGGCAGGATGGTCATGGCGTCGCGCGTGACCAGCAGGGCCACCGTCGACACGAGAATGCGTTTGCTCATGGGAATCTCCTGAAGTTGGAAGGCAGAAGGCCCCGCCGAAGCGGGGCCGATGGCGTCAGGCGACGACGATCACCGCGTTGGCGTTGCGGCGGTTGGTCTTCATCGCCAGGCGCAGATCGAGCGAGGCGTAGGTGGCGCGCACGTTGTGCGGGGGCGTGGGGTTGTAGACCTCCATGCCGTCGTCTTCGTACTTCACGTGCTTCGTGTTGATGAAGTAACAGCGCTTCTCCCAGAGGTTGGCAGCGACCGGCGCTTCCAGCGCGTCGAGCACGCTGAAGGTCGGATCCCAGATGATCTCGACGCCCTTGAAGAACAGGCCCGTGCGAGCGCCCTGGCCGGTGGCCACGTCGATCGTCTTGGGCTTGCCCGCCTCGGTGTTCTGGGTCAGCGTCAGCAGCCCGGCGTAGGTGTCGATGAATGTCGACCCGGCCAGGATGAAGTCGGGCGCGCCGCCGTTGCGAATGCACGACCGCCATGCGGCTTCCATCGTGGCGCGCAGCGAGCCTGCGGCCACCGCGCCCGCGAAGTAGTTGCGCCAGTAGGTCTTCGTGGCGGCGTTGATACCGCCGACGGTGCCCACGGCCGGCGTGCGTGACACCAGCACGTCGAGGCCCACCACCGCATCGGTGCTGGCCGTGCCGTCACGGTGCAGTTCGAGGTCCAGCTTCTCGATGAAGCCGAGCTCGAGCGCTTCCATGTGCTCGGTCAGGATGTTGTAGAGGATGACCTTCTCGTTGGGCTCGAGCACGAGCTTGCCCTTGCTGGCCGGGTCCGGATCGACGCGGATGCCGGCGGCGAACAGCATGTCCCAGTCGAGGTACAGGCCATCCAGGGCGACGCGCCACGGGAACTGAGCCTGCGCCACGGTGGAGCGCTTGTTAAAGGTGCGAGCGGTCTCGCCGAAAGACCAGGCGAAGTTCGAGCCGTAGCCTTCGCGCACGTTCTCGACGGAGAACTGGCGTGCGGGCAGCAGCGTCTTCTTGCCGGCAAACAGCTTCTTGATGAGCGGCCGGTCGGTTCCGATCTGGTCGATCGGGCGGTTGCGCATGTAGTTGTCGAGCGCGGCGACGGTGACCGTTGCGAGGTCGGGTGCGGAAATGGGCATGAAGCCTCCAGTGCAAAGTTGATGAAGCTCTGCACGCCATCCACCGCACCAGTGGTCGAGGCCTTCTGCTCGGTGCTGCCCTGCCGACGGTGAACCCGGCTCACAACCTGATGGGCGGCACCTGCAAGGTGCTGAGGGTCGCGACCCCCTCGTACATGCGTGTTCCCCGGCGTGTGCGAGGCCAAAAAGCTGCCGGACGCGATCCCGGCTTACGCTGAACTCAATGGCTTCTGCGGGGTGGAGTGTGGGACGGCTGTCAAGCAGGCCAGCCAGAAAGTGATCGGCCGGCCCGCTTCCTCACATGCCCAGCGAGGCGAACGCGTCCTGGACCGCGTCCATGGCGTTCTTCGGCTGAGTGGCCACGCGCGGGCCCGTGCCGGTGCTGGCCGGGCGGAGGGGCTGCGGCGCCGGCGGCGCGGGCGCCACCGCGGCGGGCGGCGGGGTGAAGCTGTCGTACATCATCAGCACGGCGGCCTGCCACTGCTGCGGCTGATACGTCGAGACGAACTCGCGCAGGCGGCCTTGGTCGGAGAAATAGGCCTGCACGTGCGCAACCTTCGCTGCATGGCCTGGCTGGTGCGCGCGTTGGGCCAGCGCTGCGTCCATCTGCGCGGCCGCGTTGGTCACCGTCTGCTGGTAGGTGGTGAAGTCCTGCTGCCGCTGCGTCAGCGCCGTCGCGTCTGCGTGCTGGCGGCGCAGGCGCACCATCTCCAGCGCGGCGTCGCGCGGCAGCTCCATGGCGTTGACCCGGGCCTGCAGGTCGGGATGGGCGGCCAACTGGTCGACACCGGCCACGTCGACACCGAGCCGCGTAGCGATGTCGGTGCGGATGCCGTCTAGCCGGGACAGCGCCTGCTGCAGCTCACTCGGGTCGCTCGATCGCACCAGCCGGCCGATGGTCAGCGCTTCCTGGAACTCGTCGGGCTGCAGGCCGCTCTCGGATACGAGCCGACGCACGCTGTCGAGCTGCTGCGTGGCTTCGGTAGCGCGGCGGTCCGAGTCCTTCACCCGGTCTGTAAGGCTCGTCCAGCGCGCGCTGGCGCGCTCGCTCATTCCTTCGGGCGGGGTGAGATCGGGCTGGCCAGGCGGTGCAGGAGCCGGGGACGGAGTGGCGGCTGCAGATGCTGGAGCAGGCGCGGCGGGAGTGGCCGAGGGCTCTGTGACGGCAGGAGCAGGCGCTGCAGCAGGCGCCGCGGCGGGCTCGGGCGTCTCGGGCTGCCCCACCTGGTCGAGCAAGTCGTTCAGCCCAGCGAAGGGCTCGGCTGGTGTGTCCGCAGTCGATGCGTCTGCGGCTGCGGGATCCGGGCCCGGATCAGCCGGTGTCGCGGGTTCGGCCGAGGCAGCAGCCGCTGGCTCCGGCGCGGGGGCAGGTGCGGGTGTCGGGTCGCCGGTGCCGGAGACACCCGGCTCGGGATGGCAGAAGCGAAGGAAGTGCTTGCGGGTGATCATGAATCCTCACTGCAGGGTCGTGGGGGTTGCCAGGGCGGGGCCGCCTGGCGCCGGCATGCCCGGCATGGCGCCGGGGATCTGGGGTGCCGCCGGCAGTGCAGGCGCCGGCTTGGCAGGAAGGAAGCGATCGACGTCGATGGTTTCGTCGAAGCGCGCGGCGGTCTCACGCACCAACTCGCGGATGGGCTCGCTGTCGCCGCCTTGGGCGTCGATCTGCATGATCTTGGTGATCATCTGGTCCAGCAGCGGCAGCGCGCGCGTCCAGGTCTCCTGCGCCTGCAGCTTGTTCGGTGCGGCCGTGGAGCCCGCGCGGATCTTCATGTTGATGAGGTTGAAGACCGTCTCGGGTGTGGCCTGGGCTGGCCAGTCGTAGGTCGGCGCCGGCGGCGGGCCAGGGATCGGAACGGGCTGCGCACCCATCGGCGTGGGCAGCACCGCCATCTGCGGCGCGGGCTGCTCCGGCGCGCCCATGATGGTCTCGACCATGGCGCGCGTCATCGAAAGCAGGCACACCTCGCTCGCGAACTGCGAGATCTCGGTCAGCCAGTCTTCGATCTGGTCGCGGAATTCGGCCACGCGGGCGGCCAGGCTCTGGTCGCTGATGGCGGCCTCGGTTGCGGTCTTGGGCTGCACGACGACGGAACGAGCGGCGTCCTGCAGGCCAGACACCATCTCCCAGTCGTTGCGGATCGGGCTCGTGTCGTACACGGCCGGGTCGACCTGCAGCTGCGGCGCCACCATCGCCTGTTGGCTTATCGGCGCGCCGCCCGTGTCGATGGCCAGGTATTCGCCGATCTCAGGGTGCACGCGCTTGACGATCGACTTCTCGCTGACATCAGCGCTGATCAGGAAGTGGGGCCGGATGTTCTTGCGCACCTCGGCGAACTTGTCGCGCGTCTCGTTGTGCTCCTCCTGCAGCTTCTCCAGCACGTCGACCATGCTCTGCGAGACGAACTCGCCGTCGGTGGACTGGAACGGCAGCAGGAAGTACGGATACCAGCGCTCGCCGACGCGCTGCGGGTGATACGGCTCTCGCGCGAACTTGTCGTTCACGCCTGCCACCAGGGTGTAGATCGTGTTGTCGTACTTCGACCAGGCCTCGTACACCATGACCATGGCGTCATCGGCCGCGCCGGCGGTGACGGCACCCGAGTACAGCCCGCCGCGCGGAGCCGCGTCGTCGACGTACTCGCCCGGCTTGAACCGTGTGGCCTTCTCCAGCTGATCCTTGATGTCCGGGAACAGGCCGCGCGCCTTCGACAGGCGCATGGGCACTTTCTCCACGAGGTAGTCGCCGTAGGCGTAGTCCCAGACGTCCTCGACAGCCGGGTCCGGCAGCAGGCGCTCGGTGCGCACCATGTCGATGGTCAGGCCCTCGGCCGCCACCACCTCGCGCTGCGCCTGCAGGCCGGCCAGCGCCTGCTGGAGCTCCCGCTGCTTCGCTTGCTCGTCCGCCCGCTGCTGGGGGTCTTCGAGCTCGGCCAGCAGCGCCTCGATGCGCAGCAGGTTGTCCTGCGTGTCCTCGATGCGCCCGCGAATGGTTGGATCCTCGCGCATGTCGCGCTGCCACTGGACCTTCACTACGCCAAAGCTGCAGGTCATGGCCGCCTTCACGGCGCGCTTTGCCTTCTGCTTGAGCTGGGCGTCCTCGAGCATGGTCTGAGTGACGGTGCTCACGGTGTCGGCGAACAGGCGCAGCGGCTTCGCCTTGTTCGTCGGCTCACCCGACATCTCGGGGTTCTTGGCGTAGACCTTGGAGAGGACCACGCTGATCGTCGACTGGATGAGATTGGCGCGCTGCTTGTTGTAGGCGGCCGTGGCCGGCTCGGCGCTGTCGTCGATGCCGCGGACCAGCGCGCGGTTGTGCTTAACCCGCTTGTGGAACCGGTCCCAGCGCTTCTCGGCCGCCTGGATGCGGTCGTGCCAGGTCTTCACCAGCGGGTCGATGTCCGGCTGGCTCGACTGGTTGGGCGCGGACATGCTGGCCGGGTTGACGGTGGGCGCGGGCTGGTCGAGAGGCTGGTCCATGGCGGTTCCTGTGACGGTCGCCGGTACTGTCAACGCGCGCGCGCGTGTCCCCGCCAGAAAGTGATTCAGCGCGGCACCAGGTGGCGCCCGTCATCCAGCACCGTGGCACCCGCACCCTCGCCTGGGTCGCCGTCGTCGCCGCCCTCGCCTGCTGCCGCTGCAGGGTTCGCCGTGCGCCGCATCAGCCCAGCCTTGAGCATGTCGAAGGCGTGATCCTCGGCCTCGGTGTCCACGTCGTCCGGATCGTCCGGATCAGGCTCCAGCGCCGGCACCGTGCGGATGGTGTGCTCGCAGCTGGCGAAGATGGCCAGCTCGTCAAGCTCCAGCGCCTGCTTGACCAGGAGCGCGCCCGCCTTGCGGCTGCCTGGGCCCGCCCACCACGGCCGGAAGCGCAGGCCCGCGCGGCGAAAGGTCTGGCTGTGCGTGTTCTGGGCGCCGTACTGCGCGCCGCCCTTGGCGAACAGGTCGGGCCCGGTCAGGCGCAGGCCGATCTCGTAGCCCAGCCGCGCGTCGTGCACCTCGCGCGCGACGATCCGCGCGGCCACCTTGTCGGGCGTCTCCTTGGTGCCGGTGTTGGCCAGGATCCGGCCGCGCTCGTCCTTCGCGATGCCGTAGAGCTCACGCCAGAGGTAGGTCTTGCCCTCGGGGTCCTTGGCGAACCAGCCGACGGCATAAGGCTTGGCGTAGCCCCAGTCCATGGCCATCCAGAGCTTCCAGTGCGCGGGGATCACGAACGGCTTCACGATGTGGCGATCCGGATCCCAGGCGCCCTCCAGGAATGCGCCGATGTGGATGTCCCAGTCGCCGTAGAGCCAGGCCTTGCGCCGATTCGGATCCTTGGTGCCCTCCAGCGTGGCCAAGTACTCCGGGTCGCTGGTGAGCAGCGTTGTGTTCTCGCGGATGTCGCCGTGCACGTAGGTGCGCTCGCGGCCGGTGTCGCCGTCCTTGATGATGGTGCCGGGCGGCACGCCGGCGCGGCCCAAGCGGTATCGCTCCTTCACGGCGGCGTGGCCGCGGCCGTACGGGTTGCAGGTGGCACGCACCATGCGCGGCATTCCCGGCACCGAGCTGCGGCAGCAGGACTGCATCATCTCGAAGAAGGTGAGGTCGCGCCAGTTGGTCAGCTCCTCGAAGCCGATCCAGGGGTACTCGTGGCCGTGATAGTCCCAGTAGTCATCCTCCTTCACGCCGACGCGCAGCAGCAGCTCCTCGCCGGTGGGGAAGATCCATTTGTAGTCGGCCAGGCTCTCGAGGAAGCGGGCATTGGGGAAGAACTTGCGAAACCAGCGCTTGGACTTCTTCACCACGTCGCCCAGCTGCTTGTACGTCTCGCGGAACAGGATGCCGCGCCACTCGGGCCCGTAGCCGCGCCCGACGAACTGGGCGAATGACATCAGCAGCGCGTCGGTCTTGCCCGGGCCGCGCGTGCCCTCATACAGGCACTCGAAGACCGGGCAAGACAGGAACTGCACTTGGCTGCCCGGGTGGGGCTTCCAGGCGACCGGAGGTAGCGGCGGCGGGTGGATCAAACGTAGCCTCGCTGTCGAAGCCATTCACGGCTGGCCCTCAGGTACGGCTCGGCAGCACGCTGAAAAGCGCGATCGAACTCTGCCAGGTCGGCGCACAAGTACTTGAGCCGCTGCAGCTCCCAGCGCGAGGCCTTGGCACGCTGCAGCCTCGACTGCGTTCGGCGGCGAATGGCCCGCATCTTCATTGGGGCTGTCCCTCCTGCACCGCCTTCGACCACGCGGCCGCGTCCATGGCTAGGCCGGGCACCACCAGCACGCCACCAGCGGCCACCGCCGGCGCCAGCGGCTTCCCTCCGCTGGTGTGGTCGATGCTGCCCCGCTCCCGGTAGGTGTTAGGCCTGCGCGCCTTGAGCAGGAAGATCATCAGAGTGTCGCTCGGCCGGTTGATGGTCAGGAACTTGGGCGAGCCGTCCGGGTTGCGCGCCTGGACGGGCTTGCGCACACGCACCATCACGCCCTGCTCGTTCGGCTCCTCGCTCTCGACCATGCGCAGCGTGCCGTCCGGGTTGTGCTCGTAGACCGGCGTCAGCTGCCCTTGGTAGATCACAGGCTCCTCGACGCCGTGTACCGCGCGGCGAGTGGCCACCTTTTCCAGCAACTCGGTGCCGGCCTCCAGGGCGTCGTCCCACGCCACGGCGAACTCGGCATCGGAGTCACGCCACCGGTACACCGTCGCGCGGTTGACGCCCGCCTCGGCCGCGGACTCCCCGATGCTCGCGCCGTCGGCCATGGCGCACAGGAACGCGACCTTGGCCAAGTCCATCAGTTCTTTTTCTGTCGTCGCTTTGGTCGCCGCTCTACGTCCCATTGGTGATCACCTCCACAAGCTCCGGCAGGAGCTGAACAACATCGAATGCCCGGTTCTTCGGGTCCAGATAGCGGCACACGAGGCGCACACGGTGCTCACGGCGGTAGCCGCGGTATCCCTCCACGCGGGCAAGGCCGCCGGTGGGCGTGCGGACCACGCTGCCGATCGGGATGTCCTCGGCGTCCAGCGGCTTGGGCGTGAACGGGAGGACGCCGGTGGGCACGGGCGTGGCGCCAAGCAGGTGCAGCGCCCACAGGACGGCGGCGCGGTCTGGTGCCGGCGCCATGGTGTCGGCTGCGATGGCTCGCCATGCCAGAACCTGATCCAGGTGGGCGCGCATGAAGGCCGCGGCCTTGGCCTCAGCGGTGGCCGGGCCTTGGTCAAGCCACCTGTGGCAGGCGGCGCAACCCCAGACCGTGTACTGGTCGTCGGCTTTCCGGGCCCCGGCCTTGCCGTGCTCACCCAGGTTGGAGTGGCAGGCCACGGTGGTGGCCGGGTCGCCGCAGCAGATGCCCGGCACCCGGAGGAGGCAGGGCCGGCCCCGGGCGAGGTCGAGCAGGTGGCGATTGCGATGCTCCACGGGTTTCGGCGCGGCCGTGACGGTGTCGCCGATGGGCGCGAGCACCCCGCGGCGAAGCGCGCGTGAGGGCGTGAGGACCGCTGCGGCGCGCGGCGGGCGCTCGGGGCGACGGAAACCAGACCGCTTCATTCGACCAGCCCCACTTCCCGAGCCCAGGCTTGGAACTTCGGATCGGTCCATATGACGTTGTGCTCGGCGCCGAAGGCCAGCAGCCACTCGATCAGGGCGCTGGACAGCTTCCGGCCGAAGCGGCGCGACTGCTCGCCCACCATCACGAAGCCGGGATGGTTGAGCGCCGGCACCAACTCGATGTCGCCGAACTTGGCCCACTCGTCGGCGAACTCGTGCTTCGTCTCGTGGCGGAATGCGTCGATCAGGACGCGCTTCCAGGACTCGGCCGGCAGGCTCTTGCCGTAGAGCTGCACCTGGTCCGCGATGTCGCGGTACATGGCGTGCAGCTTCTTCTCCTGCAGGCGGCTCTGGCTGTCGGTGGCCAAGCGCACCGTGATCTCCAGCCGGGCGCCGCTGTCGATGTAGGGTTTGCAGGTGGGGATCAGTTCGCGGCGCAGCGAGTCGTTGGCTGCGTCAGCGCCCTGCCATTCCAGGGTGAGGATGGCGGCGGCGCTCATGCGGCGTCTCCGAGAGCGCGCGCCGCCTTGCGCGCCGTGTAGGGCATGTGCACGCGGCGGCGGAACTCGGCATCGCCCAGATCCAGGCGCAGCCGGCTGAGCGCGCTGTAAAGCAGGGTCATCTCCGCCACGCGGTTTGGCGCGTGCTGGTAGATACGCGCCTCAGACCCGCCCCCATCCCAACGGGAGGCGTCCCAGCCGGCCGCGCGCTCTACAACCTTGGGCTTCACCCACAGCAGGCCCCAGCCCGGCGGGAGATCGGCCACGGCGATCACGCCGGGCTCGCACATGAAGTAGCGGTACATGCCCATCCCGGCAGCGGCATCCATGCGAAACGACTTGCGCTTGTCTGCGTGGAAGTCGGCGCGCGAGGTCTTGCACTCGATCAACAGAGACTCGCGGCCCGAGTTCTTCCATCCCACGGCGTCCGGGATCTCGGCGCAGGCCGCCGTGAACTCGGTCAGCACCAGGCTGCAGCCAGCACCACGCAGCCAGCGCTCGGCGCGCGCTACCAGTTCGGAGTGCGTCATGGGCGCACCTCGCAGACGCGCAGCTGGAGGCCGGCGAAGTCAATCACCATGCCGACGTGAACGGGCTGGGCGCGCAGCGCGGGGAACAAGTCGGCCGGCGCGTCGACCGTCATCACGACGGTGGCCCAGTTGCCGCGGCCCTTGGGTTTCAAGATCAGGGTCACACCAGGCTCCGCAGATGGTGCCGGCCGATCAGGATCGCCTCGGCCCGGTTGTGGTCCTTGGCGCGGCCGATGTCCTGGCAGCTGGGGTACAGGGCCCGCGCCTTGGTCAGCGCGGCCGCCTTGCGCTGGCTGTCCGTGAGGTTCGGGTCGATCAGCCCGTAGAAGCGCTTCCAGGTCTGCGGGTGCGCGTAGACGATCTCAAGCCGCAGGCATTCGAGCGTCGCCTCGACAGCGCCCAGCGTGCGCATCAGCGAGCCCTGCGTCTGCACGCTGTTGTTCTTGCCGCCCATGGTGCCGACGGCTTCCAGCGCCACCGACACCGGCTCGTCGGGCGGACACGTGGCCAGGATCTTCTGGCGCAGCGCGCGGCCGTCGAGTTTGCGCTGAACCAGCGCCTTCGGGCCCACGCCGGGGATCGGCATGGTGGGCAGGTCGAAGACGGCCAGCAGTTGCAGGCGGCTGAGCACGGCGCAGGCGCCTGTCAGCCCCGGGTCGATTCCGATCACGATCATGCGGGCACCTCGTCGTCCACGGGCACCAGCGGAAGCCAGGCAGCGGACTCGTCGGCCACGTCGTCGCCGGGGTCGCGGATGGGGCGCAGGCAGGAGTCCTCGATGTAGGTCGCCTCGCCGCCCTGCATGCCGTCCACGCCTGATCCTTCGTAGCGCCAAGCATTCACGCCGAAGAAGGCGGGCTCAGCCGCCAGTTCTAGCACTCGGATGATCTTCCCAATGTTGCCGGCCGGGATGCCGCTCACGATCACGGCCAGATCGCCAGGTTTGCAATTCACAGGTCACCGCCTTTCACGCGCACGCGCGACTCGGGTTTCTCCTGGCCCTCGGGCCAGTTCTTGAAGAGGGTGTTCTCGCCCACGTACATGACCTCGACCTTCCCGGGCGGGCCGTTGCGCTGCTTGCCCACGATCAGCTCGGCCAGGTAGTCCCATTCCTTGGGCAGGCCGGGCTTCGCCTTGCACTCGCGATAGACGAACATGCACACGTCCGCGTCCTGCTCGACCGAGCCGCTGTCGCGGAAGTCGGAGAGCAGCGGGCGCTGGTCGGGGCGCTTTTCCACCTCGCGGCCGAGCTGGGCCAGCAGCAGGACGGTGATGCCCAGCTCCTTGGCCAAGGCCTTCAGGCCCTTCGTGATCTCCTCGAGCTGGTATGCGCGCGGGGTCCTGTGGTCGGTACCGGCCATCAGGCCGAGGTAGTCGACGATCAGCAGGCGCAGGCCGTGCCGGCGCTTGAGCGCGCGGGCCTTGGCGCGCACCTGGTTGATGTTCAGGGCGTTCTGATCGCTCGTGTAGAACGGCTGGGCGCGCAGCTCGTCGGCGCCGTGCGTCAGGCTGGGCCAGTCGTAGTCGCGCAGCCGCTCGCCGCGCTGGATGCGGCTCAGGTGGATCTGCGTCTCCATCGACATGCGCCGCTCGCGCACCTCGGCGCGCGGCATTTCCATCGACAGCATGCCCACCGGGTGTCCGGCCTTGGCGAAGGCGCGGCCGATGCTCAGCGCCAGCGCGGTCTTGCCCATGCTGGGCCGGCCGCCCACCACCACCAGGTGGCCTTCGCGTAGCCCGCCATTCAGCAGTTCGTCGAGCTCGTCCAGGCCGGTGGCCACGTAGTTGGGCTGTGCCTCGCCGTCCGCCTGCGCCGAGATCTGGTCCATCAGCGCGGCCACGCCCTGCTCGCTGGCTTCCCAGTCGTCCGTGGCGCTCACCGTCAGCAGGCTGTTGAGCACGCCGGTGGCCTTGTCGAGCACGTCGGCCGCGCCGGCACCCTGCGGGTTGAAGGCCATGGTGGCGATCTCGTCGCTGGCCGAGATCAGGCGGCGCAGCACGGCGCGCTCGCGCACGATGTCGGCGTAGCTGCGCAGGTTGGCCGCGCTCGGGATGTACTGGCTGAGCTTGTGCAGGTAGGCCATGCCGCCCACGCGCTGCTCGTTGCCCGCGGCCTGCAGCACCTCGAAGACGGTCACGACATCGACGGGCCGGCTGGCCAGCGCCAGCGACGAGATGGCGCCGAAGGTGAGCTGGTGCTCGAGGCGGTAGAAGTCGGCAGCCGACAGCAGGTCGCCGATGCGGTCCCAGGCCAGCGGGTCGAGCAGCAGCGCGCCCAGCACCGCGCTCTCGGCCTCGGGGCTGTGGGGTGGCACGCGCAGGCTGGCCACGCCGGGCTCGCCGAAGTCGTCGAACGTCCGGGCGTTCATCAGTGCCCCTCCTGCGTCTGCTCGATGACCTTCTGCATGCCCTTGGCGCTCAGCAGGTACTCGAAGCTCGGCCGCCAATTGGCGTGCTCGGCCGATCGCGGGCCGCGGCCCATCAGGAAGTCGTTACCGCGGGCACGCTCGAAGTAGTCGCGGGCCCAGGCCAGGAACTGCTCGTCGTTCGTGGCGCGCGGCGTGCCGTCCTTGCGCTTCGTCGACAGCACCCAGTCCCGGAAGTCACGCGCGGCCTGCTGGCGCTCGGCGTTCATGACCTGCACGCCGGGCAGTTCGGGCAGGATTTCGTGCCACAGGTCGATCAGCGCTTGCATCCAGGTCGGCAGTTCGGCCGACAAGGGAGCTTTAGCTCCCCTCTTCTTCTTGGGTCTGGTGTCTGGTGTCTGGTTACTGGGAGCATTGCCTTCGCTATGCGAACGCATGCCGGATGCATCTGCGCTTGAAAATGCGTTCGCATTGCGATCGGATTGCGAACGCTGTGCGCTCCACCGTGCGTCCGCACTGGCTTTCGCCTTTGCCTGCTTCTCCTGGTACCGGGCAATTTCCCGGTCGCAGCGGGCCTGCGTCCAGCCGTCGTCGGTGCGCTCGAAGAACTCGGCCAGCACGTCCTGCAGGGCTTCCTTCTCCTCCTTGCCGCGCGCGCCGATCAGCCGCGCCACCTGGTCATCAGGGAGCGCGCCCTCGCGCGTGTAGTAGACGTCCAGGAGCCGGGTGTAAATCCCGTGCTCGAGCAGCGACAGGTGCGCCGTGTCCTTGAGGTAGTCGCCGATATGGCGCTCGTAATAGTTCACCGGGCGCGCCTCACTTGCGGGGCTTGCGTCGGGCGCCAGGTCGGCGGGCGCTGCGCGATCAGCGCTTCCATGCGCCGGCGGTGGCTGTGCGCCAGCGCGTGGTCATCGAAGCAGCCGTTCGCGTCCCAGCGGTTCATCGCGGCCACCATGGCCTCGCCTTCGGCCACTATTGCGGCCTCGCGCTCGGTGTCGTTCAGGATCTCGGCGACAGCGGTCATGCGGCCTCCAGGGTGGCGAAGAGGTCGGGCGTGGCCATGTCGCGCACCGCGGACTCGCAGTAGGCGACGCCATCGGCGAAGTACCGGGGGCTCAGCTCGATGCCGTAGCCGCGCCGCCCGGCCTTGATCGCCCGGTAGGGCACGGTCATCAGGCCGCCGAAGGGATCGAGGACCAGCTCGCCGGGCATCGACCACTGCGCGATCGCGCGGTCGGCGATGTCGAACTGCATCGGGCACAGGTGCATCTCACGCCCGGCCGCCGACTGCGCGCCGTTGAGGGTGAGCATGCGCGCGATGTCGGTCCAGACATCGTCGTGCCACGACTGGGGCTGCAGCAGCATGAAGTCCGACGGCAGCCGACCCTTGGCCTCCAGGTCCTCGCCGATGCGCACGTGGTGCTCGAAGTCGTAGGTCTGCTCCAGGCTGAACTGGCGAAAGAGCTTGAAGATCACGTCGTGCGCAAGGCCGTCGAGCTCCGCCGGCGTGAGCAGGCGGTTGCCGCTGGAACGGGTGAAACCGTGGGCGTCGAGCTGCCAGCGCGCGCGGCTGTAGCCGGTGCCGGGCACGATCGGCAGGGCACGATCGAAGGGCACCTGGTTGCCGTCGTCGTCCAGGCACAGGGGCTTCGCCTTGGCCACGGGCGTGTCGGCGTAGCCGACGCTGTCGTCGGTGGCGCGCTTGCGGAACAGCAGCAAGTACTCCGGCATGCCGAAGCCCATCTTGGAGCCGTCCTTGCACTGCTCCGACCAGCCGAGCCGGTAGGTCTGGTTGTTCTCGCGCACCACGTCGGTAACGATGGTCTTCATGCCCATGAAGCCGAAGCCATGCTGCTGGAAGCGCGCGATCGCGTCGGCGTGGAACGGGTAGACGGTCTGGAAGCCGAAGCCGTTCATGCCCTTGGGCACGATCCGGTCCTTCACGTGGATGGCGGCCAGCCGGCCGGGCTGCAGCACGCGCAGCAGCTGCGGGATCAGGAAGTCCATCTGCGCCCAGAAGTGGGCGTTGTTGTCGGTGTGGCCGAAGTCGGCGTAGTTGGGCGAGTACTCGTACTGCGTCGAGAACGGGATGCTGGTCAGGATCAGGCCCGCGCTGTTCTCGGGCATGCGGGCCAGCTCGCGCACGCAGTCGTCGTTGACCAGGGTGAACCCCTGGCCGGTGACTTCGACGCGCTCCACGCCCATCGCGCGGGCCATGCTCTGCGCCATGGCGGCCTCGGACAGGCCGTATTCCTTGATGATGTCGGTCATGCGGTTCACCAGCTCGTTGTGCTGGGCCCAGCGCCGTTCCAGCTCGCGCCGGACCTGGCGCTCGGCCTCGGTGTAGATGAGGTCGATGCGCACCGGCCGCGTCTGCAGGAAGCGCTGCACGCGGTGGATCGCCTGGATGAAGTCGTTGAACTTGAAGCCGATGCCCAGAAAGATCGCCCAGGCGCAGTGCCGCTGGAAGTTGCAGCCGCTGCCGGCGATCACGGGCTTGGCGGCCAGCTCCTGGATCTCGCCGTTGCTGAAGGCGACGATGGCCGCCTCGCGCTCGTCCAGGTCCTGGCTACCGTAGACGCTCACGGCCGAGGGGATGGCCGCCTCGATCGCGTGCCGCTCGGCCTCCAGGTCGTGCCACAGCAGGCGGTGCGCGTGGGGGTCTTCGGCGCGGATCTCGAGCAGCTTGGCCAGGCGCGCGGGCAGGCTCTCTCGCTTCTCGCGCGAGGCCTCGACGATGCCGATCGCCTCCTCCTTGAACATCAGGCCCTGGCCGGCGAAGTTCGTGCCCGCGGCCGCGTGGTCGGCCGGGATCTCGTGCCAGCGCACATCCAGCGCCGGCAGCTCGTAGCCCTCGTCGCTGTAGCCGAGGTCCGAGGGCTTCTGCACGAACAGGGCCCAGCTCGCGCACCAGAGCCAGAACTCGCGCTCCTTGTGCGGGTGGATCGTGAGCTGGTCGGCCTTCGTGCTGTCGCGCTTGAAGAAGCGGGTCTTGGCCTGGCTCACGTCCATGATGCCGAGGAAGGCCGCATAGGCCAGCAGCTCGACGTACTCATTCGGGCTCGGCGTGGCAGTGGCCACGAACCGGTAGCGCACGCCGGCGCCGCGCACGCGGGCGTCGATCGTCTTGTAGTCGCCCGCGAACAGGCCCATGAACTCGCGGAAGGTCTTCGTACCGCCGAAGCCGCGCAGGCACGAGGCCTCGTCCAGGCTGGCCACGGTGAAGGCGCGCGGGTCCAGCTTGCCGTCCCGCACCGTCTCATAGTTCGTCAGGTAGATGCCAGCCGGGTCGTCGCACTCCTCGATTCGGCGCACGAACTTCACGGCGATGCCCAGCAGCGCCGCGTCGTGCATGAACTCCTGGCGCACGCCCAGCGGCAGCACGATCAGCGCCTTGCCGCCGGCCTTCGCGCGCGTGATCCGCACCGCCTCCAGCTGCATGACGCTCTTGCCCAGGCCGAAGGCCGCAAACAGCGCGCGTCGCCCGCCGCGCACGGCCCAGCAAACCATCGCCACTTGGTGCGGCTTCAGGATCGGGTTCACCTCGTGCGGCTCGCACGGGAAGCCCTCGGGTTCGGCCACCACGACCTTGGCGCGCAGGAAGTCTTCGTAGGCACCCATGGTCAGGCCTCCACCGCGCGCGCGAACCGGTACCGGCCCACGGCGTTCTTCTCGATGACGCCGCGCTTCTCCAATGCACGCATCACATCGTGAGCGGCGTTGGGGCTGGCCCAGCCGAAGTGCTTCGCGATGCTGGTGGTGGGCGGCAACTGGTCCTGCTCGGCCAAGAACTGGCGCAGGTAGCCGACCACGGCCATTTGTGTCGGTGTGAGGTCGGCGATCATCCGGCAAACCTTCCCGTGCCCGGGTTCTGGTAGGCCGTCACCAGCGGTTTCGTCGCAGTGGTGGCGCGGGCCCGGGCGTGCGTGGACAGCTTCGTGGCTTTCTCGGCCAACTTCCGCGCGCGGTTCTCTTCCTGAATCGAGGCCATGCACGAGGGCGCGCCGTCGCGCCAGGTCGTGAAGGCGTTGCCCTGGCTCGCGACGCGGGTCTGGTGGTAGGGGCGGGTCATGCTGCAGGCCTCGCATGGAAGGTTTCCATGAGCACGCGCACCTTGAGTTCGGCCTCGGCCGCGCGTCGCTCGGCGGCCTCGGCGCGGCGCTCGGCTTCCGATTGGATTTGCACCAGCGTGCAGCCAACCTGAAAGGCCATCCACTCGGGATAGATGCGGTTGCCCACCACGTCGCAGAACACCGGCACAAGATCGGCCTGCAGCGTGGCCGTGCCCGCTTTGATCCGCGAGAAGTAGCCTGCGTCGAGTCCGAGCGCGAGGTAGATCTCTTTGTCCTCCAGGCCAGACGACTGACAAGCCACCGCGAACGCAGCGGCGGCGGTTTTTTGCCTGCGCACGTACTCGATCGGCACATCGTTGGCCGGCGCGCGGCGCGATAGCGCCAACTCACCCTGCTCAACCGGATTCAATTCTTTTGACGCCACTTGACTACCCCCTCTGGGCGAAGAAAAAGCACGATCCAAGTCATGAACTCAGACCGTGCTTCGGATTTGGATGGATCAGCCCCGCCCTGCGGCGGCGGGCTCGGATGTGACGCCCGCGGGTGCGGGTTCTGCCTGCCGGTTGAGGAACAGGCTCGGGTGCTGGACCTTGACCGCGGGCGGGATGCCTCGCTTGAGCCAGTTCTGCACGCGCTGGACGCCGCCGGCGGCCTTGTCGTAGCCGAGGAGCTCGGCAACCTTGGTGGGGCCGCCCAGCCCTTGGATCAGGTCGGCGTCGGGATTCGAAGATTGGGTGCTCATGGCCCCGAATTAAACGCGGCGTTTAAACAAAAGTCAAACGCAACGTTTAACAACGCCTTGTTTAGTCAGCGAACAATTCCCCTGATGACGGATTACGAGCTCCACCCATCGGCCGAGCGGCTCTACAAGGCAGCCGAGGCTCTCAAGGGCGTGCGCGGCCAGTCGGCTGTGGCTCGGCTGCTGATCGCGTCACCCCAAACGCTGAAGAACTGGGAATCGCGCGGCGTGTCGCGCCAGGGCGCCATCACAGCCCAGGAGCGGATCGGCTGCAGCGCGGTCTGGCTGCTGGACGGAACTGGCGAGATGGCTGCCGGCGAGGACGCCGGGCAGTTGACCAAGAGCACTGAGTTCCTCCCCGGGTTCAAGGATCTGAGCATCCCGCTGCTGGCAAACTCTGCTTCCATGGGGGACGGCGACAGTCAGCTGCACGAGGAGGTGGTCGTCGGCCGCATCACCGTGTCGCCGGACTGGGCGGTGCGCACCCTGAAGCCGACAGGCCTCGACGCCCTACGGTTCATCCACGGCTACGGCGACTCCATGAATCCGACCTTCGCGGACGGCGACGTGCTGCTGGTCGACACCGGCGTTCACGAATGCAAGGTCGACGGTGTCTACGTGCTCGAGGCCAACGACCGGCTATACATCAAGCGTGTGCGCCAGCGCCTCGATGGCAGCTACGAGATCAGCAGCGACAACCCGACTGTGAAGACGGTGGACGTGCTCGACGGGCGCAGCCAAGTCGGGATCCGCGGCCGCGTGCTGTGGGCTTGGAATGGGAGGAAACTATGAAGCGACTGCTTGTTTGGTCCCTGCTGCTGATCGCGGGGCATGCGCACAGCATCACCGGGAACGATCTTCTTGATCGGTTTCGGGAACATCCGCTTGCTGGCCTTTCCTACGTACAAGGAGCCGTGAATACGGCGTCCATGATGAATGGGTCCCTTGCCACGCTCGCTGAGCAGAAAGGGCAGCCGCACCCATTTACGTATCGACCTTGTATCCCGGATGCAGTGACGGTTGGACAGGTTGTGGACGTCGTGAAAAAGTATCTCGAGGCCAATCCGGCGCGCCGTCACCAAGACGCGGGCCTCCTCGTCTACGTTGCCGTGACCGAAGCGTTCCCCTGCAAGTGAGCGCAGCCGCCCTCCTCTGCCTGGTCGTCGCCATCAGCGACGGCGACACCCTGAAAGCCCGGTGCGGTGAGCCAGGCGCCTACGAGCAGGTAACGATCCGCCTGTCGGCGATCGACGCCCCAGAGCGCCGGCAGCCGTTCGGCGATCGCAGCCGCCAGGCGCTGGCCGCCCTGTGCTTCCAGGTCGAGGCGAAGATCACCCCGAAGTCGAAGGACCGGTACAAGCGCACCGTGGCGGACGTGGAGTGCCGCGGCCAGGATGCTGGTCAGCACATGGTCAGGGAGGGGTGGGCGTGGGTGTACTCGGCGTATGACCGAGGCTATGCACACCTGTATCCACTGCAGGACGCGGCTCGGTCTGCGAGGACTGGGATATGGCATGACGAGCATCCGGTGGCGCCGTGGGAATGGCGAAGGAACCGCCGGACGTCGGAAGGCTGAACTTGTAGCGAGCCATCATCGCAGCACGCTTTGCATTGACTCGATTTCGTCTGCGGGGCCAGTCCTCCGCAACGAACCGATCTCCTGCCAGCTGAAGGACATCGTCCGTCAGAGCTCGCAAGGGATCTATACGATAGTTTCGGAGGCAGTACGGGCCCGATTGGTATTCGGCCGCTTCAACGACGGATCCGATCGCATTAATCATGTCGCGCTGAGACGCTCCTTCAGCGGCATATCGCAGCAGCCACGCATGCACGATGTCTATCGACCACTCGGCCTGCATGACGCCGTTGGTGTTCCGCTTTGACGGCAGCTTCTCCAAATTGGCCAGCCGGCTCCTGAGACAGTACAAGGGATGCAGAACGTTAAGCTGCACCCCTGCCACCGTGATCGGCACCGCAGTGCGGGAGATGTCGTCATTGCTGACACCGACGATCGCCTTGAGAAAGTCGATCATCAGAATTCGTTTGTCGGCCGTCTCGATGTATGCAATCGCACTACTGACGGAAGGATCAAAATCCTTCGCCAATATCAGTTCTGTGGTTTGGCGGCCAAGAAGCTGGCACAGCCACTTTGCATCCCGTGGACTGCCCAGGAAATCAGTGTCTTCAGTAAGCGGAGCATGTTCCCCCGTTGGGGCGACCACGTCAAAAACGTGACCCCAAGTTTCAAGTGCCTGCCCTCCGACGAGGATCAGCCGCTTGGGGTCTTGAGCTAAATGCTTGCCGACGAAGAGGAAGTCGTCGAACTGGAAGGCGTCGATGCCTCTGTCATGAGCGAGCCGAGCGAGCCGCAAGGCTCAGATCTTCGGCCAGCGGCGCACCTGTACCGGCGCCTGAGACGGAACGAACGCGTAGGAGCCAGAAGCCTGCCGAGCCGACGTCGAGGCTTGTTTCACCGCCATCTTGTGCTGGGACAGCGGGACATGTCCTTCTCGCACGGGAGCAGCCGAGCCGCCGATTCGAAAGGCGTGGGCGTTTTTCATGATGGAAATGAGTTGGGGACGAACAACAAGATATCTAGGTGTCGATTGTGCGCGCAAACGCGGGCGCGCGTATACGGCGAAAAGTGGGACTTGAGGGGAATTGTTCGTAGGACCAAACACGAGTTCGGAAGTTCGACTGACATCTTCGCGGCGCAATTGATTGCGCGGGGCGACCGTGCCACACGCCTTGTTGAAAAATATTTAAACACTGTGTTGACATGACGTTTAAACGCAGTGTTTAATTCACTCCAACGCCGATCCCCGGCGCGAGGAGTGAAAGTTGAGCGCATACAGCCCTTCGGCCGCCCATCCGGCCCTGGCCAGCATCCTGGCCACGATCTGCCCCCCGCTGCCGGCGGCCGTGGCGGCCGAATCGATCGAGACCAGCGAAGACGAAGCCCAGCCCTATGTGGCGCCTGTGTCGCGCCACCACGTAACGAAGGTGCTGGTGACGGTCACGCACGAGCGGCCGATCCCTGATCTGGCGGCGCACATCGCGGCGCGGGCCTGGACGATCGATGGCGTGGTGGCGGCGGAAGGCGGCGCAGCATGAGCGACGCGAAGCACACGCCAGGGCCGTGGGTTCCTGTGCTCGATGAGACCTACCACGTCACCGCACCTGACAAGGGTCGCGTGGCCATCAGCACAAACCTCAAGGGCGCGCACGGCATGGGCGGCCGCCGCGCTGGCGACGAGGTTGCAGCCAACACTCGCCTGATCGCCGCCGCGCCCGAGTTGCTGGAGGCGCTGCAATCGCTGGAGCGTGAGGGCTGGTTCAAAGACATAGTCACTCGTTGTCAGGCAGCACGCGGCGGCGCAAGTCTGTACGCCTCGGTCACGCAAGCCCGCGCCGCCATCGCCAAGGCCACCGGGGGTGCCAGCCATGGGTGACGTCGCCGACATGATGCTCGACGGCACCCTCTGCGAGGGCTGTGGTGTCTACCTGGGCTCGACCGCCGGCGTGCCGATGCGCTGCCGCGACTGCAAAGGCGACACCCCGCAGATGCGCGGCGTGCGCGGCGCCAAGAACCAAGCACGGAAGGCGGCACCCATCGTCGCCCAAGCCCCGGGCGTGCCGAAGTGGCGCTACGAGGCTACAGACGACGTCGTGCAGCGTTTTCACTGCGTGCGCTGTGGTCGCGACTTCAAGACCGATGACGCAGCCCGCCAGCATGTCCGGGAGGGCCATAGAGCATGACCGCCAAGCCCCGCGTCCTCGGCCAGTCCCGCGTCATCGGTGGCCGCGTCGTCACGCCGCCCACGGCGCGCGGCGGCGCCATCGAGATCGGCCGCGCCTACGTGCGCCCGCCCATGCCCGTTCAGGGCCACGCAGTGCATCTGCAGGCCGCCCTGCTGGAGCCGCGCACGGCCATTCCCCCAACCCTGCTGCATCGGCTGGCCGGTGCGATCTGGAGGTTGGCGTGAACTGCTGCAACGACTTCGGCCGGTGCCACGGCGGCAAGGGTTGCCCTGCGCGAGAGGCCTGCGCCATCGACCCGATGCACCCGCCGCCGCAGGAGCCGCTGCCCACGCTCGAGAGCGCAATGAGCGAGATCGAGTCGTCCGCACTCACGCTGTTGAGCTTCCTCGCAGGTGCTGCCCTGTGCGGGCTGATCGTCGGCGGTGCGACCTACTTCCTCTACACCCACCCGCGTGTTCTCGCGTGGCTGTGGGGCTGATCACTTCCACCCTGGAACACCCATGACCACTGAAACCGCCGAGGCTCAAGTACTCGAGCTCACACCTATCAACCAGAGCACCACGTCTGGCGCACTGGCGCCCCAGCAGCGCGGCGCGCTCGCGATCGCCGACACCTCGCCGGTGGCCGTCATGCTGGCCGCGCTCGAGCGTGGCGCAGCGCCCGAAACCATCGAGAAGATGATGGACCTCCAGGAGCGCTGGGAAGGCAACGAGGCGCGCAAGGCCTACTTCGTCGCCGTCGCGGCCTTCAAGGCTAAGAACCTGCGCATCGTGAAGAACACCGAGTTCGCCGCGGGTCCACTCTCCGGCCGCAAGTACGCGAACCTCGCGGCGTGGGTCGGCGCTGTCACCGGCGCGCTGTCCGACTGCGGCCTCTCTGCCGCGTGGCGCCCGGTCGACCCGATCCAGGACAGGTCGTGGATCCGCATCCGCTGCACGCTGACGCACAGCCTGGGCTACAGCGAGCACGTCGAGTTCGAAGGCCCGCCCGACACGAGCGGCGCGAAGAACCCGCTGCAGGCGCGCGCCAGCACGGCCAAGTACTTGGAGCGGTACACGCTCGAAATGATCCTCGGGCTGACCGCGGACGACGGTGACGACGACGACGGCAACGGCGGCCCGAACAAGCAGCGCGAGCAGTCCCCCGCCCGCGCCGCGCCGGCCGCCGCTGAGAAGCCGCGCACCTACCCTGCCGATCGCTTCGACAAGAACCTGCCCGAGTGGCGCGAGCTGATCGCCACCGGCGCGAAAACGGCCGACCAGATCATCAAGATGGTCAATTCGAAGGGCGCGCCGCTCACCGAAGAGCAGGCCGCCGCCATCCGCGAGCCGGCCGCCGCGCCGGCGCCGGCCGCCGGCAAGCCCCGCATGACCTTCGCCCAGGTGGCCGATCACCTGGCCAAGGCGAAGAACGCCGAAGAGCTCGACACGGCCGCCTCGCTCATCTCGGCCGTGGCCAACAAGCAGCACCGCACCGAGCTCAACACCCAGTACGAGAAGCGCCGCGACTCGTTCAACCCCGCCTGAAAGACCGACCATGATCGAACTCGACCTCGTTCAAGGCACGCCCGAGTGGCATGCCGCCCGCGCCGCGCACAACTGCGCGAGCGAAGCGCCCGCCATGATGGGTGTGGGCAAGTACCAGACCCGCACGCAGCTCTTGCACGAGAAGGCGACGGGCGTGAAGCCCGAAGTCGACGCCGGCCAGCAGGCCCGCTTCGACCGTGGCCACGCAGCTGAGGCCGCGGCGCGCGAGATCCTGGAAGCCCGGCTCGGCGTCGAGCTGTTCCCCATCGTCGCCACAGATGACGACGACTACCTCCTGGCGTCGGTGGACGGCCTGACCATGGACGGCGAGACGGCCTTCGAGCACAAGCTGCTCAATGCCGACGTGGTGCAGCAGATCCGCCTGGGCGAGCTCTCGCCGGCCTACTACTGGCAGCTCGAGCAGATCCTGCTGGTGACCAACGCCAAGCGCGTGATCTTCGTCTGCAGCGACGGCACCGAGGAGAACTTCCACACCCTCGAATACAAGGCAGTGCCCGGCCGCGCCGAGGAGCTGTTCGAGGGCTGGCGCCTCTTCGACGCGGATCTCGAGCGCTACGTGCCGGTCGCCGCCGAGGTGAAGAGCGTGGCGGCCACGATCGAGGCGCTGCCCGCCCTCACCGCCACGGTGCGCGGCGAAGTCGTCGACTCCAACCTGGCCGCATACGTGGAGGCCGCCCGCGGCTTCATCGACAGCATCAACACCAACCTGGTGACAGACCAGGACTTCGCGGACGCTGGCGCCGCGATGAACTTCTGCGATGCCAGCGAGAAGCGCTTGGCGCTGGTGAAGGAGCAAGCCCTCGCGCAGACCGAGAGCATCGACACGCTCTTCCGCGCCGTCGACGAGATCACGGAGCGCTTCCGCCAGAAGCGCCTGGCCTTGGACAAGCTGGTGAAGGCACGCAAGGAGGCGCGCAAGCTGGAGATCATGGCCGAGGGCCGCCAGCAGCTCGCGGAGTTCCGCGCCACCTTCAGCGCTCGGCCCTGCGACGCCTACCTGCCCGAGCTGACCGCCGACTTCGCCCTGGCGGTCCAGCGCAAATCGTCGTTCGCCAGCATGAAGGACGCCGTGGCCACGGCGGCCAACACGGCCAAGATCGCCGCGAGCAAGCTGGCCAACCTCATCGACGCGAATCTGCTGCACCTGCAGACCACCGCGTCCGACCGCATGGCGCTGTTCCCTGACCTGCGCTCGATCGTGATGAAGGCCGCCGAGGACTTCCAGGCCACTGTGCAGGCGCGCGTGCTGGCCGATGACGCTGCGGCGAAGAAGCGGGCCGAGGATCTGGCCGAGCAGGAGCGCGATCGCATCCGCCGCGAAGAAGAGGCAAAGGCCCGCGCTGCCACGCCGGCACCCGCACCCGCGGCCGCGCCCGCCGCTGTGGCGCCCACCCCGGCGCCGATCGCCGCACCCGCAGCGCGCCGCGTGGTGCCGCTGCGCACCGGCGCCGCGCCGAAAGCCGCCAGCCGGCCCACCGACGACGCGCTGATCGGCGCCCTGGCCCTGCACTACCGCGTCCACGAATCCAAGGTCATCGAGTGGCTGCTCGAGGTCGACCTGCACGCCGCGAGCGAGCGCCTGGCGCGGGACCTCGCCTGATCGTCCATCCCTGCACTGGAGCTTCCATGCCCAAGTCCAAACCCAACCCCGTCATCAACTACCAGCCCGCCGACTCGAGCCAGATCTCGGCCTTCGGCTACGACGCCGCGCAGCGCGTGCTCGGCATCAAGTTCAAGGGGAGCGGCGGCTCCACCTACCACTACTTCGAGGTGCCGCCCGAGGTCTTGGCCGGCCTGCAGGCGGCCGAGTCGGTCGGCAAGTACTTCGGCGCGCACATCAAGGGCAAGTTCCTGTTCGAGCGCCAGCCCGACGTGCCCGGCGGCGTGGCCTACGGCCTCACCCTGGGCCAGGAATCGAAGTACACGACCAACAAGGACGGGCGGCTGTGCAGCCGCGCCACCGGCCGCGCGATCCCCGACGACGAACCGGTGTTCGTGCTGCGCGCCCAGGACCGCAAGGCGCACGTGGCGCTGATGGCCTATTGCCGCGCATGCGACGACGAGGCGCACCGCGACAACGTGCTGCAGCGCCTGGGCGACTTCGAGGCCTTCGGCCTGCAGCACCCGGACCGGCTGAAAGAGCCCGACACCACGACCGTCGCGCCGGCGGCCGCGCTCGCCTGACCCAGTTTGCGGGGCGATACGCCGCGGGACTCCCTCCTCCTCCCTCCCTCCCAACTTCCCGCGGCGTGCCCCTTTTTCTTCACCACCACTCAACGACCATGAACCAACACGACGAACACACCGCCGGTCTCGGCGCCAACATGGCGGCCGCCACCGATCGCGCGACCTGCGTTGGCCAAGCTGCCGACGGCGCCAACGTGAGCCGCGCCAGGCTGACCGAGGCCGCCTACGGCCGGGACCCGGGGCCGCGCATCCACGCGCAGGTCAGCGTGCGCGCCACCCTCTCCTTCTCGCGCGCGCTCGAAGCGCTCAAAGCCGGTGCGCGCATCACGCGCTACGGCTGGAACGGCCGGGGCATGTACCTGGAGCTGCAGCGCGTGGACAAGGCCTCGAAGATGACGCGGCCCTACATCTGCATGAAGACGGTCGACAACGACCTGGTGCCGTGGGTCGCCAGCCAGTCCGACCTGCTCGCCAACGACTGGGCCGTGCTGCCCGCCGAGGAGTGATCGACCATGCGTATCGCTCAAATCGGCAAGAAGAAGGCCACGATCGTCGACATCGACATCCAGAGCCTGAAGATGGGCCAGACCGAGGTCGTGCCCGCGGTTGCGCTGCACATCAAGGTGGTGCAGGCCAATGACAGCCTCAACCAGCTCGACAAGACGCTGCTGCACTTCCTCTACGCGAAGGCCAGCGGCAAGCCCGAGCAGGCCACCCTCGATGGCGTCAGCGTCGTGTCCGAGATGCCGGCGCTGACCGACGCGGCGCTGGCGCTGGGCGCGCTCAACTGGGAAGGCGAGCAGACCGGCACCGAGCTGAAGATCTACCAGGGCATCACGGGCGATCAGGACATCAAGCTGCGCAACGGCACGGTGCGCAAGATCAAGATCGACCCGAAGGAAGGCGGCGCCGTCGAGTGGCACTACTGGTTCTTCACCAGCGACGTCGACCAGGACACGCTGGGCGCGCTGGCCATCCTGAAGAGCCTGGAGCGCGACATCGAACTGGTGCCGCCCGAGGCGCTGAGCTCGAAGCAGAAGACGCTGCGCGAGGCCGCTAACGAGGACGCGAAGCTGACGCCCGCGAAGGCGCTCGAGAAGGCGGTCAAGGAAGAAGCGGCCGGCAAGGCGAAGCCCGGCACGAAGCCGGCGGCGAAGGGTGGCAAGGCCGCGCCCGCTGCCGGCCCCTCTCCGCAGGAGGCTTGGCCGTTCCCCAACAAGAACGGGAAGGCCGCAGCGTGAGCGAGGTCGAGATCCGGCACGCCCACTTCTTCTGTGGGCTCGGCGGCGGCGCCAAGGGCTTCAACCGCGCGCGCCCGCGCGTGGGTGGCACCTCGGCCCGCTTCCGCTGCATCGGCGGCATCGACGTCGACCCGGCCGCCATCCGCGACTTCCAGCGCCTGACTGGCGTGCCGGGCACGGTGCTGGATCTCTTCGACCGCGAGCAGTTCGTGGCCTTCCACGGCCGCGAGCCGGGCGCGGACTGGCGCGAGGCCGGCCCGGCCGAGATCCTGCGCGCCTTCGGCAATGAGCGTCCGCACGTGGTTTTCCTGTCCGCGCCCTGCAAGGGCTTCAGCGGCCTGCTCTCGCAGACCAAGAGCCTGACCGACAAGTACCAGGCGCTCAACCGCCTGACGCTGCGCGGCATCTGGCTCATGCTCGAGGCCTACCGCGACGACCCGGTGGAGATGATCCTCTTCGAGAACGTGCCGCGCATCGCCACGCGCGGCCGGCACCTGCTCGATCAGATCGTCGACCTGCTGCGCGCCTACGGCTATGCGGTGGCCGAGACCACGCACGACTGCGGCGAGATCGGCGGCCTGGCGCAGAGCCGCAAGCGCTTCCTGCTGGTGGCGCGGCACGCCGAGAAGGTGCCGCCGTTTCTGTACGAGCCGGCGAAGCGGCCGCTGCGCGCGGTCGGCGACGTGCTCGGCCGCATGCTGCTGCCGGGCGACCAGCGCGCGGGCCCGATGCACCGTGTGCCATCGCTGCAGTGGAAGACCTGGGTGCGCCTGGCATTCGTCGAGGCCGGCAGCGACTGGCGCAGCCTGAACAAGCTGGCCGTCGAGGATGGCAAGCTGCGCGACTACCTGGTGGTGCCGGAATTCCACAGCGGCTTCCTCGGCGTGCGCCAGTGGGACGAGCCCGCCGGTACCGTCGCCGGCAGCTCGGGCCCTACGAACGGCGCGTTCAGCGTGGCCGACGTGCGCTTCCGGCAGTCCGACAAGTGGGAGGATGGCCAAGCCTACGGCGTGCGGCGCTGGGAAGACACCACCGGCGCGATTGCGGGCCAGCAGAATCCTGGCCAGGGCGCGTACACCGTGGCCGATCCGCGCCACGGCGGGCCGGCGAAGCATTCGAACGAGTTCCGCATCGTGCCGTGGGACGGCAGCTCGATGGCGGTCACCAGCGCACACGGCAGCGGTCAGGCCGTAGCCGACCCGCGCGGCGCCGACGATCCAGGGGACCTCCATGGCCGGTACCACATCACGCCCTGGGAAGCGAGCGCGCGCGCCGTGATCGCGGGCAGCACGTCGGGCGAAGGCGCGTTCGCAGTCGCCGACCCGCGCAGCGGCATCGACCGCGGCAAGGGCGACGCATACCTGACCGGCGGCCACTACGGCGTGGTGCCGTGGGATGGCGTCGCCGGCGCCGTGAGCGCGTCCGCTGGTCACGACAACGGCCGCTGGAGCGTGGCCGACCCGCGGCCCATGCCCACGCCCGCCGAGAAGCTGGTGTGTCGCATCCGCGCGCTGGACGGTACGTGGCACCGGCCCTTCACCACGCTGGAGCTGGCCGCGCTGCAGTCGCTGGTGGACCCCGAGGAGCAGCTGGAACTCGACGGCCTGAGCGATCAGGCCTGGCGCGAGCGCATCGGCAACGCCGTGCCGCCGGCGGCGGCCGAAGCCATCGCCAACGTGATGGGCGAGACGCTGCTGCTGGCCTGGTCGGGCGAGACCTTCACCCTGTCGGCCCAGCCGATCTGGGTGCGCAATGTGGCCGTGGCGCTGTCGGTGCAGGGGGTCATGTGAAGACCGCCCACCGCACTGCCTCGCGCGCGAAGCGCCGCTGGGCCGCCGATCCGAGCACCATCTACCGGCTGATGGGGCGCGCCCAGGGCTTCACGCCCGAGGAGCAGGCGCAGCTGAATCTGCCGACCCGCCTGGCGTTCGAGCACATCCGAGTCGGCTCCGGCACGGACGAAGACTTCCACACTCTCGCGGCCGCGGTGAACGTGGCCATGGTCTGCGCCGAGCGGATCGACGCGCTGGTCGAGGAAGCCTGCATCCAGGCGCGCGACGCACTCACGGCGCTGCACGCCCGGCGCGCGCGCTCCGGCCGCTGGGGGTTCGACGGGCCCGGCATGCAGCACGTGCTGGCCGCAATCGACATCTACGAGCAGTTGACAAAGCTTCTGAACGCCGGGCAGCTGCAGGACGCGATGGCCGAGTGCGTGCGGCGCATGCGCACGGGCAATTACGTGGAGCTCGATGCGTGACCACGGCCAGATTCAGCGCCATGTTGCGCCCGACGATCCAGGCGCTCACCGAGGTGAAGACGAGGTACTGCGCACCGCCGAACTACCGGCCGGCCAAGCGCGAGACCGGCTTCGTCCGTTGCCCGGCCTGCGGCGGCCAGATCCGCTTCACCGTGTCCGCGGTAGATGGCCGTTCCGATGGCCGCTGCAACTCAACCAACTGCGTCAACTGGAGCAATCAGTGAACAGTCCCACCCGATACCCCCTGCAGTGGCCTTTGGGCTGGAAGCGCACGCCCGCCGGCTCGCGCGGCTACGGCCGCTTCTCGAAGAAGCGCACGATCTACCGCGAGACCTACACGACGCACCGGACCGACGACATCACGATCGGCGAGGCCACCCAGCGCCTTCTGCTCGAGCTCGACCGCATGGGTGTGCGCGAGCACGACGTCGTCATCTCCAGCAACCTGCAGCTGCGCCTGGACGGCCTGCCGCGCAGTGGACAGGCGCAGCCCGCCGACCCGGGCGTGGCCGTCTACTGGCGCGACGGGAAGCAGGAGCGTTGCATGGCCATCGACCTGTACACGCAGGTCGCGCAGAACATCGCCGCGCTGGCCGCCACGATCGACGCCATGCGCGCGATCGAGCGCCACGGTGGCGCGGCCATCCTGGATCGCGCCTTCACGGGCTTCACGGCCCTGCCGGCGCCCATCGTGGCCGGCATGAAGCGCCACTGGCGTGACGTGCTGGGTTTCCAGCCCGACGCGCGCGTGTCGGTTCAAACCCTCAACGACCGCTACCGGATCCTGGCCAGCGCCAACCATCCCGACAAGGGCGGCAACATGGAAAAAATGGCCGAGATCAACGCCGCGCGCGACGAGGCGCTGCAGGAGATCGGGGCGTGACCTCAGTCTGTGTCCAGATCGAACTCGCGCTGCACGTCCCGAATGATGCGGGCAATGTCGTTGCGGTAGGTGCTGCGATCGCTCAGGCTGCGAACGGTCCAGTTCGGCCCACCCTCGTGGCCGGGGTCCATCCAGATCACGCCTCCCGCCTGGACGTCGGTCATGACGCCGCGAAGCTCTGGAATCTGGTCAATGCGCTCTTGCAGCAGGGCCTGCAGCTGCTTGGCGGTGCGGGTGGGCTTGGCCATCAGCGCCAGTACACGAATGGCTTTGACTTCTCCATGAATTCCTGGTGCAGGAGGTTCAGTTCGGCAAGGGCCGACTGCAAACGCTCCCTGTCCAGCGGCTCACCGCCCGTGATTACCGCCTCGAGCAGTTCGTCGTACTGCTTTCTCTTGTCCCTGTAGGCGCGATACGCAGCCTGAAAAGCTTCCCTATCTGCCACGTCTTCCTCCATTGAGAACACCAGTATGCCCAATGATCGCACCCCCTCCCTGCCGCAGGCCGTGTTGACGGATGCGGAGATCGACCGTTTCGCAGCAGCGCACGAAGTGTCTCGCTCGAAGCCGTTGGACGACGGTGGACTGCGCGAGCACGTCTTCCAGTCGGACGGCCTCGGCAACTTCGCTCACGCGCTGATCGACGCAGCCCTCTCCCGTATGGGTGGGGAGGCTGTGGCCGCCGGGTGGAAGCTGGTGCCGGTCAATCTGACCGATGAGATGCGAAGCGCGACCAGCCACTGTGAAACCGAGGATGAAGCGTGGTCCGCCATGCTCGCCGCCGCCCCCACTGCCCCAGCACAGCAGGCAGCGGACGTGCAGGGGAAGCCGCTGCGGTGCGACGGCTGCGGCAAGACCATTGCCGAGCATGACCCGCTGCTGAACTGCCCCGCTGCGGGAGGCAGCCATGGTTGAGCGCCCGATCCTTTTCCAGGGCGCCATGGTGCGCGCCCTGCTGGCCGGCACGAAGACGCAGACGCGGCGCATCTTGAAGCATACGCCGCCAGAGCACACCGTCGTCGTTGGCCGCTGGCATGGTCCCGAGGACCGCGACGCCTATTGGGCGTTCGTGCGCGAGGGGGCAGCAGACCCGAACCATCCGTTCGGCGGCTGCGAGATTCAGGGCATCAATGGGGCCCTGCCGATCTTCTGCCCCTACGGCCAGCCCGGCGACCGGCTGTGGGTGCGGGAGGCTTTCAGTGGTCCATGGCATCAGGAAGGCTATGCACCCGGCCTGTGGCACTCCATGGACGAGATCTGGTACTGGGCTGACGGCAACCCTACCTCTGGGGACTGGACGCGCCCGCGACCGTCGATCCACATGCCCCGCTGGGCGAGCCGCCTCACTCTGGAGATCACCGCCGTGCGCGTCGAGCGCCTGCAGGACATCAGCCGCGGCGACGCGATGGCCGAGGGCTGCCCATTCCCCAACATGGCCGATGGGGCCGATCCGCGGCAGTGGTATGCCGCGCTTTGGGACGAGATCAACGGTGCCGACGCATGGGATGCAAACCCGTGGGTCTGGGTGGTCGAGTTCCGCCGCGTGGCGGACCAGGGGAGCAGCAATGGGTGAGTCCAAACACTACCGCGCACGCGGTGCTGAGGTCATTGACCAGGACGGGCGGCAGATCGTCGTGATCATGCGCACCAACTGCACCAAGAAGTTGGCGCATGAGATGGCCGCCTACGCTGCCCAGCAGGCCAACCACGCAGAACGCGACCGCGCTCGCCGCGCTGCCGCTGCACTGGGAGAGAAGAAGTGAACGCCGCCCAGGCTGCCGCCTTCCTCGGGGTGTCCAGCCGCGCCGTGTACGATTTGGCTGCCCCGGCCGGCCCGATCCCTTGCCACCGCATCGGCCGGCGCGTCGTGTTCGAAGAGTCGGACCTGCAGGAGTACAAGGCCAAATGTCGATTTACCGAGACAAGGAACGCGGTCGTTTCGTCTTTGAGTTCGACCGCCGTGTCGGCGGCCAGCGGATCCGCGCTCGAAAACTTCTTCCGAAAACGTGGAATCGAGCCCAAGCGGACGCTTTCGACCGCGCGCAGTCGGCCCAGCTCTACGCCGAAGTCCACCGCGTCGGTGGTGCCGATCCGCTCATCGATGACGCCGTCGCCCTCTACCTGAAAGAGCGCGCGCCCGACCTCAAGAACGGGAAGGTCGTCGAGGAAACACTGGGCCTGCTGTTCTGGGCCTACCAGGGCCGGCCGCTGGCCGCGCTGCCCGACGTGTGCAAGTCCATCCAGCTGCGCAGCACCCGCGAGCCCGACGCCGACGGCTACGTCGACCCTCGTCCGCTGGCCCCGGCCACCATCCGCAACCGCATTCGCTACCTCACGGCCGCCTGTCGCTGGGCCTGGAAGCACCATGGCATGGGCGAGCACGACCCGGCCGCGCGCGTGACCGTACCGCAAGTGCGGAACGAGCGCCGCGTCTTCATCACCCGGGCCGAGATGCTGCGCCTGGCGCGCGCCTGCGAGCACCGGCCCACCCGGGCAGCCATCCGCATCGCCTTCTATAGCGGCATGCGCATCAGCGAGATCATCCGGGCGGTGCGCACGGACGACGCATTCATCCTGCACGACACGAAGAACGGCCAGCCGCGGATCGTGCCCATGCACCCGCGCCTGCGCGTGTGCTCCCACTACCGACAGGTCGAGTCCAGCGCCACCAGCGCCTATTTCCGGGCCGCGCGCCGCGCCGTGGGCATGGACTGGCTGCACTTCCACGACCTGCGCCACTCAGCCGCCAGCGAACTGATCAACCGGCAGGTGGACCTGTACACCGTGGGGGCCGTGCTTGGCCACAAGAGCAGCCAGAGCACGAAGCGTTACGCCCACTTGGCCACCGACACGATGCGGGCGGCGATCATGAAGATTGGTCAGAATCTTCCCCACCACCCCAAGAAAAAAGCGGCCTGAACGACCGCTGTTTTCCCTCTGGTAGGGCGTGTTGGACTTGAACCAACGACCAAAGGATTATGAGTCCTCTGCTCTGACCAACTGAGCTAACGCCCCACGGGCCGCGATTGTAGAGTGCCGCCCCAGGCTACTTGTGGCTGAGCGCGTTGCTCACGAGCCGCGACGTGATGTCCACGATCTCTATCATGCGGTCGTAGTGCATGCGCGTCGGGCCGATCACACCCAACGTCCCGACCACCTGCCCGTCGACTTCGTAGGGCGCGCTCACGATCGACAGGTCCTCCACCGGCACGGTGTGGCTCTCTCCGCCGATGTAGATGCGAACGCCTTCGGCCTTGCTGGAAATGTCCAGCAAACGGATGAGCTGGGCCTTCTGCTCGAACAGGTCGAAGGCGCGCCGCAACTGGCCCATATCGCTGGAGAAGTCACTCACCGCCAGCAGGTTGCGCTCGCCAGATACCACCACGTCGTCCTGCTCTTGCGACAGCGCCTCGGTGCTGGCAGCAACCGCCGCCTGCATCAGCGCCGCGATCTCGCCGCGCAGCTGTTCGACTTCACCCTGGAGGCGCTCGCGCACGTGCTCCATCGCGAGGCCCGCATAGTGGGCATTGAGGTAATTGGCAGCCTCGACCAGTTGCCCCTGCGTGTAGTCGGCGTCGGTGAAGATGACGCGGTTCTGCACATCGCCTTCGGGTGACACGATGATCACCAGGATTCGGCGCTCCGAAAGACGCAGGAATTCGATCTGCCGGAACACCGAACTGCGCCGCGGCGCCATGACCACGCCGACGAACTGCGACAGGCTGGATAGCAGTTGCGCTGCATTGGCGATCACCTTCTGCGGCTGGTCCGGCCGCAGCGTCGGGGCCGCCAGATGTCGGCGCTCGGCGGTGAGCATGGTGTCGACGAACAGCCGATAACCGCGCGCCGTGGGCACGCGCCCGGCCGAGGTGTGCGGGCTGGCGATCAGGCCCAGTTCCTCGAGGTCGGACATCACGTTGCGGATGGTCGCGGGCGAGAGTTCGAGCCCCGATGCCCGCGAGAGCGTGCGAGATCCGACCGGCTGTCCGTCCGCGATGTAGCGCTCGATCAGCGCTTTGAGCAACAACCTGGCACGATCATCGAGCATCGAAACATTCTAATGATCTAATCTCCGGCGATGAAGTCGAAATTCCGCCATGTCGCCCTGATCGGCAAGTACCACGCCGCACCTGCCAGCGGGCAGGCCGCTTCTTCGCGCCGGGTGCTGCAGGACATCATCGACTTCCTGCACGGCAAGGGCTGCGATGTCTCGCTGGAACAGGACACGGCTGCCAATTCGGGGCTGACCGGGCACCCGGCGCTCGACGTCGTGGCCATCGGTGCGCACTGCGACCTCGGTCTGGTGGTGGGCGGCGACGGCACGATGCTGGGTATCGGCCGGCAGCTCGCGCCCTTCGGTGTTCCTCTCATCGGCATCAACCAGGGCCGCCTGGGCTTCGTGACCGACATTCCGCTGGACAGCTATCGCGCCACGCTCGAACCCATGCTGGCTGGCGATTACGAGGAAGACCTGCGCAGCCTGATGCATGCGCGCGTGATCCGCGAAGGCGAATGCGTCTTCGAGGCGCGGGCAATGAACGACGTGGTGGTCAATCGCGGCGCCACCTCGGGGATGGTCGAACTGCGCGTCGAGGTGGATGGACACTTCGTGGCCAACCAGCGCGCCGACGGCCTGATCGTCGCCACGCCCACCGGCTCTAGTGCATACGCCCTCTCGGCCGGTGGGCCGATGCTGCATCCGTCGATTCCGGGATGGGTGCTGGTGCCGATTGCGCCGCACACGCTGTCCAACCGCCCCATCGTGCTGTCCGATGCCGCCGAGATCGTGATCGAGGTGGTGGCCGGCCGCGATGCCAGCGCCAATTTCGACATGCAGTCGCTCGCGTCGCTCCTGCACGGCGACCGCATCTCGGTGTGCCGCTCGCAACACCGGGTCAAATTCCTCCATCCCCGCGGCTGGAGCTATTTCGACACGCTGCGCAAGAAACTGCACTGGAACGAGGGAGCGTACTGACGCCATGGCCCTTCGACGCATCACCCTGCGCGATTTCGTGATCGTGCGCGAACTCGAGCTCGATCTGGAGGCCGGCTTCACGGTGCTCACGGGAGAAACCGGTGCTGGCAAGTCCATCCTGATCGACGCGCTGCAACTGGTGCTCGGCAGCCGCGCCGATGCGGGCGTCGTGCGTGAAGGTGCGGCCCGCACCGAGATCAGCGCCGAGTTCGATACACCCGCACCGCTCGGCAGTTGGCTGGCAGACGCCGGATTCGACAGCAGTGACGCCTTGCTGCTGCGCCGCACGATCGACGCGCAAGGCAAGAGCCGTGCCTGGATCAATGGCAGCCCGGCCACGGCGACCCAGTTGCGCGAGCTCGGCGAATCCCTGCTCGACATTCATGGTCAACATGCGTGGCAGAGCCTGACCCGGCCCGACGCCGTACGCGCGCTGCTCGATGCCTACGCTGGCGTCGACGGCCACGCGCTGCAGGCACCGTGGCAGCAGTGGCGTGAGGCAACGAAGGCGGTCGCAGAAGCACGCAACGCACAGGAGTCGCTCCAACGCGAGCGTGATCGCCTGGCCTGGCAGATCGGCGAGCTCGACAAGCTGGCGCCCGGGGCCGACGAGTGGGCCGAGCTCAACGCCCTGCACACACGCCTGTCCAATGCACAGACGCTGCTCGATACCGCAACGTCGGCGCTCGCCGCGCTGGAAGACGAAGAGTCTGGCGGTGCGGTCGGCCTGCTCGCACGCGCGCGCGAGCAGCTCGGCGATCAGTCGCCGGTCGAGCCCGAATTCGCGTCCCTGGCTGAAGTGCTCTCCAGCAGTCTGGCGCAGGCCGAAGATGCCGCGCACAGCCTGCACGCTTACCTGCGGCGTACCGAGCTCGATCCGCAGCGGCTCGCCGAGCTTGACGAACGCGTGGGATCCTGGATGGCGCTGGCGCGCCGTTACCGCCGGCCGCCCGAGGAATTGCCCGCGCTGCTGGCCGGCTGGCGCGCCGAGCTCGGCCGGCTCGATGCAGCCACCGACCTCGACGCGCTCGAGCGCGCCGAAGCCGCTACCCGCCAGGCCTTCCTGAAGTCCGCACAGACCGTCTCCGACCAGCGCTCGCGCGCCGCGCCCCGACTGGCGGCTGCCATCACGCAGGCCATGCAGGGCCTGGGCATGACCGGCGGCCGCTTCGAGGTCAAGCTGCATCGGCTCGACGAACCTGCGCGCGACGGCCTCGAAGACGTCGAATTCCTCGCTGCCGGTCACGCCGGCAGCACGCCACGGCCCGTGGCCAAAGTAGCCTCTGGCGGCGAACTCTCGCGCATCGCGCTGGCCATCGCCGTCACCACAAGCGAGCTGGGCCCGGCGCAGACGCTGATCTTCGACGAGGTCGACGCCGGCGTGGGTGGCGCCGTTGCCGAGACGGTAGGCCGCCTGATGAAACAGCTGGGCCGTGACCGCCAGGTGTTGGCCGTCACGCACCTGCCGCAGGTGGCTGCCTGCGCTGACCACCACCTGCTGGTGTCCAAGCGCCCGGAAGACGGACGCACGCTGAGCGATGTCGCCGCCGTTGCAGGCGAGCAGCGCGTGGCCGAGATCGCCCGCATGCTAGCGGGCGAGAGGCTTTCGGGGACTTCGCTGGCGCATGCGCGTGAAATGCTGGGGACGCGGAACTGATCATGGACCGGCCCCGTCCTGCGCCTGCGCTGGGTACCGAACTCGTGCTGATCAGCGGCATGTCGGGCTCCGGCAAGTCGGTGGCCCTGCATGCGATGGAAGACGCCGGGTACTACTGCGTCGACAACCTGCCCCCTGAGCTGCTGAAACCTCTGATCGAGCTGGAGCAGGGGCAGCAGGCCCACCAGATCGCCATCGCAGTCGACGTACGCAGCGCCACTTCGCTGCCAATGCTCCCGCCGCTGCTGGCCAGCCTGCGTGCGCAAGGCGTGACTGTGCGGTCGCTGTTTCTCGACGCGACCACCGACACACTGGTACGACGCTATTCGGAGACCCGGCGTCTGCACCCGCTCTCCCGGCCGTCGCGGCGCATCGACGCCATGGAGCAGCAACGCGCGCTGGTCGATGCGATCGAACTCGAACGCGAACTGCTCGCCGACATCCGCGATCAGGCCCACGTGGTCGACACCAGCCTGATCCGATCGGCGCAGCTACAGAGCTACGTGAAGTCGCTGGTCTCGGCGCCTGCCAGTGCAATGACGCTGGTGTTCCAATCTTTCGCTTTCAAGCGTGGCATCCCGCTCGACGCCGACTACGTGTTCGACGTGCGCATGCTGCCCAATCCGCATTACGAGCCGGCGCTGCGGCCGCTCACCGGACGTGACAGGCCGGTGGCCGATTGGCTGCGTGGGCATGAATCGGTGGGCGAGATGTTCGGCCAGATCGAACGTTTTCTCGCTCACTGGCTGCCATCGCTGGCGGGCGATCACCGCAGCTACGTGACCGTCGCCATCGGCTGCACGGGCGGTCAACACCGCTCGGTATTCCTTGTGGAGCAGCTGGCGCGGGTCTTCGCCGGGCAGTGGGTGACGCTGCGCCGGCACCGCGAGCTCGACGGCATCGACGGTCGCTGACGCGGCGCGCCCGGCGCGCTTTCTTCCGCGTCAGTCAGGTGCCACGGTCGCCTGCAGCAGGCGCCGCACAGGCGCAGGCAAGCCCAATGCAGGCCATTGCTGCGCACTGACCCACGCGCCCTCGCCTCCAGGCTGCTGGCCCGCAGACATCTGCACGCGCACCGGATGCAGGTGCAGGTCGCGATGGGTGAGCACGTGCACGAATGCCGGAAAATCGATGGCGGATTCGCGCAGAGACGGCGGCACCGTGGCGTTCAGGTCTTCAACGTTATCGAAGGCAGGCAGCGAGTACAGGCCGGCCCACACGCCGCGCGCTGCGCGTTTGTGCAGCCAGACGGCGCCGTCTTCGCGCCAGGCCCACAGAAGCCACAGCGACACCGAACTGCGCCGCAGCGTGCGCGTGCGCACCGGGTAGTCCTGCACGCGTCCCTGCAGGCGCGCTACGCAATCGGATGCGACTGGACACACGAGGCACGATGGCGATCTGGACAGGCAGACCGTGGCTCCCAGATCCATGATGCCCTGCGTGTAGGACGGCATGTCGGCCGAACGCTCCGGCAACAGCCGGCTGGCGCCGTCCCACAGCTCACGCTCGTTGGCCGCTCGCGCCAGATCGGCCTCGAAGCCGAGCCAGCGCGTCAGCACCCGCTTGACGTTTCCGTCGAGTATGGCGACCCGCTCGCCGAAGCAGAACGAGGCGATGGCAGCTGCCGTCGAGCGACCGATTCCGGGCAGCGTCTGCAACTGGGCCGCCGTGGACGGGAAGTGACCCGCGAAGCGCTCAACCACGTCCTGCGCGCACCGGTGCAGGTTGCGCGCACGGCTGTAATACCCCAGGCCGCTCCACAGGCCCAGCACGTCGTCCTGGTCGGCCGCCGCCAGCGCCTTCACGTCGGGGAAGCGTGCCAGGAAGCGGTCGAAGTATTCCAGCACCGTCGCAACCTGGGTCTGCTGCAGCATGATCTCGGACAGCCACACGCGATATGGATCGCGCGTGTTCTGCCACGGCAGGTGGTTGCGGCCATGGCTGCGTTGCCAACGCACGAGCCGCGTGGCGAAACTCTCTCCGGCAGTGGTCATGCCGCGGCGGGCACCGCGTGCGCGGCCGGCGGTGCGACAAGATGCGACGTCAGCTCGACCAGGCGCTCCTCGATGTCGTCGATCTGCTTCTTGTGCAGGTCGATCTCGCCCAGGCGCTCGTCAAGGCCGCTGGCCGCCTGCTGGATGCGTTCGATGGCCTCGAGCCTGCGCGTGAAGTTTCGGCGGCGCTCGCGCAACTGGGCATCGAGCTGGGCCGCGGCGCTCTTGCTCCACAGTTCGATGTCGCCCTGCACGCTGTCGTACAGCACACGCAGGCGAGTGAAGAGAGCGCGCACCAGCCGATCGGAGAACTCGGGCTGGGCCAGCCGCAGGATGTTGCCGACACCCAGATAGCGCAGGTGGCTCTGCTCGATGTCGCGTAACTCCTGCTGCACTTGTGCCATGTCTGGCTCGGTGGGCACTTGCAGGGAGAAGCTGTACTCGGCGTTGAGCTGGCGGAACATCGCCACCAGCATCGACTGGATTTCCGAAGTGAGCCGCGCCACGCGGTCCAGGCTCTCGCCCAGCTTGCCGAAGGCGTCGTCATAGGCACGTCGCACACCGAGCTTGATGCCGGGCTGGCGCAGCGCATGGTTCAGTTCCTCGAGCAGTTTTCTGAGCGTGGACGAGTCGAGAAGATCGAACACCTCGCGCAGCAGCTTGAGATGCACGGCGCGCACGGCCTGGATCTTGGCGCCGCTCACTTCGAACTCCACCTGCTCCTGCTCGATGCGCGCGCGCATGTGGCGGATCACCGACACGTTCTTGCCGCGCAGTCCCCCGAGCTCCATCACCTGCTCGGCCAGATCGCGGCGCCGGATGTTGAGGATGCGCGCCGCTTCGGTTCTGAGCTCGGCGATGCCGTCGTCCACCGCCAGCCGCAGGATCGCTTCGCGGCGACCCATCATGTCCTCACCCAGCGCGTGCTCGAGCGCGGGCAGGTTGCTGGCGTTGAGCAGCGGCTTGTCGCGCGAAATCTTGGCCAGCAGGCCTTTCTGCGCCGACACGGGCAACACGCGCGCGGGCGGCAGACCCAGCATGGTGGCCGTACCTTCGCGCTGGCGCCCGATCTGCGCAGCCACTTCGTCGGTGGTGCTCAGTTCATCCCAGAGGGTGTCGATCTTGTTGAGCACGACCATGCGGGCCTCGCTGCGGCCCGTCTCCGTGATGAGGTGCTCGCGCCAGATCGCCATGTCGGATTTGGTCACGCCCGTGTCGGCTGCCAGGATGAAGACGACAGCATGCGCCTGCGGGATCAGGCTCACCGTCAGCTCGGGCTCGGCACCGATGGCGTTGAGTCCCGGCGTGTCGAGGATGACCAGCCCCTGCTTGAGCAGCGGGTGCGCGATGTTGATGAGGGCGTGCCGCCAGCGCGGCACCTCCACCAGGCCATCCTCGCCGATCATGGGATTGTCTTCAGGCGTTTCATCGCTCCAGAAGCCCAGCGCGGCGGCCTGCTCGCGCGTCACGCGCTGTACTTCGGCCACCTTCTGCATGGCGCTGGCCAGCTGCGAGGCATCGCTGGTGTCCAGGTCGACCTGGGTCCAGCCGCCAGCGGCCTCCCTCCAATCGAGCAGCGTGCGCGATTCAAGGCGCGTTTCGATGGGTAGCAGGCGCAGGCTGGGTTTGAGCGCGGCGTCATACCCCAGTTCGGTGGGACACATGGTGGTGCGGCCCGCGCTGGCCGGCATGATGCGGCGCCCATAACCTGCGAAGAACAGCGCGTTGATCAATTCCGACTTGCCGCGCGAGAACTCGGCCACGAACGCGACCATGATCTTGTCCGAACGCACCTGCGCTTCGAGGCGCCGCAAGCGCTCCTGCACGGCGGCGTCCAGCAGTTCGTGTTCGCTCATCCATTCGGAGAGCAGTTGCAGGCGCAGCGCGAACTGACGCCGCCATGCGCCGTGCTGGTCGAATTGCTGATGGAACGAAGGGGGCACGGCGTCAGCGCGCGGGGCGCCATGAAGTTTGTTAACAAAATATAGCATCGACGACGCCGGGCGCAGCTCGCGCCCTGCTCACCATGACCCGTCAGCCCGTCAGGGCTTCTGGCACACAGGGCAGTAGTAGGTGGAGCGCTGCCCCTGGCGCAGCAGGCGGATGGGTGTGGCGCAGGTGCGGCACGGCTCGCCGGCGCGGTCGTACACCATGGCTTCGAGCTGAAAGTAGCCACTCTCGCCGTGGGCATTGGAAAAATCGCGCAGCGTGCTGCCGCCGCGCGATACGGCGCGGGCCAGTACGTCGCGGATCGCCTCACGCAACCGGTCGGCACGCGGACGGGTCAGGCGCCACGCCGCCGTGGTCGGCCGGATGCCCGCAAGGAAGAGCGCCTCGGACGCGTAGATGTTGCCCACGCCCACCACGACATCGCCCGACAGCAGCACCTGTTTGATCGCCGTGCGACGCAACTTCAGCGCGGCATGGAAAGCCTTGGCATCGAAGGTTTCGCCCAGCGGCTCGACGCCCAGCGCGCCGAGTAGCTTGACCGCCACCGGATCGTTCTCGCCATGAGCGTGGACCACTGCGCCGAAGCGGCGCGGGTCGTTGAGCCGCAGGACACCGCGCGTCGTCACCAGATCGAAGTGGTCGTGCACACCGGGCGGCCCCACGCGCGCCGAGAATCCAAGGCTGCCCGACATGCCCAGGTGCAGCAGAAGCATGCCGCGGTCGAGGTCGATCAGCAGGTACTTGCCGCGCCGGCGCACCGACAGCACGCGCCGCCCGACCAGCGCCTGGGGATCGAGGCCCAGCGGCCAGCGCAGTGGCTTGCCCAGTTCGGCGCCGAGGATTTCAGAATCCTGGATGCGATCGGCAAAACTCAGACGTGTGACTTCGACTTCGGGCAGTTCCGGCATGACCAGTTGGGTTAACGCTGCTCGATTATTATGGTTCGATGAAGCGCTCCCTCCGCCTCGCTGCAGTCGCGCTCGCTGTGGCGCATGCCATGACCCTGCCATCCGCCCAGGCGCAGACGGCAGCCCGCCCTGCCGCCGCCGAGCCCCCCACCCCGCCGCAGTCGGCGCTCGATGCGGACCTGTTCTACCGCCTGCTGCTGGGCGAGATCTCCGCCCGTTCCGGCGAGGCAAACGAAGCTTTCGCCCTGATCCTCGATTCCGCCCGCACCACCGGCGACCCCCGGCTCTACGAGCGCGCCATTGCGCTGGCGCTGCAGGCTCGCGATGGCGACTCGGCACTCATCGCCGCCCGGGCGTGGCGCGCGGCCGACCCGCAGTCGCGCGACGCCAATCGCTATGTGCTGCAGATCCTGCTGGCGCTCAATCGTGTGGCAGATACGGTCGAACCCTTGCGCAACGAGCTGGCAGCCGTGCCAGCACCCGAACGTCCATTCGCCATCGCGTCCGTACCGCGCTACTACGCCCGCGTGAGCGATCGCCGGCTGGCTGCCCGCGTGGTTGAACAGGCGCTGGTGGACGAATTGCGCGTGCCGGCCACGGCGCCCACGGCCTGGACCACCGTTGGCCGCATGCGCATGGCTGCAGGGGATCTTCCCGGCGCACTCGAAGCTGCCCGCCGTGGTCAGGCTGGCGACCCGTCAGCCGAAGGCCCGGCCTTGCTGGCCCTCGAAATGCTCGACCCCAAGGTGCCCGAGGCAGACGCGCTGATCCAGCGCTATCTCTCCACCGACAAGCCGCTGCCCGAGCTGCGCCTGGGCTATGCCCGCGCGCTGATCGATCTTCAACGCTACGCCGAGGCCACGACGCAGTTGCAGGCCGCCACGGCCGACAAGCCCGACCTGGCGGAAGCCTGGCTCATTCTGGGTACCCTGCAGGCCCAGGACAACAAGGCCGATGCCGGCGAGGCCGCGTTGCAGCGATATCTCGCGCTGGCACCGCAACAAGTCAATGCCGACGAGCGGCGCCGCGGCCAGGCCCAGGCCTACCTGGTGCTGTCGCAGATCGCCGAAAAACGCGGCGACCTTGCAGGCGCCGAAACCTGGCTGGCCCGAATCGAGAATGCGCAGGACCTCATCGGCCTGCGCGCACGCCGTGCGTCCATCCTGGCGCGACAGGGCAGGCTCGAAGAGGCGCGGGCGCTGATCCGCAGCCTGCCCGCGCGCAACGCGGCCGAAGCCAAGCTGCGACTGAGCGCCGAGGTGCAATTGCTGCGCGATGCGAAGCAGTACCAGGCCGCCTACGACCTGCTGGCCGACGCCTTGAGCCGCACGCCCGACGACACCGACCTCCTCTACGACCAGGCCATGCTGGCCGAGAAGCTCGACAGCCTGAGCGAGATGGAGCGGCTTCTGCGCCGTGTGCTCGACCTCAAGCCCGACGCCCACCATGCCTACAACGCGCTCGGCTACTCGCTCGCCGATCGCAACGTGCGGCTGGACGAAGCGCGCGCCTTCATTAACAAGGCTCTGGAGTTCGCGCCAAACGACCCATTCATCTCGGACAGTCTGGGCTGGGTCGAGTTCCGCGCCGGCAACCGAACGGAAGCGGCCCGCATTCTGGAGCGGGCTTACCGCGCCCGGCCCGATGCGGAGATCGCGGCGCACTTGGGCGAAGTGCTCTGGACGCTGGGCCAGCGCGAGCGCGCCATGACCATCTGGCGCGAAGGCCTGGGCCTGGCCGCCGACAACGAGACACTGCAGGAAACGCTGCGCCGCCTGCGGGTGCGGCCATGACCCGCCCGGCAGCCTTCCCGTCGCGCCGACTGGCTGTGTCGCTGCCGCTCGCGGGCGCCGTGCTCTGGCTGGCTGGCTGCGCAGCACCGCGGACCGCCGTCCCTCGGGCAGGCGCGGCGCCCGACAACTGGAGCGGTCGCATGGCGCTGCGCGTCGATTCGAACCCGCCGCAATCGCTCTCGGCGGCGTTCGACCTCAAAGGCACGCCCGATGCGGGTGAACTCTCGCTGGCCACTCCGCTGGGCAGCATCCTGGCGCGCCTGACCTGGGGCCCCGAGGGCGCCACACTGCACAGCGGCAACGAGACGCGCCGCTACGCCTCCGTGGATGAACTGCTCGCCAGTGTGACCGGCACGCCTGTCCCCGTGACGGCGCTGTTCGAGTGGCTCTCGGGCCGCCCCGCCGCCGCCCAGGGATGGCAGGCCGACCTGTCCTCCTATGCCGAAGGTCGCCTGAACGCGCGCCGCGAGTCGCCGGCGCCCGCGGCCGACCTGCGGCTGATCTTCGAAAACGCTCCCTGAGCGAGAATCGGCGGGCCCCACAGCCTCGCCATGACATCGCTGACCGACGTTCCTGCTCCCGCCAAGCTCAACCTGTTCCTGCACGTCACGGGTCGGCGGCCCGATGGCTACCACTTGCTTCAGTCGGTTTTCATGCTGGTGGACTGGTGCGACACGCTGCATTTCGAGCTGCGCCGGGATGGTGGGATTTCTCGCGAAGATCTGAGCATCGAGTTGCCCGACGACGACCTGGTGGTCCGCTCGGCGCGTGCACTGCAGCAGCGCACCGGCACCACGCTCGGTGCCCACATCGCGGTGGAGAAGAAGATTCCCGCTCAGGCCGGCATGGGGGGTGGATCGTCCGATGCCGCGTCGTGCCTGCTGGCGCTCAACCGGCTGTGGGGGCTGGGGTTGCCGGCCAGCACGCTGGCCGACATCGGCCTTTCGCTCGGCGCAGATGTGCCGTTCTTCCTGTCGGGCGGCGCGGCCTGGGTGGAAGGCATCGGCGAGCAGATCACGCCCATCGATGTACCCGCCGCCAGGTTCTGTGTCCTCAAACCCACTGAGGGACTGGAGACCGCAAAGATTTTTGCGTCACCCCTTCTCAAACGCAATTCAGAAACTGCTACAATCTCAGGCTTTGCTGCAAACCCGTTCGGCTTCGGCCACAACGACCTGCAGCCAGTGGCCGAGCAACTCTGCCCTGCGATTTCCGAGGCCCTGGCCTGGTTGTCGCAGCAGGGGTTGGACGGCAGGATGACTGGCTCTGGAAGTGCGGTGTTCGCGGTCCTGCCCTCGGGCGTCCCGGCGCCGGCATTCTTGCCGTCACCGCCCTGGCAGGCACGCATCTGCAGCAATCTGGAGGCCCATCCCCTCAAAGGGTGGGCATCCTAGCGACATTCATCGGTGGGTGGCATCGGCCATCCTCCCGTGTAGGGGAGTCGCCAAGTTGGTTAAGGCACCGGATTTTGATTCCGGCATTCGAGGGTTCGAGTCCTTCCTCCCCTGCCAAATACGCTCGACGTTCAGGCACACAACACTTCGCCGGGAAGCTCCATGCAGCCGCTCCACCCCGATTTCATGGTCTTCACGGGCAATGCCAATCCTGGCATGGCTGCCGAGATTGCTCAGCACCTGGGCATCTCCCTGGGCAACGCGCATGTGGGCCGTTTCTCCGACGGCGAAGTCACGGTCGAGATCAACCAGAATGTTCGGGCCCGCGACGTGTTCGTGGTGCAGTCCACCTGCGCGCCGACCAACGAGAACCTGATGGAGCTGCTCATCATGGTTGATGCGCTCAAGCGCTCGTCGGCCGATCGCATCTCCGCCGTCATCCCCTATTTCGGCTATGCCCGCCAGGACCGCCGCCCGCGCTCGACGCGCGTGCCGATCTCGGCCAAGGTCGTCGCCAACCTGCTGCAGACCGTGGGCGTGGCACGCGTTCTGACCATGGACCTGCACGCCGACCAGATCCAGGGCTTCTTCGACATCCCGGTCGACAACATCTACGCCTCGCCGGTGCTGCTGGGCGATCTGCGCCAGAAGAACTACGAAGACCTGATCGTGGTTTCGCCCGACGTGGGTGGCGTGGTGCGCGCGCGCGCGCTGGCCAAGCAGCTGGGCTGCGACCTGGCCATCATCGACAAGCGCCGCCCCAAGGCCAACGTCTCCGAAGTCATGCACGTGATCGGCGACATCGAGGGCCGCAACTGCGTGATCATGGACGACATGATCGACACGGCCGGCACGCTCGTGAAGGCGGCCGAGGTGCTCAAGGAGCGTGGCGCCAAGAAGGTCTACGCCTACTGCACGCACGCCATCTTTTCCGGCCCGGCCATCGAGCGCATCGCCCAGGGTGCGGCGCTCGATGAAGTCGTCGTGACCAACACCATTCCGCTGTCGGATGCCGCCCAGGGCTGCACCAAGATCCGTCAGCTCACCGTCGCCCCGTTGATCGCCGAAACGATCCAGCGAATTGCCAAGGGCGAATCGGTGATGAGTTTGTTTTCGGATCAGGTCAACCTGTTCTGAGGCAAGAAGCAGGCGCCCATGCCGGGCGCCTTTTTTTGAACCGGAGCCCAGCTGGTCGCGGCGGGCTTCTACTGGAGTTTGAACATGAATTTCGTCGCTTTTGAGCGCGCAAAGCAGGGCACGGGTGCGAGCCGCCGTCTCCGCTATTCGGGCAAGACCCCCGGCATCGTCTACGGTGGCGAGGGCAAGGAGCCGCAACTGATCGAGATCGATCACAACGCGCTGTGGCACGCCCTCAAGAAGGAAGCCTTCCACTCGTCCATCCTCGAGATGGAACTGGCCGGCGCCACCTCCAAAGTCCTGCTGCGCGACGTCCAGTACCACCCGTACAAGCCGCTGGTCCTGCATGTGGACTTCCAGCGCGTGGACGCCCGGACTCGTCTGACGGCCAAGGTGCCCGTGCACTACAGCGGCCAGGAAGAATCGCCCGCCGTGAAGCTGGAAGCCCAGCTGGTGAACATCATCGTTACCGAACTGGAAATCTCCTGCCTGCCCGGCGACCTGCCCGAGTTCATCTCGGTCGATCTGTCCGAGCTGAAGAAGGGCGCATCGCTGCACCTCAAGGACATCAAGCTGCCCAAGGGCGTGAAGGCCGTGACCCACGGCCAGAACAACCCGGTGCTGGTGTCTGTGGTGGCTGCTGCCGCAGAAGAAGCTGCCGATCCCGCTGCCACCGCTGCAGCGGCCGCGCCCGCTGCTCCGGCCGCCAAGGGCAAGAAGTAAGCACCGCTCGCTTCCTGACGACGGCCCGCCTTGCGCGGGCCGTTTTCTTTTGTGTCCGCGCACCACCGGTGTCCGGGGCCTGCCGCGATAATCCCGCGATGATCAAGTTGTTCGTCGGCCTGGGCAATCCGGGCACTGAGTACGAGGGCACGCGCCACAACGCCGGCTTCTGGTGGATCGATGCCCTCGCGCGCCAGCTGAAAGTGAATCTCGTGTCCGATCGCAGCTACCACGGGCAGGTCGCGCGCACCAGCGCCCATGGGCAGACGATCTGGCTGCTCGAGCCCCAGACTTTCATGAACGTCTCGGGCAAGTCGGTCGCGGCACTGTCCCGCTTCTTCAAGATCAAGCCCGAAGAAATCCTCGTGGTGCACGACGAGCTCGATGTCGTGCCTGGCGAGGCCAAGCTCAAGTTCGGTGGCAGCCACGCCGGCCACAACGGCCTGCGCGACATCCACGCGCAATTGGGCACGGGCGACTACTGGCGTCTGCGCCTGGGCATCGGCCATCCTGGCGTCAAATCCGAAGTGGTGCACTGGGTGCTGCGCAAGCCGGCACCCGATCAGCGCGATGCCATCGAAGTCTGCATCGACCGGACGCTCAAGGCCGTTCCCGAACTCATCGGCGGCGACATGACGCGTGCCACGCAGATGGTGCACACCAGCAAGCCGCCGCGCCCCAAGCCGCCGCGCCAACCCGCGCCCGACACGGCCGCAGCGCCCGCCTCCGGGCAGGCCGGAGTCACGCCGTGAAATCCGTCCGCCCCGGACACCTGTCGCTGGCTGTTGCGCTCGCAATCGGCGCGATGGCCTGTCTGCCGGCCTCGGCTCAGCAGGCGGTGTACCGGTGTGCCGACAACACCTACAGCCACATGGCGTGCGCCGGCGGCAGCGTGGTGCCCAGCGGCGATCCGCGTTCGTCCGAACAGAAGTCTGCTGCCGATGAAGTCAATCGCCGCTCGGGCCACGCGGCGGACGCGCTCGAACGCGAGCGACTGCGTGACGAGCGCGAGGCCAGGCAGCGCCGCGCCGCCGTTGCGCCCACTGCGCAAAGCCTGGCTTCACGCCCGCCGAACGCGGCCCGCCATGGAACCCCGAACGCCACGCGCAAGAAATCCAAAGCCGCGGCCATGGACAACGGCCTCTACACCGTGACTGACGGCCAGCGCGCGCCGCAGAAAAAGAAAAGGAAGAAAAGCTGAAACCGCCGATCAGCCTGCTACCTGGCCGCACGACTGGGAGCGCGATGGTCGGACCGGACCCGGTTGCTGCAGGCGGTGGTACTTCTGCCAGAGCGTCTCGCGGTCCTCGGTCTGCGACGGATTGACAGGAATACAGGCCACGGGGCACACCTGCACGCACTGGGGTTCGTCGAAATGGCCCACGCACTCGGTGCACTTGTGCGGATCGATCTCGTAGATCTGCGGACCCAGGAAGATCGCCTGATTCGGGCACTCGGGCTCACACACATCGCAGTTGATGCATTCGTCGGTGATCATGAGTGCCATGCGCGGATTATCGCCGTCGTCGCCGGGCGGCGCTTTTGCCGTTATGCTGATGCCACGGCAGCCAGAGGGGTCACCCCGCGCGGCCCGGCAGTACCCCCCGCGAATGACGCCTGACGGATGAGCCTGTTTCTTCTCAAGCGCCTGTTGACCCTGATCGCCACATTGGCCGCAGCCTCGGTCGTGGTGTTCCTCGTCCTGGAAATCCTGCCCGGCAATGCCGCGCAGATGCTCATGGGTCCCGATGCCTCGCCCGACGCGGTGCAGGCGCTGACCGTCAAGCTCGGGCTCGACCAGCCGGCCTGGAACCGCTATTGGGACTGGATCGCAGGCCTGCTGCAGGGCGACATGGGCACCAGTTACGCCTATGGCACGCCCGTCAGCGAGCTGGTGCTCGAGCGTCTCGCCGTCACCGTGCCGCTGGCCGTGATGGCCATGCTGCTCACCGCGCTGATCGCGCTCACCGCCGGCATCTACGCCGCCTCCCGCCACAACAAGGCCGGCGACGTGGGCGTGATGGCGCTCACGCAGTTGGGCATCGCCGTGCCGAACTTCTGGTTCGCGATCCTGCTCATCCTGCTGTTTTCGGTCTACCTGCAGTGGTTCTCGGCCGGCGGCTTCCCGGGCTGGGAAGATGGCCCGTGGGAAGCGCTGAAGGCCCTCATGCTGCCGGCCCTCGCACTGGCCGTCGTGCAGTCGGCCATCCTCGCGCGGATCACGCGGTCGGCCGTGCTCGACCTGCTGCGCGAGGATTTCGTGCGCACCGCGCGCGCAAAGGGCGTTTCGCGGCGTGCCGCGCTCTGGGGCCACGTGCTGCGCAACGCGATGATCCCGGTGCTCACGGTGATGGGCCTGCAGTTCGCCGAGCTGCTGGCCGGTACCATCGTGGTCGAGAACGTGTTTTACCTGCCGGGCCTGGGCCGGCTCATCTTCCAGTCCATCGCCAACCGCGACGTGATTGTGGTGCGCAACTGCGTGATGCTGCTGGCGGCGATGGTGGTCATCGTCAATTTCGTGGTCGACGTGCTCTATGCCGTGATCGATCCGCGCGTGAAGGCCAGCGACATATGAACGAGCCGACGCCCGCTTCGCTCACGGTCCCGGCCGCATCGCTGCCGACGGGCAGCGATGCACTGGCGGTGGCGGGGCCGGCGCCGTCGTTCCTGCGTCGCGCCACACGCCATCCCAGCTTCGTGATCGGCGCGGTGCTCACGGCCCTGTTGCTGGCCGCGGCAGCGCTGTCGCTGGTGTGGACGCCCTGGTCACCGTACGAAGTCCGCATGGACGTGGCATTGCAGGCGCCGAGCCTGCAGCACTGGCTGGGCACCGATGCCTTCGGGCGCGACGTGGTCTCGCTGCTGCTGGTGGGCGCGCGCGCATCCATCCTGGTGGGCCTGATCGCCGTGGGCATCGGCCTCGTCATCGGGACCGCGCTGGGCCTGCTCGCCTCGGCGCGGCGCGGCTGGGTCGAGGAAGGCATCATGCGGCTGTCGGACTTCACGTTCGCCTTTCCTGCCATCCTCTCGGCCATCATGCTCACCGCCGTGTTCGGCCCTGGGCTGGTCAACGCCATCATCGCGATCGGCATCTACAACATCCCCACCTTCGCGCGCATCACGCGCGCATCGGCCAACGCCGTGTGGTCGCGCGAGTTCGTGCTGGCCGCGCGCGCCTGCGGCAAAGGACCGTGGAGCATCACGCTGGAGCACGTGCTGCCCAACATCGTCTCGGTGCTGGTGGTGCAGGCCACTATCCGCTTCGCCATCGCTATCCTGGCCGAGGCCGCGCTGTCGTACCTGGGCCTGGGCACGCAGCCGCCCCAGCCGTCGTGGGGGCGCATGCTGGCCGAGGCGCAGTCGCTGATGTTCCAGGCGCCGTTCCTGGCCGTGTTCCCGGGCGTAGCCATCGTGTTGGCCGTGCTCGGCCTCAACCTGCTGGGCGATGGCCTGCGCGATCTGCTCGATCCGCGGCTGGCCCGCAAGCGCTGACCGGAGGCCGACATGCCGCTGCTGGACATCGACGACCTCGGCATCCGCCTGCAGACCCCGCGCGGCGCGGCCGACGCCGTGCGCGGCGTGAGTTTCTCGCTCGAACGTGGCCAGACGCTGGGCCTGATCGGCGAATCGGGCTGCGGCAAGTCGATCACCGCCATGGCCATCATGGGATTGCTTCCCGAGAACGCCCAGGTGCGCGGCAGCATCCGCTTCGACGGGCAGGAGCTCGTGGGCCTGCCCGAGCGCCGCATGGACCGCGTGCGCGGCAACCGCGTCGCGATGATCTTCCAGGAGCCGATGACGGCACTCAACCCGGTGCACACCATCGGCCGCCAGGTGGCCGAGCCCCTGCGCCTGCACCGGGGACTGTCGGCGCGCGCGGCGCGCGACGAGGCGATCGGGTTGCTGGATCGCGTGGGCATCCCGCAGGCGGCCCAGCGCATCGATGCATACCCGCATCAATTCTCGGGCGGCCAGCGCCAACGCATCACCATCGCCATGGCGCTGGCCTGCGGCCCTGAACTGCTGATCGCCGACGAGCCGACGACCGCGCTCGACGTGACCATCCAGAAGCAGATCCTCGACCTCATCGGCGAGTTGGTGGCTGAGCGCGGCATGGCGCTTGTCCTGATCTCACATGACCTGGGTCTGATCGCGCAGAACGTCTCGCGCATGCTGGTGATGTACGGTGGCCGCGTCGTCGAGGCCGGCAGTACGGCCAGCGTGTTCTCCGGCATGCGTCACCCCTACACGCGCGGCCTGTTCGCGGCCCGGCCCCGGCTCGACCAGCCACGCGGCCAGCGTTTGGCGACGATCGGCGGCACCGTCCCCGAACTGGTCGACCTGCCCGCCGGCTGCACTTTCGCGGGCCGCTGCGCTTTCACCGAGCCCGCCTGCCACGTCACCGTCCCGGTGGCCGAGCCCGTCGGTCCCGACCACGCGGCGCGCTGCCTGCGCCTGGCCGCCGTGGCGCAGGCCGTGAGCGAGGGTCGTTACGCATGAGCACGGTCTCGACGCCGCTGCTGCGTGTGACGGGCCTCACGCGCGACTACCGCCTGCCGCGCGAGAAGCTGCTGCAGCCCGCGCCCGTCGTGCATGCGCTGGCCGGCGTGAGCTTCGAGATCCATGCCGGCCGCAGCCTTGGGGTGGTAGGCGAATCGGGCTCGGGCAAGTCGACGCTGGCACGCCTGGTGATGGCGCTGGACACGCCCACGTCCGGCACCGTGGCGCTGGATGGCCACGATCTGCACACCCTTGCGCCAGCCGCTTTGCGCCGCGCGCGCCGCGATTTCCAGATGGTGTTCCAGGATCCGTACGGCTCGCTCGATCCGCGGCAGAAGGTGGCTCGCATCGTCGCCGAGCCGCTGGCCGCGCAGGGCGAACCTCGCGCCGTGCAGCGGGAGCAGGCCGCCGACGTGCTGGCGGCGGTGGGCCTGCGCAGCACCGATCTCGACAAGTACCCCCACGAGTTCTCGGGCGGCCAGCGCCAGCGCATCGCCATCGCGCGCGCGCTGGTCACGAGGCCGCGTCTCATCGTGGCCGACGAGCCGGTGAGCGCGCTCGACGTATCGGTGCAGGCCCAGGTGCTCAACCTCATGCAGGACCTGCAGGAGCGCCATGGCGTCACCTACATGCTCATCAGCCATGACCTGGCCGTGGTCCATCACCTGTGCGACGACGTGGTGGTGCTGCACCACGGGCAGATCGTCGAGCAAGGCCCGCCCGGGCGGCTGTTCAGCGATGCGAAGCATCCCTACACGCGCACGTTGGTGCAGGCCATCCCGCGCATTGATCCGCCCGCGTCCACGGCGGCCATGGCCGGCACCGCGCCGGCCTGACCATGCGGTGCACCGGGCCTGCCTTCGCCGCGCCGGCTTGTCATGCCGCCCGCGCTTGCCCCATGATGCGGGCTGAGCGCCCCGGCCCCGCCGCCGCAGGCTTCGTTTTCCATCCAGCAGGAGAGTCGTTCCCATGTTGAACCGCCGTACCGTCCTCGCCTCGTCCGCCCTGGCCGCGGCCACCACGACGCTGTCGCCGCTGGCGCTGGCCCAGGCCCGCAAGAGCAACCTCGTGATCGGCATGACACTGGAGCCCACCGGGCTGGACCCGACGGCCAGCGCCGCCGCCTCGATCGGCGAGGTCACGCTCTACAGCATCTACGAGACCCTCACCAAGATCAACGGCGACGGCAGTGTGACGCCACTGCTGGCGGAAAGCTGGGAAGTCTCTCCGGACCTCAAGACCTACACCTTCCGCCTGCGGCGCGGCGTCAAGTTCCAGAACGGAGAACCCTTCAACGCCAGCACCGTCAAGTACAGCTTCGAGCGCGCCGGCGGCGAGAAAAGCACGAACAAGGACAAGCGCACGTACGCCAACATCGGCGTGCAGGTGATCGACGACTACACCGTCGTGCTGCTCAACAAGGAAATCGATCCCGACCTGCCCTTCGTGCTCGGCCAGGCCACGGCCGTGATCGTCGAGCCCAAGAGCGCCGACACCAATGCCACCAAGCCGGTAGGCACCGGTCCGTACCGGCTTGACTCGTACAACAAGGGCTCGCAGCTCGTGCTGGCCAAGTGGGACGGCTACCGAGATCCTGCTGCGGCCAAGACACAGCGCTTCACCTTCCGCTTCATCTCCGATCCGGCCGCGCAGGCGGCATCGCTGCTGTCGGGTGACGTGGACATCTTCCCGCGCGCGGCCACGCGTATCGTGGCGCAGTTCCGCAACAACCCGCAGTTCCAGGTGATCCTGGCCGGCTCGCGCGCCAAGACCATCCTGGCCATCAACAGCGCACGCAAGCCTCTGAGCGACGTGCGCGTGCGCCGAGCCATCCTGTCGGCGATCGACCGCCGTGCGGTGATCGCGGGTGCGGCCGATGGCTTCGGCGCGCCCATCGGCAGCCACTACGTGCCCGGTGCGCCCGGCTACGTGGACACCACGGGCATCAACCCCTTCGACATCGAGAAGGGCAAGAAGCTGCTGGCCGATGCGGGTGTGAAAACGCCGCTGGAGCTGACGATGACGCTGCCGCCCGCACCCTACGCGCGCCAAGGCGGCGAAGTCATCGTTTCACAGCTCGCCAAGATCGGCATTACCGTCAAGGTGCAAAACGTCGAGTGGGCGCAGTGGATCGCCAACACCTATGGCGGCGGCTTCAACTATGACCTGAGCATCGTGTCCCACGTCGAGCCGTTCGACCTGGGCAATTACGCCAAGCCCGACTACTACTGGGGCTACCAGTCGAAGGAGTTCTCCGCGCTCTTCGACCGCATCAAGAGCTCGGGCAACGCCAACGAACGCAACAAGCTGCTGGGCGACGCGCAGCGGCTGCTGGCGCAGGATGCCGCCAACGGCTTCCTCTACCAGCCGCAGTTCCCGACCATTGCGAAGCGCCAGGTGAAGGGGCTCTGGAAAGAGCTCCCGATCTTCGCCAACGACCTCGCCGGCATCAGCTGGGGTTGAACCGCGCCGTGACCGCACTTCCGCCCACGGGTCCTGCCACGCAGTTGCACGAACTCTCGGCGCGCGAGCTGAGCGAGGCCTATCGCCAGGGCGCGCTCTCCCCCGTGGAGGTGACGCGCGCCGTGCTCGACCATGTCTCGCGCTGGGAGCCGCACCTGCAGGCCACCTGGCTGCTGCGCCCCGACGACGCCATGGCCCAGGCCCGCGCGAGCGAGGCGCGCTGGCAGGCCGGCACGCCGCTGTCGCCGTTCGACGGCGTGCCCGGAACGATCAAGGAAAACATCGCCACGCGCGGCGATCCGATGCCGGCCGGCACGGCGGCGGTCGAGCTCATCCCGGCCACGGCCGACGCTCCGCCCGCCGCACGGCTGAAGGATGCCGGTATGGTGTTGCTGGCCAAGACCACCATGCCCGACTACGGCATGTTGTCCTCGGGGCTATCGAGCTTCCACGCCCTGGCACGCAACCCGTGGGATGTGAGCCGTACGCCCGGCGGATCGAGTGCCGGCGCCGGCGCTGCCGCCGCGGCTGGCTATGGCCCGCTGCACATCGGCACGGATATCGGCGGATCGCTGCGCCTGCCGGCGGGCTGGTGCGGCATCTTCACACTCAAGCCCAGCCTGGGCCGGATCCCGATCGATCCGCCTTACATGGGCCGCGCCGCAGGCCCGATGACGCGCACGGTGGGCGACTCGGCCTGGATGATGCGCGCGCTCGCGCAACCCGACACACGCGACAGCATGAGCCTGCCCGCGCAGGACATCGCCTGGGACGACTTCGATCAAGGGCCCGGGAAGCTGCGCGGGTTGCGCATCGGCCTGCTGCTCGACGCGGGCTGCGGGCTGCCGGTCGAATCGGAGGTGCTGGCCGCCGTGCAGCGCGCCGCCGCGCTAATGGAGTCGGCGGGCGCGCAGGTCGAGGTGATGCGGCCCTTCATGACCCAGTCCATGCTCGACGGCATGGACCATTTCTGGCGCATGCGTTCGCACATCGACCTGCAGGCCCTGCCGGCCGAACGCCGGGAACGCGTGTTGCCCTACATCCGTGCCTGGGCCGACAGCGCGGCCGGCATGGGCGGTGCTGACGTATTCCGTGCCTTCAGCCAGTTCCACGCCACGCGCGTGGCGGCCGTGAAGGCCTGCAGCGCGTTCGACTACGTGATCTCGCCGACGGCGCCGATGCCGGCCTTCGCGGCCGAGCTGCCCTCGCCCACCAACGACCCGCTGCACCCGCTCGAGCACATCGGCTTCACCGTGCCCTACAACATGTCGGAGCAGCCCGCCGCATCCATCAACTGCGGCTACACGCGCGAGGGTCTGCCCATCGGCCTGCAGATCGCCGGCCAACGCTTCGACGACCTCGGTGTGCTCCAGGTGTCGCGGGCCTTCGAGCTGATCCGCGACCCGGCGCGCCCCTGGCCGGTGCCGCCGGCGGCCTGACCGCTTTCGCGCATGCCGGCCCGCGACAGCCTCGGCAACCCCGTCACGTTGCAGCACGCGGACAGCCTTGCCGCGCTGGACGACTTCGTCCTGGGCTTCATCGCCAGCGAAGCCCGCGCCGCCAACGTGCTCGCCGTGGCCGCGCACGACCACAGCGCCATCGTGCAGGCCTGTGCGGCCGCGCTGCACATGTTCGCGGAGACACGCGACGCGCCGGCTCAGGCCACCCCGTATGCGCAGCGCGCACTCGCCGCTGCGGGCGAGGCCACGCCGCGCGAAGCGCGCTTCGCGCACGCCGTGGCCGCCTGGGTGGACGGCGACGTGCCGCGCGCCATTGCCCTGCATGAAGAGCAGGTGCGCGAGCACCCGCGCGACCTGGCCTCGCTCAAGCTGGGCCAGTACCACCTGTTCAATCGTGGGGATTCGCCGGGCATGCTGCGGCTGGCTCTGGCAGCGCTGCCGCAGGCAGGCGACGTGCCCTATCTGCACGGCATGCTGGCGTTCGCATGGGAGCAATGCCATTTCCTTCCGCAGGCCGAGGCCGCCGCACGCCATGCCATCGCGTTGCGCCGCAAGGAGCCGTGGGCGCACCACGCCCTGGCGCACGTCATGCTCACGCAGGGTCGCGTGCGCGAAGGCATCGCCTTCCTGCGCGAGATGAGCGACACCTGGACGGACCTCAATTCGTTCATGGTCACGCACAACTGGTGGCACCTCGCACTGTTCGAGCTCGAGCTGGGTCATCACGACGAGGTGTTGCGACTCTACGACGACGAGATCTGGGGTGTGGTCAAGGACTATTCCCAGGATCAGGTCAACGCCATTTCGTTGCTGGCGCGTCTCGAACTGGCCGGAGGCGATGTGGGCAACCGCTGGGACGATGTGGCCCGGCACGTGGCCGCGCGCGGCGCCGACCACGTGCTGCCCTTCCTCGACCTGCAGTTCCTCTATGCGCTGGCGCGCGCGGGGCGCATCGAGGCCGACATGCTGCTGGCCAGCCTGCAAGCCCATGCCGCCTCGGTGGCACCCCCCGACCGTGCAGTGTGGAACGACATCTGCCAGCCGGCCGCGCGCGGGCTGCTCGCACATGCGCGTGGCGATGCCGAAGGCTGTGCCCTGCATCTGGGCTCGGCGTTGCCGCGGCTGGTGGAGGTTGGTGGCAGCCACGCGCAACGCGACCTGTTCGCGCAATTGCACCTGGACGCGCTGATACGCAGCGGTCATCTGGCCGGCGCGCAGAACCTGCTGCAGCCGCAGCTGGCGGCTCAGCCCGAATCGGTGCGCCTGCGCCGGCAGGCGGCGCAGCTCTATCGCTTGCTTGGCTTGGGCGAATCGCTGGCCGGTTCCGGCGGCGCCTGTCCATAGACCGGCTGCGGTGGCAAACCCGCCAGATGGCGTGCGTCGGCCCAGTCCTGGATCTGCCATGCGTCGCCTCCCCACTGCACGCGGTTGATGCCGGCATTGGGAATCTCCGACTGACGCGGCCCATGCAGGCCCAGCGAGCGCGCGGTGCGATAAACCATGTCGAGCACGCCGCCGTGCGTGACCACCAGAACCGTCTGTCCCGCGTGCGCTACGGCCAGCCGGTCCATCGCGGCCATGACGCGCGCATGGAAGGTGCGCGCGCTCTCGCCCCCCGGCAGGGCGTAGTCGGGCAGGAACTGTGTCCACTGCGCCCAGGCTTCGGGGTGATCCCGCTGGATGTCGCCGGCACGCATGCCGTCCACCGAACCGAAATGCTGCTCCCGCAGCGCCGCGTCGAGGGCGGGCGCCAGCGACAGCACGCGGCTCGTGGGCTCGGCCGTCTGGCGCGTTCGCAGGAGATCGCTGGCGTAGAAATGGTCGATCTTCTCGCCCGTCAGACGTTCGGACAGGCGACGCGCCTGTTCCAGTCCTGTGGCATTGAGCGGCGGGTCCACCTGGCCCTGGAAGCGCAACTCGCGGTTCCAGTCGGTCTCGCCATGGCGGATCAGGATGAATTGGGTCATTCGGTCCATTCTAGGATCGCGCCGGGGCCCCCTTTCCCCGCGAAGCACGGACGGCTGCACAATGCCTGACATGCCCGCCGCGCAAGACTTCACGCTGGTGCTGATCCCAGGCCTTGCCGCCGATGCACGCATGTGGCGCCATCAACTCAGCGGACTGGCCGACTGGAGTCCTGTCGTCTGCGATGCCTGGTCCACGCACGACAGCATCGAGGCGATGGCCTCGGCCGTGCTGCAGCGCCATCCGGGGCCGCTGGCGCTGTGCGGCGCATCGATGGGAGGCATGGTGGCGCTGGAAGCCGCCCGCCAGGCGCCGCAGCGCATACGCGGCCTGGCCTTGCTGGGCACCAACGCGCGGCCCGAAACCGACAGCATGCGCGCCCTGCGAGAGCAGGCCATCGCACTGTTCGCCCAGGGGCGCGTCGAGGAAGTGATCCGTCCCAACGTCGCCATGGCCTTCCATCCACGCCATGCGGACGACGAGGCGCTGGTCCAGGCGTATCTGGATTTCGTGCTGGATGCCGGCGCCGACGCGCTGATCCGTCAGAACCGTGCGCTCGTGAAGCGTCCCGACGCCCGTGCGCATCTGGCCTCGCTGCGTTGCCCTGCGCTGGTGATCTGCGGTGACGGCGACCAGCTCACGCCGCCCGAATGCTCGCGCGAACTGGCCGAGGGCATCGCTGGCGCGCGACTGGTGCTGCTGGACCGCTGCGGCCACATGCTCACGATGGAACGGCCGCGCGAGGTCAACGCGGCACTGCAGGCCTGGCTGCCGTGCCTGTTGCCTGCCTGAAAAGCGGCAGACTTACCGACGTCAGAGGGCCGGAGCAGCCGGCACGTCGCGGCCGAGGCTGCGCACCTTCTCCTGCAGGCGGGCCTGCACGAAGGGCGAGACGAACTTGTCGATCTCGCCGCCGAGCACGGCGATCTCGCGCACGAAGGTGCTGGAGATGAACTGGAACTTGTCGCTGGGCGTGAGGAAGACGGTTTCCACGTCGGGCATCAGGCTGCGGTTCATGCCGGCCAGCTGGAACTCGTAATCGAAGTCGGTCACCGCGCGCAGACCGCGCACCATGGCCTTGCCGCCACGCGCCACCACGAAATCGCGCAGCAGGCCGGAGAAGCTTTCCACCTGGACCTGCGGATATTCGCGGGCCACTTCGCGGGCCATCTCGATGCGCTCCTGCAGCGTGAACAGCGCTTTCTTGTGGTGACCCGCCGCGACAGCGACGATGACCCGGTCGAACAACTGGGTGGCACGGCGGATCACGTCCTCGTGCCCCAGGGTCATGGGATCGAATGTCCCGGGGTAGACGGCAAGCACGCTCGACATGGGCATCTCCTCAACGCTGTCCTGGCGAATTTGTTGCGGTGCATTATGCCGCCCGGGTCAGCAGGTGGGCATGCACGGCCCCGGCCTTCATCTGACGATGCACCACGAGTCCGTACGGCGAGAGCGATTCGTCGTCCCATGCCTCGGGCGCCTCGAGGTAGACGTAGCCGCCCGCACCCAGCGCGGGATGCACCGCAGCCAGTGCGGGGCCGAACAGCGCGGAGGCGAACGGTGGATCGAGCAGGATCAGGTCCACCGAGCCTGGCGGCAGCGCCCGCAGGCCGGCCACGCCGTCGCCACGGGTCACACGCACGGCCTGCGCATCGAGCTTCGCTCGGATCGCTTCCAGCTGTGCCACCAGCGCCGCGTCCTGCTCGAACATGCGCACCTGCGCCGCACCCCGCGAGGCGCACTCGAAGCCCAGTGCGCCCGTGCCCGCGAACACGTCCACGCAGCGCCATTCGGTCAGGTCTTGCCCGAGCCAGTTGAACAGCGTCTCGCGCACGCGATCAGGCGTAGGCCGCAGGCCGGGCCGGTCGGCCACGGTCAGCCTGGTGCGCTTCCAGCGGCCACCGATGATGCGCACCTCGCGCGGCGGCGTCCCTGCACTGCGCGCACCGGCTCTGGACGTGGGCTTGCCGCCCGGTCGTGGATCAGTCATTGCCGCCGAGCATAGTTCAGGCGGCCTGGCGTCACGAACTCAGGGCTTGGCGCCCACGACCACGGTCACCATGCGCTGCGGTTGCAGCTTGCGCGCGAAGGCCGCTCGCACTTCGGCCGCCGTGACGGCCTCGACCTTCTGCGTCCAGGTATCGAGGTAGTCCAGCGGCAAGTTGCTCCAGGCGATGTTGGCCACGTTGCCCAGCAGCTTGCGGTTGCTGTCGAGCAGGAGCGGAAAGCCGCCGATCAGGTTGTCCTTGGCCGCACGCAACTCGGCCTCGGTCGGCCCTTCGGCGACGAAGCGGGCCAACACATCGCGCGAGACCTCGACCGCCTGTTGCGCCTGGTCGGGGCGCGTTTGCAATGCGATGCCGAAGGCGCCCGCGTGCAGGCCCGGCGAGAACCAGCTCCCCACGCTGTAGCTCAGCCCACGCTTCTCACGCACTTCGGAATACAGGCGCGAGACGAAGCCTCCGGATCCGAGCGTGTAGTTGCCCACCATCAGCGCGAAATGATCCGGATCGGCACGGCGGTAGCCCGGCTGACCGATGTAGACGTGGGCCTGGGCCGATTCGAATGGAATGCGGATGTCCTCGGCCTTGGCCAGCGGGGCGACCTCGGGCACCGGCGCATCGGCACCTGCCTCGCAGCCGCCGGCCGGCAAGCGCGACAGCAGCGTGGTCGCCAGCTGCGCGGCCTGTGCGCGCGTGACGGCGCCCACGATGCTCAGCTTGGCGCGGCAGGCGCGGATGCGCTGGCTGTAGAACGCGCGCATGTCAGCCACGCCGATGCGGCCCAGCGTCTCTTCGCTGGTGTCGTAGCCGTAGGGATGGCTGCCGAACACGGCGCGATTGAACACGCGCACGGCCGGCGCACCAGGACGCGTGTTGGCTTCACGCAATGCGGCGATGGCACGCGCGCGGTCACGCTGCCAGACGACGTCCGGGAAGGCCGGCTCGCCCATCTGCCGCGCGGCAAGCTGCGCGGCGCGCGCCAGCAGGTCGGCCTGCGTGAGCGAACGCAGCGAGAAGCTCATGCGGTCCGAGCCCGCACTGGCGCCAAAGCTGGCCCCCAGGTCGGTCCAGGCTTCGCCCAGCGCGTCTTCGTCCAGTGCCGGTTCGTTGCCGCGGGCAGCGATACCGCTCGATGTCAGCCCGGCGGCCGCGCTTGCCAGCCCGGCCTTGTCGGCCGGATCACGCCGGCCGCCGGCGTCGAAGTCGATCTGCACATCGACCATCGGAATGGCCGGCGCTTCGACCAGATAGATCTGGGCGCCATCAGGCTGTGTCCAGTGCTGGATGGCGATGGCCGCCTGGGCCAGCGTGACAGCGGCCAACAGGGCTGCGCCGATCGTGGCCCGCCGGGCCAGGGTGCGAATCGGTTGGCGCGCACTCATCGCATGTCTCCGGTTCCGTGGGCGCCGGGCATCGGCGCGCGCGGCTTGCGGCCGCCTTGCATGGGTTGCGGCCGCAGGATGGCCACCGTGAGCTGGTCGTCGCCGAAGTAGCGCGCGGCCACCGAGCGCACCTGCTCGGCCGTGACCGCGCGCAGTCGTTCGATGATGCGTTCGCCGGTATCGGGCGGCATGCCCATCACCCAGTAGCTGGCCAGCTCGCGCGCCTGGTTCATCACCGAGTCGAGCTTGTAGACCTCGCTCGCCGTCCATTGCGTCTTGACGCGCGCCAGCTCGGCCTCGCTGATGCCATCCTTCGCCACGCGCGCCACCTGGGCACGCAGCGCGGCTTCGAGCTCCTCGGCCGTGCGGCCGGGTGCGGGCACGCCGTCCATGATGAACACCTGCGGGCCACGGCCCCACAGGCCGTTGTAGGCGCCGGCCGAATCGGCCACGCGCGACTCACCACGTACGAGCGTGCGTTCCAGACGCGCGCCCGGATAACCGTCGAGCACCGCCGACAGTACCGTGAGGGCCAGCGCGTCTTCGGCGCTGGCATCGTCCAGCCGTTCGACCTTGGGTACGCGCCAGGCCAGGCTCACGTAGGCCTGCTCGGCCGGGGCCTTGTAGTCGAGCCGGCGCATGCCCTGCTGCGGCGGTTCATTGCGCGGCTTGCGCACCGGCACTGCGCGAGCGGGAATACCGCCGTAGTAGCGCTCGGCCAGTTCGCGCACGCGTTCGGGCTCGACGTCGCCTGCCACCACCAGCACGGCGTTGGCGGGCACATACCAGCGGGCATGGAATTCGCGTGCGTCCTGCGGCGTCATCACGTCGAGGTCGTCCATCCAGCCGATGATGGGCCGGCGGTAGGGCGAAGCCGTGAACACCATCGCGTTCATCTGCTCGTACAGGCGTGCGCGCGGCGAATCGTCGGTGCGCATGCGGCGCTCTTCCTTGACGACTTCGAGCTCGCGGCGGAATTCGTCGTCCGGCCACTGGTTGTTGGCGAAACGGTCGGCTTCCAGCGCCATCACTTCCTCGAGCCGGTTGGCCGGAATCTGCTGGTGGTAGCCGGTGGCGTCGCGCATCGTGAAGGCATTTTCCCGACCGCCCAGCGCGGCCACGCGGCGCGAGAACTCGCCCGGGGCCAGCGTCTTCGTGCCCTTGAACATCATGTGTTCGAGCACATGGGCCACGCCCGAGGTGCCATCCACCTCATCGACCGAGCCCACACGCAACACCAGCATCTGCACGGCCGTCGGCGCACGGTGGTCGGGCTTGACCAGCACGGTGAGGCCATTGGCCAGCGTGAACTGCGTGGTCCCCGGCGCGGCGGCGGGGGAAGCGGACGAAGAAGCCGGAGGACCGGACGGTGGCGCGGCAGGCGCGGCGGCCAAGGCCGCCCCGGCGCCGAGCAGCAGCACGGCACAAGCCCGCCCGACGAAGGTGGTAAGGGGCAGTTTCATAGAATCGTGTGATTCTAAAAAGCCGTCCGATGTTCAGTTTTTTTCGCAAGAAGGCGCCTGCCGCCACCCCGGCGCCCGCTGTCCCTGACACACCGGCCCTTCCCGCTGCCGCGCCAGCTGGCCCTGTGTCCACTGCCGGCCCGCCGCCCGCCATCGGGACGGCACCCACCCCCGCGGCTGTAGAGGCCGAACCGATCGCCGCTCGCCGGGGCTGGATGGACCGCCTGCGCTCGGGCCTCAAGCGCACCGGCAGCAGCATTGCCGAAGTCTTCACGGGCACCCAGATCGACGAGGCGCTGTACGAGGAACTCGAAGCCGCGCTGCTGATGGCCGACACCGGGACGCGCGCCACCCAGCACCTGCTCGACGACCTGCGCCGCCGCGTGAAGGAGGCCAAGGCCTCCAGCCCCGAAGCCGTCAAGGCGCTGCTGGCGCAGGCCATCGCCGACCTGCTGCGGCCACTCGAACGGCCGCTGGTGATCGGCGAGCACGTGCCCACCGTGATCATGGTGGCGGGCGTGAACGGAGCCGGCAAGACCACGTCCATCGGAAAGCTCACCAAGCATCTGGCGGACGGCGGCGCCTCGGTGCTGCTGGCGGCGGCTGACACCTTCCGCGCGGCGGCGCGCGAGCAACTGGGCGTCTGGGCCGACCGCAATACCGTCGAGATCGTCAGCCAGGAAGGCGGCGACCCAGCCGCCGTCAGCTTCGACGCCGTGAATGCCGGCCGTGCGCGCCGCAAGGACGTGGTGCTGGTCGACACGGCCGGCCGCCTGCCCACGCAACTGCACCTGATGGAAGAGCTGCGCAAGATCCGCCGCGTGGTGGCCAAGGCCGATGCCACGGCGCCCCACGAGGTGTTGCTGGTCATCGACGGCAACACCGGCCAGAACGCGCTGGCCCAGGTCAAGGCTTTCGATGAGGCGTTGCAGCTTACGGGGCTGATCGTGACCAAGCTCGACGGCACGGCCAAAGGCGGTGTGCTGGCCGCCATCGCGCTGTGGTCGCGCGAACGGCAGGCCGCGCATCCCGGGGCGCGGCCGGTGCCCGTCTATTTCATCGGTGTGGGCGAAAAACTCGAAGACCTCGAGACCTTCAGCGCTCAGGAATTCGCCCAGGCGCTGCTGGCCTGATTGGCCGCCCCGTCCGACCCGCACCGGGCTGACGTGAGGGCCTGCTTCTGGCATCATGGTCTGGCCGGGCCCCACGCAGGCACGGCTTCCACAGGAGACACGCCATGATGGATACCACCGCCGGGGCCACTGCCGCGCCCACCGGCCGCCGGCTCGACCGGCTGCTGGCCCACTATGCCGAAAGCCATCGGCATCCTGCCAACGAGATCATCCACTTCGTGGCCATCCCGGCCATCATGCTCAGCCTGATCGGGCTGATCTACTGGATCCATCCCTGGGCTGCCTATGGCTTCCTGCTGGGCAGCCTGGCGTACTACGTGATGCTGCGCTCGCCTGTACTGCTGGCCGGCATGGTGATTGCCGCCGTCCTGTCTCTGCTGGCCGTGCGAGCGATGAGCGAGCACGTGCTGCCGATCTGCCTGGCGATCTTTGTGATCGCCTGGATCTTCCAGTTCGTTGGTCACAAGGTCGAAGGCCGCAAACCCTCGTTTTTCGAGGACCTGCAATACCTTCTTGTCGGCCCGCTGTTCGTGCTCACTCATGCTCTGGGCAGGCTTGGCGTCCGCTGGTGAGCCCTGCCGCGATTTGTAACAAAACTCTTGCAAATTCGTCTATCGGCGCCATAGGAACTGATGGAACCCTTTCTTTAGCACTCCCTCAAAGAGAGTGCTAATATGCTTTTTCGAAAGGAGTTTCTGGTATGTCTTCTCAAACTGGAGCCTCTGCCCACGCCGTCGCGCTTGCCAATCCCTGGTCGGTCGTTCCGCCACTGGGCAACCTCGACGCCTACATTTCCGCCGTCAACCGCCTTCCGCTGCTGACGGCCGAGGAAGAGCAGGACTTCGCCCGCAAGCTGCGCAATCAGGGTGACCTGGAAGCGGCGGGAAAGCTCGTGCTCTCCCACCTGCGCCTGGTCGTGTCAATTTCCCGTCAATACCTGGGTTACGGCCTGCCGCACGGCGACCTGATCCAGGAAGGCAACGTGGGCCTGATGAAGGCCGTGAAGCGCTTCGACCCCGATCAGGGCGTTCGGCTGGTGAGCTACGCCATGCACTGGATCAAGGCCGAGATCCACGAGTACATCCTGAAGAACTGGCGCATGGTGAAGGTGGCCACCACCAAGGCCCAGCGCAAGCTGTTCTTCAATCTGCGCTCGATGAAGCAGGGGTTCAAGGCCGACGCCGCCGTGGCTGACGGCACGGTGCACCGCGACACGCTCACCGAGAGCCAGATCGACACCATGGCGCGCGAGCTCAACGTCAAGCGCGAGGAAGTGATCGAGATGGAAACCCGGCTCTCCGGCGGGGACGTGATGCTCGATCCCGGCCCGTCCGATGACGGCGAGGACAGCTTCGGCCCTATCGCCTACCTGGCCGACGCTGCGCAGGAACCGACGGCGCTCATCGAATCACGCCAGCGTGACGTGCTGGCCAGCGACGGCATCAGTACGGCGCTGGAAGAGCTCGATCCGCGCAGCCGACGCATCGTCGAGGAGCGTTGGCTGCACGTCAACGACGACGGCTCGGGCGGCATGACACTGCACGAACTGGCGGCCGAGTATGGTGTGAGCGCCGAGCGCATCCGCCAGATCGAGGCGGCGGCGATGAAGAAGATGCGCAAGGCCCTGGCAAGCTACGCCTGAGGCCTGCGCCCCCACACAACAGCCCGGCTGCGCGCCGGGCTTTTTTTTGCGGCAGCGCCATCCGTCATGGGCATTTGCCCGCACACGCACAGGACCGGGGCGGCGCTACGATCGCTGATTCCGCTCGCCAGACCACAGGGCTCGCCCATCGCAGGCACCTTCACCCCCAAATTCCAAGGACAAACCATGCATCACCTTGCCTCCCGCCGCGCCGTCTTGGCCACGGCCCTCGCGTCCGCCGTCGTATCGCCCGCCGTGCTGGCGCAGGGCGCGCGGGCCATGCCGCTGCCAGCCAACTGGCCCAACCGGCCGCTGCGCATCATCGTGGGTTTCCCCGGCGGCTCGACGCCCGACCTGACGGCTCGCACGATCGCCGAACCGCTCTCGCGTGCACTGGGCCAGCCCGTGATCGTGGAAAACCGCGTAGGCGCGGGCGGCAACATTGCAGGCGACCTGATTGCCAAGGCGACCGACGACCACACCATCGGCGTGATGATCAATGGCAACATGACCATCGCCAGGTTGCTGAACCCGGCGCTGCCGTTCGATCCGCTGACGGACTTCGCGCCCATCAGCATGATCGGCACCGCGCCGCTGGTGCTGGCCGCACCGGCCAATGCCCCGGGCAACACGCCCGCCGAGTTCATGGCCGCCGCCCGGGCCGCTGGCGACAAGTGGAGCTACGGCACGCCAGGTATCGGCACCGTCGCGCACATCGGCATGGAACTGCTCAAGGACAGGGCCGGTATCAATCCGGTCCATGTGCCCTACCCGGGCAATCCGCAGGTGATCACCGCCATGATCGCGGGCGACATCCACCTGTCGCTGCTGCCGCCGGCGCTGGTCACGGCGCAGGTTCGGGCCGGCAAGCTCAAGGCCATCGGCGTCACCTCGGCCGGCCGCAGTTCGCTGGCAGCCGAATTGCCCAGCCTCACCGAAGCGGGTGTGAAGGACTTCCAGCTCGAGATCTGGAACGCTGCCGCCGCGCCGGCCAGCATGCCGCGTCCGATCGTGGAACATCTCTCGGCGCTGATCAGCGAGATCGCCCGCTCTCCCGATGTGCGTGAGCGACTGTTCCAGCAGGGCTGGCAGGTCACGGGCACGTCGAGCGAGGGACTGGCCCGCCGCATCAAGGCCGATACCGAGACGCTGGGCGGCGTCATCCGCGCCCGCAACATCAAGGCCGGCGGCTGAGCGCCTTCACGCCAGGATGCTGCGCTGCGCCCGCTTCGCGATGTAGCGCGTGGCGGGCACCGGCGATTCGTCCAGCCATCGCTCGCACACGCTGGCTGTCCAGGCTGGCTGCCTTTTGGCGGCATCGTTGAGCCAGTTGGCCACCGAGTTCTGCACGTAACGGCTCGGGTCGGCGCGCAAGGGCTCGATCAGTGGCAGCCCGCGCCAGGGCTCGGCCTTGAGCGGCTCGATCTGCGCGCACCACACGCCACGCGGACGCGTCAGTTCGCTCGCGAAGCGGCGGATGTTTTCGTCGGTATCCACCACCCACGGTGCGAGCAGCGCCAATGCGGCATCCAGGTCGGCTGCGACCTCGTCGCGAACCGCCATCCAGGCGATTTCGCGCACGCCGAAGTGCGTATCGGCGGCGAAGCGGCGCACGCTCTCCAGACGGGCAGCCAGTGGCAGGCCGCTGAAACCGATCCATTGCGCGGCCCAGCAGCGGGCCAGGTCGCTCGGATGCGTGGCCAGCCGATGCGCGACGTCGTCGCAGGCGGTGTGGGCGGCCGTCAGGTCGTACAGCGCGCGCGCCACATGCGTGTGCCGCTGCATGGGCTTGAACGCCGGCAGCATGGCCAGCGTGTCGACCAGGCGCTCCGCCCGCGGATCGAGCCCCACTTGCAGGGCCACGGCCGGGGCCAGACGGCCGAGGTCGATGGCGAGGAACTCGTTGAGATTGACGGTAGGGACGTGGCCGCCATTGAGTGCTTCCAGCACATCGGGCGGGATCAGCGCGATGCGGGCGGCCCCTTTGCGTCCGAGCAGAGCGGCATGCGTGGCCTGCACTGCGCTCAAGAGGCTTCTTTCAGCAGTTGCCTGACGTCGGAGGTGAGCGCCTCGGCGCCGGCGCCATACCGCGCGTACAGGCGCAGGCGGCCCTGCGTGTCGTAGACGTAGCTGGCGGCCGTGTGGTCCATGGTGTAGCTTGTGGGAGTCTTGCCATCGACCTTCTTGTAGTAGATCTTGAAGTCCTTGGCGAGCGCTGGCAACTGTTCTGGCGTGGGGCGCAGCGCCACGAAGGACGGATCGAATGCACCCATGTAGGCCTTGAGGATCTCGGGTGTGTCGCGCTCGGGGTCGACACTCACGAACACGCCCTGCAGGCGCCCGCCGTCGGCGCCCAGGGCTTTCTTGATCTGCGCCAGCTCGGCCATGGAGGTCGGACAGACGTCGGGGCATTGCGTGAAGCCGAAGAACATCACGACGACCTTGCCCTTGAAGTCCGACAGTGTGCGTTCGCGGCCTTCGTGGTCGACGACCCTGAAGTCCTTGGCGTAGTCAGCGCCGGTGATGTCCACCGACTTGAACGACGGCTTGGGTTCGGAGCAGGCCGCCAGCAGCCCTGCCGACGACACGAGGACCAGGGACGAGAGGCCGCGGAGAAGGTCGCGCTTGTGCATGTCGGTACTCAGAATAGGTAGTGATCGACCAGCAACGCCGCGAACAGCAGGCTGAGGTGAATCAGGGAGAAACGGAAGGTCTTGCGCGCGAGCGCGTCGGAATAGCTGCGCCACAGCGCGAAGCCGTAGCCACAGAACCCCAGCGACAGCACCACGGCCCAGAACAGGTAGAACCATGAACTCATGCCATAGACGAAAGGCATGAGGCAGGCGGCGAAAAGGATGATGGTGTACAGCAGCACCTGCAGCCGCGTGAACTCGTTGCCGTGGGTCACCGGCAGCATGGGCAGGCCCGACTTGCGATAGTCCTCGACGCGATAGAGCGCAAGGGCCCAGAAGTGCGGCGGTGTCCACAGGAAGATGATGAGGAAGAGGATGAGCGCCTCGGGCCCCACCTGCCCCGTCATCGCGGCCCAGCCCAGCACCGGCGGCATGGCGCCCGAAGCCCCACCGATCACGATGTTCTGCGGCGTGAGCGGCTTGAGGATCACGGTATAGACCACCGCGTAGCCGACAAACGTGGCGAACGTGAGCCACATGGTGAGCGGGTTGACCCACACGTAGAGCAGCCACGAGCCTGCCGCGCATAGCAGCGCCGAGAACAGCAGCGTCTGCAGGTCCGACAACTCGCCCTTGGCGGTGGGGCGCCAGGCCGTACGCTTCATGCGTGCGTCGATGCCCTTCTCGACCAGGCAGTTGAACGCCGCCGCGGCGCCCGCCACCAGCCAGATGCCCAGGCACGCGATGGCCGCGAGCTTGACGTGCGCCAGCGTGGGAAGGCCGGGCACGGCCAGCACCATGCCGATCAGCGCGCAGAACACGATGAGCTGGATGACGCGCGGTTTGGTCAGTGCATTGAACTGGCTGATCTTCGAGCCGAACGAGGCTGCAACCAGGGGTACGTCCGTCGTCGGCGTCGGGTGGGAGGGTCGAGTGCTCATGCGCGGGCCTCCCGCAGTGTTACGTCCCGGGTGTCCGCCTGCGTCCCATCGACTCGGCTGTTGGCCAACGCCCAGGTCAGCACGACCACGAGCGCGGCGGCGCCACCGGTGTGCGAGACGGCCGCGGCCAGCGGCCAATCGAATACCACGTTGGAGAGGCCGGTGCCGAACTGCCAGGCAGCCAGCGCGGCCACCCATCGCGCGGGCCGCGCCAGCGCCGGGTCGCGCCACAGACGCCAGGCCAGCAGTGCCATCAGTGCCAGAACCACATACGCCCAGAGCCGATGTGTGTAGTGGATGGCCGTGAGCGCTGCGAAAGGAATGCCCTCGCCCGAACCCGTCATGCCCAGATGGCGCCAGATCTCGAAACCGCTCAGGAAGTCCATCTGCGGCCACCAGCTGCCCTGGCACTGCGGGAAGTCACGGCAGGCCAGCACGGCGTAGTTGGTGCTGACCCAGCCACCCAGCGCGATTTGTAGCGTGACGGCAGCTGTGGTCACCCAGAGCAGCACGCGCCGGCCACCGTCGACGAGCGCGGGCGCCTCATCGCGCTGGGCCTGGCGGAAGCGCGCCGCCTGCACGCACAGCAGCGCCAGCAGCACCAGGCCGCCGATCAGGTGCAGCGTGACGATGGCCGGAAACAGCTTCATGGTGACCGTGAGCGCGCCGAACGCCCCCTGCAGGCACACCCATACCAGCGTGAGCGTGGGCCACCACGGGCTGACGGCCAGCGTGCCACCCCGTCGGTGCAGCATCCAGCTGGCGGCCGTGAGCGTGAGGATGAGCACGCCCACGCCGGTGGCCAGGTAGCGGTGGATCATCTCGATCCAGGCCTTGCGGTGCGTGACCGGCCCCGTGGGCTGGGCCGACTGCGCAGCGCTGATCTCGGCATGCGCGCCCAGCGGGCTGGCCTGGCCGTAGCAGCCCGGCCAGTCGGGGCATCCCAGGCCCGAGTCGGTGAGACGCGTGAAGGCACCGAACAGCACCAGATCGAAGGTGAGGAACAGCGTGAGCACAGTCAGCGCGGCCATGCGCTGCGCGGGCGCGGCCTGGCGGTTGCGCATCCAGATCCAGGCCAGCGGCCCGAGCGCGAGCACCACGCCCATGAGCATCATGCGCGCCAGGGGCGAGAGGTCGTAGAGTGGTTGCGCGTCCATGCCTCAGTCCTGCACCGGGCGGCCGGCCTGGTCCCATGAGGACGAGGCGCGCAGCAGCCGCTCCAGATCGCGCTTGGCACGCGCGGCGCTTTTTGCGTCAAGCGCGGGCGGGAAGCGCATCATCCAGTTGCCCATGGGGTCAATGACATAGAGATGGTCCTCGAGCGCATGGCCTGCGGCGGGCTCGACCCACTTCTGCAGCGCGGCCGGATCGACACGCAACACCGTGGCATTGGCCAGCGCCGGGCGGAGGGTGTCGGGGACGGCGCCCTCGTCGGTGACGAGCCAGACCCAGTCCACACGGTCTTTCTCCCGCCCCACACTCTCTCGCAACTGGCGCTGCAGATAGAGATTGGTCTGGCAACGCTCGGCACAGGCGGAGGCGCTGGCACTCACCAGCAACCATTGGTGCCGCAACGAGGTCAGTGGCACTTCACGGCCATCGAGCGTGCGTGCCACGATGGGCGGCATGGGGCGTTGCTCCACCAGTTCGCCGAACGCCGTGCGCCCATCGGGCCGGATGACGTAGTAGGTGAAGTACGACGCGATGACGGGTGCCGCGCACATCAGCAGCACGCCGATCATCTTCCAGCGGCCGCTGCGCGTGCGCGCCGTGTTGCCACCGAGGGACTGCGGCGACGGCATGGAGTGCACGGTGAAAGCCAGCGGCTCGTCAGCTGGCGGCAGCGGTGCGGCGGCGCCGGTGGGGGGCGATGAATTGGAACCAGACATAAAGGATTGCCATCAGGCCGCCGAACCCGAACCATTGGGCGGCGTAACCATAGTGTTTTTCGACGCCGCTGGCCACTTCGGGCCATTCGCGCTGCAGGCCTTCGCTGGCAGCGCCCGTCTGGACGATGCTGCCCTCGGCAAGCGGCAGCCCGGTCTCGGTGCGAAAAGCGTCCAGGTCGAGATTCTGCCGGATGCGGGAAGCCCCTTGGGCCCCCTGCCCCTCGGACATATTGCCCAAGGCATACAGCCGGCCCGGCGGCGGCCCCACCCGGCCCTCGACCCTCACCGGCCCTGGGGGCGTTTGCACCGGGACCAGGCGCGTGCGGTCCTGAAAATCTCGCGGTACCCAGCCCCGCTGCACCAACACCACGCCACCCTGCATCAGGCGCAGCGGCGTCAAAACATAAAAGCCGGGCCGGCCGTGCATCTGCCGGTTGTCCAGATACACCGTGCGGTCCTCGACCCATTCGCCCTGGAGTTCGACGCGGCGATGCAGCCAGGGCGACAGGTCGTGCTGGCCTGCCAGCACCGCGCCACCCATGGCTGGCGCGTTGTGCTGCGCCTCGATCGCATCGTGCAGCGCCATCTTCTGCGCGGCACGGTCGAGCTGCCAGCGCCCCAGCGACACCGTCACTGCGATGCCGGCCACGGTAGCGAGCGTGATGATCCAGAAGCGCACGGAGCGCGTGCGGGGCCCGGTCACGGGATAATCCTCTGCATGAAATACCTGATGGGACTGGTTTTCGTCGCGATCCTCGCCAGCCTGGGCACGGCGCTGGTGTTCATGATGCGCGGTGGCCAGGACGGCAAGCCCAAGTCTGGCAACAACATGGCCCGCGCGCTGGCGGTGCGCGTCGGCCTCTCGGTGCTGCTCTTCATCTGTCTGCTCATCGCCTGGAAGCTCGGCTGGATCCAGCCCACCGGCGTTCCGGCCAGCCGCTAGTGTCGCAGCCCGGGCGGGCCATGGAAAAAAGGCGCCTCGCGGCGCCTTTTTCATCGATGCCGCAGGGCGCGGCGATCACATCCAGTAGACCAGGATGTACAGGCCCAGCCAGACAACGTCCACGAAGTGCCAGTACCAGGCCGCACCTTCGAAGCCGAAATGGCGCTCGGAGGTGAAGTGCCCCTTTTGCAGGCGCAGCGTGATGAACAGCAGCATCAGCATGCCCACGAACACGTGGAAGCCGTGGAAACCGGTCAGCATGAAGAAGGTGGAGCCAAAGATGCCCGAGCTGAGCTTGAGGTTCAGGTCGGCATAGGCGTGGGCGTATTCGTAGCCCTGGACGAACAGGAACACGACGCCCAGCAGCACGGTCGCCCACATGTAGCCGATGGTCTTGGCCCGGTTACCAACCTGCAGTGCATGGTGGGCGATGGTCAGCGTCACGCCCGAGGTCAGGAGCAGGGCTGTATTGATGGTCGGCAGCCAGAACGGGCCCATGGTCTGGAATGGCTCGACGATGCCGGCCGGCGACGTGGTCGCACCGGGCGACACGCTGGGCCAGGCAGCCTTGAAATCGGGCCACAGCAGCGCGTTCTCGAGGCTGCCCAGCGCCGGCACCGAGTGCGAGCGGGCCCACCACAGCGCGGTGAAGAAAGCACCGAAGAACATCACCTCCGAGAAGATGAACCAGCTCATGCTCCAGCGGTACGACAGGTCGATCTTGCGGCCGTACTGGCCGGTCTCGCTCTCATGGACCGCATCGCGGAACCACTGGAACAGCACGATGCCCCACCACGCCAGGCCGAAGGCCAGCGAGTAGGCGCCCCAGCCGTGGCCGTTGATCCACTGGCCGGCTCCCAGGATCACGAAGAACAGCCCCGCAGCCGCCATGACGGGATGGCGCGAAGGCCCCGGCACGAAGTAGTAGGGCGTGGCGCCGGTGGTGGACGAACTCATGTGCAGCTCCTGACTTCTCTAATCTTTGATCTTGTTCATGGGACTCAAGCGGTCACCACCCAGTTCACCAGCAGGATCAACCCACCGACGAACAGCATGGCCCCGATCAGGCCCACCACCATGATGTGGATGGGCGAGAGGCGCTTGATGTCCTCCTCGAAATCTCCGCGCTGGCGCAGGCCGACGAACGACCAGGCCACCGCCTTCACGGTCCGCCACAGCGACAGCCCCGGCTTGCGCGGCGCGGGCGACGGCGTGCGTGCGTTCATGCCGTTCACGTCCCGGCTTCCAGTTGAGGCACGGAGCCCGTGGCGGATGCGGTAGGCGCCGGCGGCGTCTTGCCGCCCACCTCGAAGAACGTATAGGACAACGTGATGGTCGTCACGTCCTTCGACAGCTTGGGATCGATGACGAAGGCCACCGGCCATTCCTTCTTCTCGCCCGGCTCCAGCGTGTACTGGCTGAAGCAGAAGCACTCGAGCTTGTTGAAGTGGGCCGCCGCCTGGCGCGGCGCGTAGCTCGGGATGGCCTGCGCAGCCATGCGGCGGTTCTGGATGTTCTGGAACTCGTACATCACCGTCATCAGCTCGCCCGGATGGACCTGCATCGAACGGACGGCCGGCTTGAAATCCCAGGGCCCACGGACATTGGCGTCGAACTCGACCGTGATGGTGCGCGTGGTGTCGACCTGCGAATTGACGGCGACCTTGGCCGCCGCGCGGCCGGCCACGCCACCGCCCGGCACCTGGCGCTCGGAGAGCGACAGGATGTTGATGCCCGTCATCTCGCAGATGTGCTTGTAGATGGGGATCAGCGCATAGCCGAACGCGAACATGCCCAGGGCGATGACGGCCAGCTTGCCGACCATCCTGGCGTTCTCGCGGCGCAGATGCTGGGTGGCCATGAAACGGTTCCTCGGAAGGCGTGGACGAGCCGGAGCTCAGCCCATCCAGACCATGCGGGCGATGAAGCCCACGAAGAACACCGCCACCACCGACGCCAGGATCAGCGCCAGCCGGAGGTTGGCCTTCTTCTGCTCGGGCGTGGTCATCGCCGCCTCCTTCAACCCACCACCTTGGTGGCGGTCGAATCCAGCTTGGGCGGAACTTCGAAGGTGTGGAACGGTGCCGGCGAAGGCACTTCCCACTCCAGGCCCTCGGCGCCTGCGCCATCGGGATCGTTCCAGGGACGCTGCGGCGCCGGTTCACCCTTGCCACGCATGGTCGGCAGCACGATGAACAGGAAGAAGTAGACCTGAGCGAAGCCGAAGGCGAAGGCACCCACCGAGGCGATCGCGTTGAAGTCGGCGAACTGCATCGGGTAGTCGGCATAGCGGCGCGGCATGCCCGCCAGGCCCAGGAAGTGCATCGGGAAGAAAGTGACGTTGAACGCGATCAGCGACCACCAGAAGTGGATCTTGCCACGCGTCTCGTTGTACATCACGCCCGTCCACTTGGGCACCCAGTAGTAATAGCCGGCGAACAGCGCATACAGCGAACCGGCCACCAGCACGTAGTGGAAGTGCGCCACGACGTAGTAGGTGTCCTGCAGCTGGATGTCGATCGGCGCCATCGCCAGGATCAGGCCGGTGAAACCGCCCATCGTGAACACGAAGATGAAGCCCACGGCCCACAGCATCGGGGTCTCGAAGGTCATCG